>Ga0209554_1001916_pt1 | contig 15056 bp, 16 predicted proteins | sample MarorgKNORR_S2LV_5_FD_188221 | JGI IMG/M metagenome (GOLD analysis project Ga0209554, IMG submission 188221) | Marine microbial communities from the Southern Atlantic Ocean, analyzing organic carbon cycling - Bottom_A/KNORR_S2/LV (SPAdes) (version 2) | ecosystem: Environmental > Aquatic > Marine...
ATTTTGGGTTACGTCCATAAACCTTATCCTCCTATTTATGCTGCTTTATGTGAGAAAGTAGGATTCAGTAGTAGTCTACTGATTCGTGGAGTTGAAGGGGGTGTTGTGCCATCACTTAGACAAAAGGGGTTGATGATTTCCTACCATAAGGGTGTCGAAAAAGCCCGAGTTAAGACAGACCCTAAACTCTTGGGAATTAATAGCGAGTTACGTGCTATAGCTTTTCCCAAAGAGTTTGAAAATGGTATAAAAAGAGATTTGCTTGCCGAGTATGCTGTTAATTTAGGTCGTTCTGCATTGTCCGGTGAGTCGGGTATGTTTTATGATGGCCTGGTATACTCCGCGAGTTTGATTCTTTGGCATTTAGGGAAATCGAAAACGCTGCCATCAGCTGCTGACAAGGTAAGAGAGGTTTTAAACTCAGGTAAAGCTTTAACTAGATTAGCGGCAAAACCTTAAATTTACTGAAATTGTTGTTGGTTTAGCTTGGCATACTCGCCAGAAGCATTAATTAATTCCTTATGTGACCCTTGTTCAATGATTTCACCTTCTTTTAAGACAATGATGCGGTCAGCATTCTGTATGGTGCTCAATCGATGAGCAATAATTATTGTCGTTCGCCCTTGCTGCATTTTATTGATTGCTGATTGAACGAGCCTTTCCGTGGCAGAATCAAGAGCAGAGGTTGCTTCATCTAGAATTAAAATAGGGCTGTCTTTGGCAATAGCTCTCGCTATTGAGAGTCTTTGACGTTGACCACCTGATAAGGTGATGCCATCTTCTCCGATTTCAGTGTCAAATTGATCGTCCAACTTTTCAATAAACTCAACTGAGTTTGAAACTTTGGCAGCATGAATAATTGATTCTAGAGGCATACTATCTTTTTGTCCGAAAGCAATATTACCTTTTACTGTGTCATTAAATAAGCGAACATGTTGATCTACAAAAGAAATATTAGACCTAAATGAGTTTAACTCAAATTCATCGATGTTTATTTCGTCTATCGTTATCTTGCCACTACTTGGTTTATAGAATCGTGCCAACAGGTTTACCAGTGTCGTTTTACCGCTGCCAGTGCTACCAACCAAGGCGACAGTTTCACCAGCCTTAATGCTTAAGTTGATATTCTTTAAAGGAGACTTCTCTCCGTCATAGGAAAAACTTACATTGACAAAGTTAATGTTACCTTTGGCATGATCTAGTATTTGATTGCCATCATTAACTTCAGTTTTTTCGTCAATCAATGTAAAGACACTTATCGCAGCGACTATTGCCTGTTGCAATGGTTTGTTAATATTAATGAGAGTCTTTGCTGGCTTAACTAGCATAGCCATCGCAGTAAAGAAAGCGAGAAAGTCACCAGCGCTCATAGTCAAATAGGTTGAAGATATGTAAACCACACTGGCTAGTGACAAGCCTATAAGTATATTAACTACTGAGGTGTTAAGGCCGGCTGCCATGTCAACTTTAAAGCGCTGTTGTCGAATTGTATTGATGAGTTTAAAAAACTTACTTTGTTCGTTGTCTTGAGCATGATAGATTTTAACCAGATCAATGCCAGAAATATTTTCATCCAGAAGGTGAGTCATCTGGCCCATAGAGTCTTGAACCTTTTTAGAGCCACTTCTCATGCGAGAGGTTGAAAATTTGACGGCTAGATAAACTAAGGGCAGGAGCACTAAAAGAGTGATGCTTAATAGGTAGTTTTTGTAAAACAAATACCCCGTTAACAGGACGACGGTTAATGACGACTTGATTAAGTCAAGCCATATAGTTGAAGCTGCAGCAGAGATTTGTTCCACATCAAAGGTTAACTTAGAGAGTGTTCCACCGGTTGTGTTTTTATCAAAGTAAGCCTTAGGTAGTTTTAATAATTTAGCAAACATGTCAACCCTTAGATCCATGATGACCTTATTTGAGATCCAGGAACTAGCGCTCACCGAGGTTAGTGCGAATAATGAGCTCAGCGCAATGACTGCAAATAGTGTCAACGAATAAAGTAGTGCGGATTCATTGGAGCGTCCAATCCCAAACAGGGTATCAATGATTTGCCCTGTTATTTCAGGAATTGAGGCCTCTAATGCGGTAGCAAATACCATCATTGAAGAGGTAAAAACTAGCTTTCCTATGTGACTTTTAATGTAAGGAAAGAGTCGCCTTATGAATTGTCTATAACCCATCATCATTACTTTAATTGGATGTGACCATATTCTACACAAATTTGTGTATCATGACTATTTCAAACTTTGTTAGTTTTAGATGACAAAATACATTTTTATAACAGGTGGCGTGGTTTCCTCTTTAGGTAAAGGAATAGCCTCCGCTTCATTGGCTTCAATTCTGGAAAATCGAGGCCTGAATGTTACCCTCCTTAAACTAGACCCTTACATTAATGTTGACCCAGGTACCATGAGTCCTTTTCAGCATGGTGAAGTTTTTGTCACCAATGATGGGGCGGAAACAGATCTGGATTTAGGCCACTATGAAAGATTTGTTCGCACTCAACTTGGCAAAAAGAACAACTTCACCGCTGGAAGAGTTTATGAGAGTGTTATTGAGCGTGAACGCAAGGGAGATTATCTTGGTGCAACAGTGCAAATCATCCCCCATATTACTGATGAAATAAAAAGGTTAACAAAAGAAGGTGCCGAAGGTGCCGAAGTTGCTTTGGTTGAAATTGGTGGTACAGTCGGTGACATTGAGTCACTCCCCTTCTTAGAAGCGATTAGACAAATGAGTCTAGAGTTAGGTCGCGAAAACACCTTATTTATTCACTTAACCCTTCTACCCTATATTAAAGTGGCTGGTGAACTTAAAACCAAACCAACCCAGCACTCAGTCAAAGAACTCAGAGGGATCGGAATTCAGCCAGATATACTTATCTGTCGTTCAGAAGAGCCTCTTGCAGAAGCAGAACGTAAAAAGATTGCGTTATTCACAAATGTAGCAGAGAATTCTGTCTTTATCCTTTTAGATCAGGACACAATATACAAGGTTCCTGAGGATCTCCACGAGCAGGGGTTGGACGACATTGTTGTGGCTAAGTTGGGGCTTGACTGTAAAGCCGCTGATTTAACCGAGTGGAGTAATGTAATTTCACGTCTAGAAACGCCTAAACACAGTGTCGATGTTGCCATGGTTGGAAAATACATGGATTTGACTGAATCTTATAAGTCTCTATCTGAAGCCCTTATTCATGCTGGTATTCATACCCAAACGAAAGTCAATATTCATTATTTTGATTCTGAGGAGGTCGAAAAGAATGGTGCCGATTGCTTAAGTAATATGAGTGCAGTGCTTGTCCCTGGAGGATTTGGCACTCGTGGTATTGAGGGAAAAATTGAAGCTGTTCGATATGCTAGAGAGAATAATTTACCTTATCTTGGAATCTGTTTAGGGATGCAGGTCGCCGTAATTGAGTTCGCTCGCCATAAAGCCAACATGAAAGCTGCAAACAGCACCGAATTTGATCAAAACACACCTTTTCCAGTTATTGGGCTTATAACTGAGTGGCAGGATGAAAACGGAGATACTCAAAAACGAAATTCTGATTCGCACTTGGGAGGCACAATGAGGCTAGGTGGTCAGGAATGTGAACTTGTTCGAGGTAGTCGTTCACAAAAAATTTATGGCACTGAAAGAGTGACAGAGCGTCACCGTCATCGATATGAAGTAAACAACAATCTGATTGGTGAGATCGAAAAGGCGGGATTGACTATTTCAGGCAGGTCCCATGACGGTTCATTGGTTGAGATGGTAGAGATTTCTGATCACCCTTGGTTTGTGGCTTGTCAGTTTCACCCGGAGTTCACTTCAACACCAAGAGACGGCCATCCATTATTTGAGAGCTTTATAAATGCCGCTAAGGAAGCCCACAACCTGATACTTTCTTAATTTTCTATTCTCAGATTTTTCTAAAGATTATTTATTTTTTCTTAATGAATTTCATTAGGCGCTTTCTTTTTTGAACTTGACGTGCCGATAGTTTATTTTTTTTATCCTTAAACGGGTTATCACCACTTTTAAATTCAAGCTTAATAGGTGTGTTTGAAAGCTTAAGGGCGTCTATAAAAAAGTTTTTTAAAAATTGTTCATAGGCCTTAGGAATGCTGTGCAGATGATTCCCATGCATCGTTAGTGTTGGTGGAAAAACATTAGATTGGTGGACATATTTTAGTTTTGGCCTCCTTCCCCCAACTGCTGGGGCTTGATGTTTCTTATTAGCCTTTTCTAATATTTTGTTAAGTGAAGAAGTTGAAAACTTTGCGCCGGCGTGTTCAAAGGATTTCCTAATGGGGGTGAACAATTTACCCACACCAGAGCCATGAAGTGCTGAAATATAATGCACAGAAGCGTAGCTAACAAATGAAAGTTTGACATCTAGTTTTCTTTTTACCTCACTTTTTTGATAGTCATCCAATCCATCCCATTTGTTGATGGCTATTAATAGGGCTCTTCCTTTCTCGGCAATCATTCCAAGCAGAGTTGCGTCCTGTTCCGTAACACCTTCATGGGCATCGAGAACCAGAATGACGACATGAGAATCCTCTAAAGCTTCTATGGCTTTGATGATGCTAAATTTTTCAACCTTTTCTTCGACACTACGTTTACGCCTGATACCTGCAGTATCAATCAGAGTGTACTGCTCACCCTCACGCTCGAAAGGGATAAATATTGTATCACGAGTGGTTCCTGGTAAATCGATAACAAGAACTCTTTCTTCACCCAGTATGCGGTTAATTAGTGTAGATTTTCCAACATTAGGTCTACCAAGCACGGCCACAGCTATACCCTTAACTTCAGTTTTATTATCTTCAAAACTTTGAGGTAACAAGGGTATGCTGGTTTCGATCAATTCTGAAATTCCTTGATTATGTTCAGCCGAAATAAGGATGGGTTTCCCTAAGCCTAATTCAAAAAATTCAGCGGCTGTAGCTTGATTCAGGCCTTCAGCTTTGTTACACACCAGAATGATGTTTTTTTCCAGTTTTCTGAGTTGACTAGAGATATCTAGATCTAATGATGTGACACCATCTTTATTGCTGACAATAAAAAAAATTACATCTGATTCGTTAAGGGCGCTTAGAATTTGTTCATGAATTCCGGTATCTATCAAGGAGTCTTCATTGGTTAAGCCCCCAGTGTCAATAATCGAGCACTTTATATCATCATCAAGTTGAATAGTAGCATATTGACGATCACGCGTTAGCCCTTCAAAGTCTGAAACAAGCGCCTGACGAGATTTACTCAGACGATTAAAGAGGGTAGATTTTCCTACATTGGGACGACCAACCAATGAAATAACAGGGTAGCTCACAGCAAATCAATGAATTTGTGTCAATTCAGATCGTCGAGTTTGATCTGAATTAATTGTGTTAAATTTGAGTTTTCGGTGACATTATTGATTGCCAGGCTGTAATATTTCTGTGCCTCTGTACGGTTACCAAGGTCTAAGTATATATCACCCATTAGATTATAAATTAGGCCTGAAAAGCCATCATCAGATTGTCCCTCAAGTATTAACAGTGCCTGGTCGTGTTGCCCTAGTTGTAAGTAAATAGAAGCTACTCTTAGAGCCGCCGTGGTAGCAATTACTGAACTTGAATTATTAATAAGAGGCTTAATTACACCGAGTGCTTGGGTATAGCTTCCCGCGTCAAAGAGATACTTGGCCATCAATAATATTGCCTGGTCCGTATAACTGCTCGAAGAAAAATCTGTAGTTAATTTATCGTAGGCTCCGAGATTGTTAGAATCTGAAGCAAAACTAAGGTAAAGACTTCTTGCATTTAAAGACTGCTTATCTTGATAATCTGAATAAGTATTCCATCCCCAAATACCAGAGAGACCAATAACAGCACCAGCTATTATCTGCTTACCATAACTATTCCACCATTTCTTAATTTGTTCGACCTGCTCTTCTTCTGCGCCGCCGACTTGGATAAAGTTTTTCATAATATCTCCCGAAGATGTTGAATGATACCCTCAAGCTTAATTAATTGTTGGTCACCTTGTCCCTTTAAGGGCTTAATGCTAAGTTGATTATTTGATAATTCTTCTTCACCTAAAATTAAAGCGAAGTCTGCATTAGATTTGTCTGCCTTTTTCATTTGGATTTTTATGCTACCCAGGCTCATATCATTAGTAATAATTATTTCTGGCAGAGTCGTATGGATATCTCTAGAGAGCTTCATTGATGCCATTTGAGCTTTTTCACCTAGTGCAACAAAATACAGGTGAGGTTTATTTTCTTGGAGTTTATTAGTTCGATCTTTGATAAGAAGGATAAGTCTCTCAATACCAATAGCAAAACCTATAGCAGGGGTTGGGTTGCCACCCATTTTTTCCACTAGACCATCATATCTACCACCCCCACAAATAGTTCCTTGGGCACCTAAGTCATTTGAAATCCATTCAAAAACGGTACGATTATAGTAATCCAGTCCTCTTACAAGTCTCGGATTTATAATGTATGGTATTTCAAGACAATCAAGATAATTTTTGAACGCCGAGAAGTGTTCTTCAGATTCATCATCAAGGTGGTCAATCATTTTTGGTGCACCTTCTATCAAAGCTTCCATTTCATTGTTTTTACTATCTAATATTCTTAACGGGTTTGTTTTTAGTCGACGCAAATTGTCTTCGTCTAATTGAGATTTGTTGTCAATAAAGTAATTTTGTAAAAGCTTTCTGTAGGATGATCGAGTCTCGCTTGAACCTAAAGAGTTAATTTCTAAACTGGCATTATTAATTCCGATTAACTTCCAGAGAGAATCAGTTATTTCGATTAATTCAGCATCAACCTTGGCATCAGAGGCACCAAACACTTCTACATCAACTTGATGAAACTGACGATACCTGCCTTTTTGAGGTCGTTCATGTCTAAACATGGGTCCATGATAAAAAACTTTTTGAATTCCTTCACGCGGTAAGTTATGTTCAATCATCATTCGCACAATGCCAGCTGTCGCTTCAGGTCTCAGGGTCAGAGAATCTCCACTGAGGTCTTTCCAGGTATACATCTCTTTCTCAACTATATCGGTCACTTCTCCAATTGCACGAGAGAAAGTTTCAGTATTTTCAACGATAGGTGTGCGGCAATATTTGTAACCATAGGAAATCAATAACTTGTTAATGATCTCTTCTAGTGCCAACCAGAGATTCGACTCTGATGGAAGGAGATCATTCATTCCTCGAATTGCTTGAATTTTTTTTGACATTAGTAAGGTTTTATATAGTTTGGAGGTATTTTACCAACGAAATACGTTTCACTGTTCAAGCAATGTAGAAGATGTTATTTATACTTTATATGTTCTTTATACCGCTAGGTACGTGCCCAGTTGATACATATTTAGAGGCTGAATTACAGTGCTGTTGTTGATCATCAAAAAAGATGTCGGCAGCAAACTCTCTTAAGAAAATACCCTTGTCTAGACCACCAAGAAAAAAGGACTCATCGATACGAATACCCCATTCCCTCATCGTGTGGATTACCCGTTTGTGTGAGGGGGCAGATCTAGCGGTAACCAAAGCCGTTCTAATGGGATTGTTTTCCTCTGGAAAGGTTGACTGAATTTTTTGCAAAGAGACAAGAAAAGATTTAAAGGGTCCAGCTTTAAGTTCTACATTTTCAGATAGCATTTCGTTTTCGTGAAAAGCTTTGAGTCCTTGCTCTTGAAATATCTTTTCAGATTCGTCAGAAAAAATAACCGCATCACCATCAAAAGCTATTCGGAGTTGATGTGGATGGATGTTATCTGACTTGGATTCCACAATAGAGGCTGCAGCGAAGCCAGATTGTAGGGCTTTTTGTACATCATGGTAATTACTAGAAAGAAATAAGTCAGCTTTAAAAGCGCCAACAAATGGATGAGTGCTTTCTCCCCTAGTGAAGGCTGCCCTAGATATATTTAAGCCATAATGCTCGATTGAGTTAAAGATTCTTAATCCAGTATCTGCACTATTTCTGGAAAGTAAAATAACATCAATCGGGGTCTTTTTACTATTTAGTTTGAGTAGTTTTCTAACCAGTGTGAAACCGACACCAGGCTCTAGTATAGCGCTTTCGTTTTCCTGTTGATGCTTTGCATACGCTTCAATTCCTTCTTCCTTAAAGATCTTATGTGAATGGTCGAGATTAAAGAGTGCTCTGGAAGATATTGCAATAACCAATTTATGGCTCTCTTCTTTTATTTGTTTTTTTGCCATTTCGCTCCATTGTACGTATCCACGCAGTATTCAAGCCATCTTAACATGAAGAGGTTTAATTTCTATTGAAATATGAAACCTTTTTTTGTTGTTCGTAAATTACTCTGATTTGAGGCTAATCGTCTGTCATAACCACCGCGTCTTACAATAAATTTCACCATCTTCATTGAGCGTGTAGTGGTTATAACCAATACCCGATTGCCCATTAAACTGAAGTGCCGTAGAAGGGCAGGAGAACAACTTCACACCATTACGATTAAATTCACAACACTGATGAGCATGTCCCCACATTACAGCCTTAATAGTGTCAAATTGGTCAATCACAGCAAACAAATCATCAGGATTTTCAAGTGACATTTCATCATCCCAGTCACTCTGCATTGAAACGGGTGGGTGATGCAGACAAAGAGCAATATATTTTGCACTTGATGAACTAATTTGTTGCGACAAGGAATGAAGTTGTTCATCGCTTAATCGACCACTAACTTTTCCAGATTGTACTGAATCTAAGGTAATAATTTCCCAACAACCAATAATAAAGTTACACAAAGAAGATTGGTTAAAAACTTGAGATAGGTTTGAAAAATCATCATGATTTCCTGGTAATACGTAGATCTCGGTCTCAATAGGGTTAAGTATTTTCTGGAGTTTTTGATAGGACTCAAGAGTTCCATTATGAGCCAAGTCGCCGCTTATAAGTAAGACATCATAATTCTGATCAGAAATCATACTAACGATGGAACCTAAATTCGCCTGTGAGTCAACACCCAGAACTAACTTATTATCATCAATATGACTGTCACTAATTTGAATGAAAGACTTTGTCATAATGACTATGATGGGTGGTAAGGATTTGGAATGTAATTCTAGAAATCGTCCTGGTCAAAATTTGTCATATTATTGATGTATGATGCATTCATTTCATCATTGGTAATGTTTTGGAATCGATCTTCAAAAGCCAAATCTTCGAATCTTGCATATTGCCCAATAAAAGCAAGCTTTATGTTTCCTGTTGCCCCGTTGCGATGCTTTGAAATTCTTAAATCAGCCTTACCAACTTCCTCTGGATTGGTATATGCATCATCATGATAAAGTTCGTCACGATAAATGAAACCAATAATATCGGCATCCTGTTCAATCGATCCAGATTCACGCAGGTCAGCCATTTGGGGCATTCTTCCTTTGCCAGTTTTGGTACGAGATTCGACGCCACGATTAAGTTGTGATATGGCAATGACTGGTACATTGATTTCTTTGGCAAGTGATTTCAAAGAGCGTGATATTTCAGAAATTTCTTGAACTCTGTTTTCTGATTTTCCATAAACGGTCATAAGTTGAAGGTAATCGACCATCACTAAACCCAAGTCTGGATACTGCCTTTTAAGGCGGCGACACTTTGCACGAATTTCTGTAGGTGTAATGGAGGGCGTTTCATCAATTAGTATTGTACTTTCTTCGAAAGCCCTTACTGCATGATTAAAGCTGTTCCAGTCTACTTCTGTCATATCACCGTCACGTAATTTACTTGAATCGATACGACCAAAGGACGAAATCATTCTTATTACTAATTGCTCTGTTGGCATCTCTAAACTAAAAACTGCAACTGGAATCGAGTTATGAATGGCGACATGTTCAACAATGTTCATTGACAGTGAAGTTTTCCCCATACTAGGGCGTCCGGCGATAATAATTAGGTCACCATTTTGTAAGCCAGATGTCAGTTTGTCTAAATCAGCAAAACCGGTTTCAATGCCCTTAAAGCCTTTTTTCTCTTGCATCTCATGAACACGGTTTACTACATCCTTAATAATATCTTTGATGTTCGTTATGTCTTTTTGGTTGCGACTAACTTGTTCTGCAATTTCAAAAATCTTTTTTTCAGAAAGGTCAAGTAGTTCGTTGACTTCAATATCTTTTGGCTGGAATGCAGTGTCAGCGATTTCTCGACCGATTTTTATAAGTTGTCTGTATACGGATAGCTCTCTAACATGCTTTGCATAAGTTTCAATATTCGAAACTGTAGGGGTGTTGTCTGCAATTTGTGCAAGGTAGGCAAAACCACCAATAGAGTCCTCATCGTGGGTTTTTGTAACTTGTTCTTTTACTGTCAGAATATCTGCGGGCTTGTCGTGTTCAAGTAGGGTCACGATTGCATCATAAATAATTCGGTGAGAGGCTTGATAAAAGTCATTTGTGCTGAGGATATTGACAACTCTATCCCAGGAATCGTTGTGCAAAAGGAGTCCACCAAGCACCGACTGTTCTGAGTCTATTGAGTTTGGTGGTAATTTGGTATTTTCAATATCCATCAGTGTAAAACAAAAAAATAAAAAACCCTCGAAGAAGGGCTTTTTATTTTAACTCACTTATATGAATTGGTTTTACTTATTCACTTTTAGTAGCCGCTATAACAATTACTTTTATAGTCACAAGAACCTCTGCATATAGGGAAGCGCTAACTTCATATTCACCCGTATGATGGATTGCTTCTGGCATATTGATGTCGCGCTTTTCAACTTCAAAGCCTTGGGAGTGAAGATTTTCAACAATATCAGCCGGACTAACCGATCCATATAGTTTGCCTTCTTCACCTGCATTTGCAGAAATGGTGCAAACAATATCTGTCATCGCTGACTCTTTAGTTTGTGCGTCAGACAAAGCTACTGCTTCTTTTGCTTCGAGTTCTACTCTAATTGCTTCAAATGCTGTTAAGTTTGCTTTATTTGCTGGTTTGGCTTTACCTTGAGGAATCAGGTAATTACGCGCATATCCAGACTTCACATTTGCTACGTCACCTAAGTTACCCAGCTTTTCATTTTTTTCTAATAAAATTACTTGCATAAGGGCTCCTATTTCTTGTGTTTGTCAGTGTAAGGAATCAATGCTAAGAATCTAGCTCTCTTGATTGCAGTAGTTAACTGACGCTGAAATTTGGCAGAGGTGCCAGTTATTCTTGATGGTGTTATTTTACCACTCTCGTCAATATTCTTTAATAAAGTATCAACATCTTTGTAGTCTATTTCCTTAACGCCAGCCTTAGTAAAGCGGCAAAAGCGGTTAACAGGAATTTGAAATTTGCGTCTTTTAGTTACTTGTTTTTTAGCCATATCAATCTCCTATTTTTTTGTTGTTGCTTTCTCTTTCTCTTCTTTAGTATTTGTCATCATGATTGAAGGTGTAGTAATAGCTTTTGATTTAGAAATAATTAAGTTTCTAAGCACTGCATCATTAAAACGGAACTTATAGTTAAGTTTATCCAGAGTTTCCTTGTCACACTCGATATTCATCATCAAGTAATGTGCTTTATAGATTTTATTGATTGGGTAGGCTAGGTGTTTACGACCCCAGTCCTCTTCACGATGAACACCACCACCACCTGTAGTGATGATTTCTTTGTACTTTTCTGTCATCGTCGTTACCTGAGAGCTTTGGTCAGGGTGGACAATGAGAGTTATTTCGTAATGTCTCATTAACATCTCCTTATGGATTATAAAAGCTTGCCAGCAAGCGCTGATCAAGCAAGGAAGTGGGTATTTTATACTACTTGTCGTTTTTTCACAATTATTTGTGGAAGTTTTGTAGATATTAGGGATTAAAGATTCTGAGTTTGTGATTTTGTTACAATAAGGTTAGTTAACTTTATACTTAATATATCTATGAAAAAATCGCTAAAGCGAATTATTTTGCTAGGCTTGATTTTATTTTTTGGTTACCTTGTCTATTTAAATCATCTCGTTAAAGGTGCCCTCTCTTCAGAGATTCAAGAAAGCGAGAAAATCAATCAAATTGAATACCCTCTAGAGGGATATCCTAAAGAAATGGTTAACATGCTTTTGCTAATCGAAGATCAATCATTTTTTCAGCACTGGGGTGTCGATTTTAAAGAAATTGTGAGAGTTTTCTATGGATATTTTTTGGAAGATAGGCCCATCAGAGGTGCTAGTACTATTACCCAACAATTAATCAAGAATACTCTTCTGTCAAGGGATAAAACTTTATCTAGAAAAATTGATGAGGTATTAATGGCAATGTTGATGGAGTTGAACTATGATAAGAATTATATTCTTGAGCGTTATATGAATACGGTATATTTAGCACAGCAAGGTTCAATAGCTTTCCACGGTTTTGCGAGTGCTAGCCGGTTTTACTTTGACAAGAAGGTGGACGATTTAGATTTGAGGGAAATGGCAACCCTTGTTGCGTTATTAAAAGGTCCATCCTATTACCATCCAGTTAAGCACCCTGATCGCTTAAATAAAAGAGTAGATATGGTATTGTCAATACATAATAAGTATAAAAAAATTATACAATGAATATACTAGCTATTGATACATGTACGGAAGTTGCATCTATAACTTTGTACTCATCCGATGTAAAAACAAGCAGGAAAGTTTCAGATGTTGCTAAAAGTTCAGGCCATATTTTGAAGTTATGTGACGAAGTATTTAGTGAAGCTGATACAAAGTTAAGTGAAGTTGACTTTATAGCTTACACTAAAGGACCTGGGTCTTTTACTGGTGTTAGAATGTGCATTGGAGTTGTTCAGGGATTGTCACTTGCTTGTAATATTCCTACTTTAGGTTTCTCAACCTTGGAATTACTTAGTTTTAGAGCTTCTAAGAAATTTAAAACACAAAAAGTAGCAACTGCTATTGATGCCCGAATGGGGGAAGTATATTGGGCAGTTTATGAAGAAGGTATTGTCAAAAATGAGCGAATTTGTAAACCAGAACAGGTTGACAAGTTAGGCGCTGAATTTGTGGGCGTTGGAAGTGGATGGAAGATCTACAAGGATTCATTGATTAAAGCGAGTGAAATTAAGTGTGTTGAGTCAGAGCTTTATCCAGAATCTTCTGAACTTGTTGATTTATCAATATTGTCTATTGAGTCAGGTCAAAAGCCGACACATGAGTTACCGCAGCCTACTTATTTACGAAACAATGTAGCCCAAAAGTCATTAAAATAAATCCTTTTATTTTTTTACTATGATTTAGTTATGTGGAAGTGGATTCAGAAACTTGCTTCACCTAAGGTTTTCTATGAAACAACCAACAAGTTAATTCCTTGGTTTTTGTGGCCATTTATTGCGCTACTCATTTTGGGATTGTATTGGGGTTTAGTACTTGCGCCAGCTGATTATCAGCAGGGTGAGAGTTTTAGGATTATGTATATTCATGTACCTAGCGCTTGGATGTCTATGTTGGTTTATTTTATTATGGCAATGGCAGGCGGGATAGGCTTAATATGGCAAATCAAGATGGCTGAAGTTGTCGCTAAAGTGTCTGCCCCAATTGGGGCTTCTTTTACGTTAATGGCTTTAGTTACTGGCGCAGTTTGGGGTAAACCTATGTGGGGAACTTGGTGGGTTTGGGACGCTAGACTGACATCTGAACTTATTTTGTTATTTTTGTATTTGGCATATATTTCTTTAAATAACGCTTTTGATAACCCTAAAACTGCTGCCAAAGCGAGTTCCATTTTAGCGATTGTTGGTTTAGTCAATCTTCCGATTATTCATTATTCAGTCAAATGGTGGAATACCCTTCATCAAGGCTCGATTCTTGAAGACCTTACAGAACCTTCTGTGCATCCTGACATGCTTTGGCCTTTAATTATTATGGTGTTTGCGTTTCAGTTTCTTTACGGAGTTCTTGCTTTAATGAATGCTAGAGATGAAGTATTAGTTCGTGAACAAAATTCACGCTGGGTTCGTGCCGTTGTAACGGGAGAACAGTCATGAACTTAGCTGAAATCTTATCTTTCTTACCTTATGGCAAATATGCCCTTTATATTTGGCTTTCTTATGGCATAACCTTTATATTAATTGTAGGACTATTTGTTCGTGCGTCAATTAACCACAAAAAAATACGCAATCAATTAAAAAACAAGTACGCAAGAGAGAATGACTAAGCGTCAAAATCGTATGATATTAGTTGCACTTCTTGTGTTTGGAGTTAGCTTGGCGGGTTACTTTGGAATTAAGGCTTTCAATGATAATTTGCTTTACTTTTTTACACCAACTGACGTTTCAGAGGGCAAGATTCCTAAAGGAAAAAGTTTTAGGATTGGGGGGTTAGTACAGCCAGGAAGCGTTATTAGAGATGACTTGCTTGTTTTCTTCACATTGACAGATAACAAGAAGACCATCGAAGTGCACTTTGAGGGCATATTGCCTGATCTATTTAAAGAGGGACAGGGTATAGTTGCGACGGGTTCAGTGTCTGATGAAAATTTTTTTCTAGCGACTGAAATTTTGGCTAAGCATGATGAAAATTACATGCCCCCAGAGGTTGCAGAAGCCCTACAAAACTCTAGTACAAAAGAATGAAAAAACTCATTCCCCTCATTTTATTTGTCGTCGTAGTTGTCTTTCTTTACTTCAGCCTTAACTCTACTTCAAATAAACTTCCTTCACCATTACTGGGAAAAATGTTTCCTAATATCGAAGCTCAGGATTTTTATTCTGATGAATCAGTTTTGTTAACTGACCTATTTAGTGACAATAATATGTCTCTGGTTAACGTCTGGGCTTCTTGGTGTGTAACCTGTCGACAAGAACATCAAATGATAATGAAGATTGCAAACAACAAAGACCTGCAATTAATCGGCATCAATTACAAAGATACAAGGGCTGATGGTGAAAAATATTTAGAGGTGATGGGTAATCCTTTTGATGTTATCGTTTTTGATCCAAGTGGAAAGATAGGACTTGATTTAGGAGTCTATGCAACACCTGAAACTTTTTTGGTAAATCAACAGGGTATTATCTTATATAAACACATCGGAGCAATTGATTCCAAAGTCTGGGAGGAAGATTTTATTCCTCATATAAAGAAAAAAGTTATCTA
>Ga0209554_1001918_pt1 | contig 15046 bp, 9 predicted proteins | sample MarorgKNORR_S2LV_5_FD_188221 | JGI IMG/M metagenome (GOLD analysis project Ga0209554, IMG submission 188221) | Marine microbial communities from the Southern Atlantic Ocean, analyzing organic carbon cycling - Bottom_A/KNORR_S2/LV (SPAdes) (version 2) | ecosystem: Environmental > Aquatic > Marine...
ACCCAGATCCAGGGTAGCATCACTTTCTGGTTGAATTAGATCTGTTGCAGGAACAGTCGGTCTTTCATCTGCAGCCTGCCTTACAATAGAAGTTGATGACTCTGCCGTTGGGCTGCTCATCACACTGATCACCACTGCCAGGGAAAGGAATATTGTGGCAAGCCAGGTTGTGATCTTGCTCAGTACATTCCCTGCATTTTGACCCCCAAAAACTGAACTGGTCGCTTGTCCACCAAAGGTACCTGATAATCCGCCTCCTTGGCTGGCCTGCATTAAAACAACGGATATCAGCAATATGCTGATAATGGTATGTATAACAATTAAAAAACTAATCATAATGTCCTCATTTGAACGTGTTCAACAATTCGCGTTATGGATGTGAAAGATCCAACATCTAAACTTGCCCCGCCGATCAAGAATCCATTCAACCCGGGAATCTGAATCAATTCTTCAGCATTACCAGGATTCACTGACCCGCCATACAGGACGTGAATAATATCCGATTCAGGATATAATTCTTTCAGGAAAATCCGAACCGATGCGTGCGCCTCTTCAACCTGATCATTATTTGCGGTAACACCCGTTCCGATAGCCCAAACCGGTTCATAAGCGATCACCATATTTTCAAGGGTTTCAACACCGCCCAATCCCTGTTCTAGTTGTTCTTTCAAAACAAGGTCAGTTTGTCCTGCTTCCCGTTGATCAAGTGTTTCACCAATACAAAGGATCGGTTTCAAATTACCCGCCAAAACGGCTCTCACTTTCCGGTTGATCCAGCCATTCGATTCACCAAAAACATGGCGACGTTCTGAATGACCCAGGATCACAAACTCTGCGCCGCAATCCTTGATCATAGAGACGGAAATTTCGCCGGTAAAGGCTCCAGATCCTTCCCAATGACAGTTTTGCGCTGCCGAATAGAACGGTGGGTTCACATCCATGTCAAAAAGCCCCGTAAAAGGCGGGGCGAAAATAACGGATACGTGTTTGATATCCAAAAGCAAATTCACGGTTGTTTCGACAAAAGATGCCCCTTCTGATGGGGTTTTATGCATCTTCCAGTTACCAGCAACAATCGGTGTCAATTTCATATTAGATCTCCAAAGCTTTCATGGCTGCTAATTGGTTCCCACTCAATAATGCCAGGGACGAACCACCACCAGTTGAAACATGTGTCATCAGGCTACTTAAACCATATTTTTCTGTGGCGGCAGAGGTATCCCCACCGCCTACAATGACCTTTTGTCCATTTTCTACACAATTGGCTAAATGGATGCCAATGTCCCGGGTTCCCCTGCTGTATCCTTTTACTTCAAATACACCCATGGGTCCATTCCAAACGACCGTTTCTGACTGGCTGATAATGCCATTGAATTTCGTAATGGTTTCCGGGCCGATATCCAACCCCATGAGATCCTTGGGAATATCATTGATCTGGAAAGGACCTTTTGGCTCTGGGTCACTTAAGGAGTTCCCGCAGATCACATCTACCGGTAGATATAGTTTTACACTCCTGGTCCGGGCTCGGTTCAATATATTTTTTGCTGTTGTGATCATGGTCTCATCCACCAGGGAGTCGCCCACTTCTTTTCCGCGGACTTTCAGGAAAGTGAATGCCATGCCGCCGCCAATGATAATATTGTCAGCTTTTTCCATGAACCGGTCAATGAGCCCCAGTTTAGTGCCGATCTTTGCACCTCCCAGGATCAGGGTCAGAGGTCGATTTGGTTTTTGCATGAAACGATCCAGGAAATTGATCTCCTTGTCCATAAGCCAACCAATGCCCGTATGCTTGAAATGGGCTGCCACACCCACATTCGATGCGTGAGACCGATGGGCTGTCCCAAACGCATCATTGATATAAATTTGGCCATGACGGGCTAACCGTGAGGCAAAAGATGGATCATTAGATTTTTCGCCGGGATGAAATCGAAGATTTTCCAATAAATGAATTTCACCGGTTTTCAAGCTGATGGAGGTGTCAAGGGCATCATTAGATACACAATCTTCAGAAAATTTGATGGGCATTTCCAAAAGTCCTGCCAATTCTTCACCAACAGGAATCAAACTTAATGCAGGATCCACTTCGCCGTTTGGTCGACCTAAATGCGACATGAGCACTATCGCTGACCCAGCTTCCAGGCACGTATTTATTGTCGGTAATACGGACTTAATTCGAAAATTATTGGTGATCTTTTCTCCATCCATGGGCACATTAAAGTCCACCCGTATGAGAATATTTTTCCCTTTTAGATCAAACGCTTTCAGCGTGCGTATCATCTGTTTTCTCCAAAGGTGTTGCCACTGTAAGTGCAACGATTGTTTTTGCGCCGGCATCTTTTAACACGGATGCCATGGATGAGATGGTCGATCCCGTGGTCAATACATCATCCACGATACCGATCTTTTTATCGGTAACATCTTTCGTGATCCGGAAAGCCTGTTTCATATTATTGAGTCGTTCTTCTTTGTTAAGGGTCGTTTGGGAAATGGTGTGTTTTATTCTTTTCATTAATTGTGTCTGGACTGGTTTTTGAATGGCTTTTCCTAACCCAATGGCGATCCATTGGGCCTGGTTAAAGCCTCTGTCCCGGAACTTGACAGGATGAAGCGGCACCGGGATCAGGTAGTCCAATTCCTGGATCGTTTTTTTATTGATTCGCTCACCCAACACTTTGCCGAGAAAAGAACCAATTCTTGCCCGCTCTTCATATTTCAATGAATGAATCGCCGATCTCAATTCATCCCCAAAATCCCAACCCGCAATTGCCATATCGATCCCCTCATTGACGGTTAATTCCTGGACCCTGTTCTCAATAGGGAGTGGGTTCATTTGTTGGCGACAATCAGGGTAAATGGGATCCGATGAATGAAAATCCCCTCCTTTGCAGACCAAACACTGATTTGGAAAAAGTAAACTTATAAATGCATTCCCCACAGGACCCAGGGTCGGAATATTTGTCAAAATAGCCATATTCATTCACTGAAATTAGCGAGATACTTAAAAACATCCCAAGGTCGATTGGTTGGATATTCCTTTTTCTCATCAGGGTCGGTAACTTCAGCCATGGCTGATTTTTTCGTCGGAAACAAATCCAAGATCGATTTCCAGGATCTTATGCAACACCGCATCCATGAGATCTTGCTGGTGGCCAGTGCGTATGATGCATTCATCCTGGAAGAGGATGGACACCTCACGGAGCAGATTCTGACAGAATACATTGGGATGAATTTCAATTATGCACCCCGGGTCACCCGTGTTTCAACAGGGGCTGAAGCTATTGAAACAATGGTGAAAAAGAAATTCGATCTTGTGATCGTGATGCTCCGGATCGAAGACCAAGATCCAATTTCTCTGGGAACGGCCATCAAGGAGCAATATCCCAAAAAACCGGTTATCCTTTTGGTGTTTGATGAAACAGAACTGAAACAACTCCCGGACACGATCACGCCAAAATCCATCAACCGTATATTTATCTGGTCTGGTGATGCCAGCGTTTTTCCCGCCATCATTAAATACGTGGAGGACCGGAAAAACGCCAAACAGGATATTGGGAAAGGGGACGTTCGATCTATATTATTGATCGAAGATTCACCTCGTATGTATTCAGTGCTGCTGCCTTTGATTTACCGAGAGATCATGTATCAAACAAAAAACTTGATGGATCGGAGTTTAAGTCAATCTCAACGCCTTCTTCATTTGAGAGGCCGTCCGAAAATATTATTGACGCCCAATTATGAAACTGCCCAAAAATTTATAAAGAAATATAAGAATAATATGATTGGTGTCATTTCGGATGTGCGTTTTCCAAAAAATGGGATCAAGGACCCTGAAGCCGGATTAAAGTTCGCAAAATGGGTGCGGAAAATTGATCCGTCCTTGCCCATAATGCTCCAATCCAATGATGAAGAAAATAAAAAAATGGCTGAAGAGGTGAATGCTGCATTTTTACATAAGGGGTCGAAGACACTTTTAAAAGATCTCCGAAACTTTATTACAGAAAATTTTGGTTTTGGAGATTTTATATTTAAAACATCCAGTAAAAAGGAAGTTGGGCGAGCATCCACTATAGACGAATTCCGAAAAGGGATTGAAGGAATTCCCCTGGAATCCCTGTTTTATCATGCAAAAAAACACCATTTTTCAAATTGGCTCGCCGCAAGAACAGAATTTAAGCTGGCATCAAAACTTCGTCCTGTTTATGCCCACGAATTTGATTCAGGTGAATCGTTGAGAACGTATTTGCTGGAATGTATGCAATCTGAAAAAGACGACACAGACTCCCGTGTGCTGGATTATACATCGGCCCGATTCAAAAAAGAAAAAACTGATTTTTTCCGTCTTTGCGGTGGATCCTTGGGAGGCAAAGCCCGGGGACTGGCATTTGCCCGATCTATGATCAAGCAATCAGGGATAAAAAAAGAATTTGAACATGTAACCATACGGGTTCCCAATTGTGCCGTTGTTGGAACCGATGAATTTGACCAATTCATGAAAGACAATCATCTGTGGGAAAAAGCGCTCAAGATCACGGATAATAAGAAATTAGAAAGAGCTTTTAAAAAAGCACGTCTTTCAATCGATCTGAAACTCAAGTTGGGGTCTTTCATCCAGGATCATAAATATCCGTTGGCAATTCGGTCTTCCAGCCTGTTGGAAGATTCTCAATATCAACCCCTGGCCGGGACATACGAAACCATTATGCTACCCAATAATTCACGCTCAAACAAAAAACGTTTGAATGAATTGGTGACGGCGATCAAACGGGTCTTTGCATCTACCTTTAAGGGAGAGGCTAAATCTTTATTGGATAACACAGCTCATCGGATCGAAGAAGAAAAAATGGCTGTCATCATCCAGGAAGTGGTGGGACAGCCCTATGAAAGCAAACGGTTTTATCCAACATTCAGCGGCGTACTCAAAAGCATTAATTATTATCCTGTCTCTTATATGAAACGGGACGAAGGGGTGGTCTATCTTGCTTTGGGGTTTGGCAGGACAATCGTTGATGGCGAAAAATGCCTGCGCATATCACCAAAATATCCGTCGATCCTGCCCCAGTTTTTCTCCATGAAAGCAACAGAGCAAAATTCCCAAAACCAGTTTTATGGTCTACCGCTTACATCCATAAATAATAATTCGAAAGAAGATCTCCACCCATTCTCCCTCCGGAATGCTGAGGATGATGGTGCCCTGAAATGGGTTGGCAGTGTTATATCCAATGATGACAATACACTCCGTGATACCTTGTCGAAATCGGGGACCCGGATCGTTTCATTCGCACCCATTTTGAAATGGAATGCAATTCCTTTGGCTGATATTGCTAACCGGTTGTTATCCTTAGGAAAAGCGTCCCTGGGTTGTCCAATTGAGATTGAATTTGCTGTTAACTTGAAGAAAAATACCAAGCCTGAATTTTGTGTATTACAGATCAAACCCATGGTCTTGACAGGCCTGAAATCGATTCAAATCAATGCCACAGATGTGGATGCATTTTGCAAAAGTCATGTCACATTGGGAGATGGAAAAATCGATCATATCCACGATTTGATTGTAGTTCGTCCCGATTCATTTGATACGGCAAAAACACCGGATATTGCGCAAGAAGTGGACAAGATTAATCGAAATTTTGGATCAAAAGAAAATTATATTATTTCGGGTCCCGGACGATGGGGTTCCGCTGATCCATGGTTGGGTATTCCTGTAAAATGGCAACAGATTTCCCAGGCAAAAGTGATCATTGAAGTGGGACGCACAGATATGCCGGTGGACCCTTCTTTTGGAAGTCACTTTTTCCAAAACATCACCAGTCTTCATGTGGCTTATTTCACCATTGACTCGAAACGAAGGAAAGATCTTTTAGACCTGGATTGGCTCTCAAAAGACAATCTGGTACAGTCTGGAAATTTCGTGGATTGGTACCGGTTTGATAAACCTTTTTTGGCCACATTAGACGGGATGACTGGTACCGGATTCATTTACCGACCTGAACCGGATGAACCGGAGATCATGGATGAAGAGGAGTCTAGCGGGATTTAAAGTTTCATTATCCTAAAAATGAAACGTTGTCATATTGAACGAAGTGAAATATCTCAAACAAACGTATTAATCCCATTCTATGTTTGAGATTCTTCTTTCGCTACGCTCAATTAGAATGACAAAAAACAGAATATTTAAACAACCCCCTGGTCCAGCATTGAGTCTGCTATTTTGATAAATCCTGCAATGTTGGCGCCCTTTACATAATTAACGCCACCCTCTTCAGTACCATGTGTCACGCAAGCTTCATGAATATTTTTCATGATCGTGTGCAGTTTACTATCCACTTCTTCCCTACTCCAATTGAGTCGCATACTGTTCTGGCTCATTTCCAATCCACTGGTGGCAACACCACCGGCATTGGCAGCTTTCCCGGGACCAAATAGAATCCCACTATCCATAAATACATTTACAGCTTCAGGATCAGAAGGCATATTTGCACCTTCGGAAACAACTTTACAGCCATTGGAAACAAGAGTTTTTGCGTCTTCTCCATTGATCTCATTTTGAGTCGCGCAGGGCAATGCAACATTACAGGCTATCGACCAGGGACGTTGGCCTTCTAAATATGCAGCGCCAAATTCATCGGCATATTCTTTGATCCGTCCACGACGATTATTCTTGAGATCCATGACCCAGGCTAACTTATCTGCGTGAATACCATTTTCATCATGGATCGAACCGGATGAGTCCGATAATGTCACAACTTTTGCACCCAGTTCAGTTGCCTTTTCGGTGGCATATTGGGCCACATTCCCTGAACCGGAAACTGCCACGGTTTTTCCAGCAAAACTGTCCCCCACATGTTTTAGCATTTCCTCTGCAAAATAAACACAGCCGTATCCCGTCGCTTCCGGGCGAATCAGGGAACCACCCCAATTCAATCCTTTCCCGGTTAAGACACCGGTAAATTCATTCCGAATTCGTTTATATTGACCAAACATGTAACCAATCTCGCGGCCGCCAACACCAATATCACCGGCAGGAACATCCGTATCCGCGCCAATGTGGCGACAGAGTTCTGTCATAAAACTTTGGCAAAAACTCATGACCTCATTATCTGATTTCCCTTTCGGGTCAAAATCCGCTCCGCCTTTGCCACCGCCCATGGGCAATGTGGTTAAACTGTTCTTAAAAACCTGTTCAAATCCGAGAAATTTTAAGATAGAAAGATTAACAGATGGATGAAACCGCAGACCGCCTTTATAGGGACCAATAGCTGAATTGAATTCAACACGGTATCCACGATTTACTTCTACTTCACCGCGGTCATTCCGCCAGGGAACACGAAACTGGATCACCCGTTCTGGTTCAACAATTCGATCCAAAATCCTGGCATGTAAATAATGGGGATTATCCTGTAAAAAATCCCAAAGGGATTCCACAACTTCATGTACAGCTTGGTGGAATTCCACCTCACCGGCGTTTCTAGTCCTGACACTGTCCATAAATTGATCAAGTGATGAATACATTTTTCTCTCCTTTATTCAAAAAATCGTGGCGGAAATTACATGTATCATTTAAGGGATAAAGCTAAATTTTATCAATGATTTCCCGTTGGTTTTGAGTGGATTACCCCCCTAATTTTCCGGGCTTTTTTCTTACAATTATGGCGGCGTAGCTCAGCTGGTTAGAGCACCGGAATCATAATCCGGGTGTCCGGGGTTCGAGTCCCTGCGCCGCTACTTATACAAAAATAGGAATGCCCTCCATTGAGGGCGTTTTTATTTATCGCAGAGTCCTTACCTGCTAAATGGTTGTAGAAGATCCTCCTCTACATTTTTAAATTTGAAATACAGGAGCTAGTTAATTAATTAAAATTATACTTTAGGTACGACCAATACCGGGCAGGAAACATGGTTAATGATCCCTTCATCTACAGAATCAAAAAAATTCATTTTGAACGTACTTTGGGGCCTGTGTCCTAATACAAGAAGGTCAATATTCTTTGCCGCTTCTCCAATTGCCTTGGCAGGTGATTCGGATTCAATGATCTGGATTTCAATCATTTTTGCTGTTTCTTCAAATCCATGGTCAATAAATCTTTGGCGAATGTCCTCCATGGTAAATTTGGGCGGAGAGTCCATCATCATAGACATTTTCCCTGCATGGATATCATTCACATGAACTACAATAAGTGAAGATCCAAATCCTTCCGAGATTTCAACCGCTTTCCCTATCACACGTTCCTCATCACCATTCATGGCAAGAGCAACCATTATCTTTTTTAACTTGATATCAGTCATCAGTTTGAATTTATACAGTTCTGGGGGACCATATCAAGGATGCAGCTCCGATAATTCCAGCTTCGCTTTGTGGTAAACTGGATTGTAATATTAGTATTTTCCCTTTATGACTGGATAACAAATATTCATCCATGGCACGTCGTGCAGGTTCTAACAATCTTTCGCCGGCATTGCTGTAACCCCCATAAATTATAAAAGCTTCCGGGCTAAGCAATGTAGCTGCCTGGGCCAGGCCAATCCCTAATTTTTCTCCAGTAAATTGATACAACTCTATTGCAGCGCGTTCACCAGCATCAAATGCTTTATCAAGGACTCTGCCATCCAAACCTTTTTCAGGTAAAGATTGAATAAAAGTATCATCAGGATTCTTTACCTTTAACTCATTCACTGATTTACGTATCCCTTTTGCGGATACATACATTTCAAGGCAACCCTTTCGCCCACAATTACAAAGTCTCCCTTCGGGATCGATAGAAAGGTGCCCCATCTCTCCAGCAAATCCATCATAACCATATAAAAGAGATCCATTTGTGAAAATTCCACTACCCAGACCTGTCCCCAATGTGATCATGACAAAATCATTCATGTCTTTAGCAATTCCGAACTTTTTTTCACCCAAGGCTGCAGCATTAGCATCATTGGTGAGAATTATGTCATATGAAAATTTTTTCTTCAGTATTGAAACAATATCTACATCACCCCAATTCAAGTTTGGTGGATCCTGGATAACACCTGTAAAATGGTTACCGTTAGGTGCACCAACACCAACGCCTGTTAATTCGTGATCAGGGTGATCTTCTAAAAAATAATCTACTTTTTCTCTTAACCGGTTTGCGAGATTTTGTGCAGGCTCATTCCCAAAGGTTGGGATCTGTCCCCTAAATAATACATGGCCGGATTGTTCAATAAGTCCGTAAACCGTGTTTGTACCACCAATATCAATTCCCAATACAACCTTATTCACAATTTTTCCTTATTCAATGGTCAAGGTCATTATTTCAGTTCGGCCCCTTGTCGAACTTTCATATTAATCACGGGAGGTACATTAGGCTCTGGTTCGATCACAACGGCTTTCACGATCGTATTCTTTGCACCATAATTATCCGAAACTGTCAATTCAAAAACATATTCCCCTGCTTCACCTAGAAAACTGATCTTTGCCGATTCGGCATTGGGTCTCAGGTCAACCTGTTTCCCACTGATCTGTTTCCAACGGAAATAAATTCTGTCACCAATATCGGGATCATAGGATCCGGTGGCATCCAGGATCATGGGGTAAGTATACGTTAAAGGTGAATTATCATGTTCTACCATCACCTTGATCTTGGATCGTTCATTTTCTGCCATATTTTCTAATTGTGTGCGCTGAGCATTGGTAAGTTGAAATGGTTCAGGTGTTGCATGATCTACGCTCGAAGGGTAGTGTTGCACCTCTGCCCTGGCTCGCTTTTCATATTCCTTCCAACCGAAGAGCATACCGGCTACAAGTATTATTATTAAAAAACCGAAGAATCTGTCCATGGTTGCATTTCCGGTAAAATTCGGATTTTAAATTGTGAAATTGAGATCATTTTGCAGGATAAAAAATTCCATAAAATAATTGGATGGATTGCACAAATTTAAGTCGGAAAGTTGCAAAGGATTTCATCAATGAGTTTTACCTTAGATCAAGGATCGTTCGTTTCAAATCCATTCCGTTAAATGATGGGTTTTGACGGCTGGAGTGCGGGACAATCCTTGCAAGTTCGGGAACCATCCGATATACATATTCAGTTAATTCTCCTAATTCGATCACATTGTCACCATCATCCGCTCCCCCAGCTAAGCCCTTTAATAATGAATAAGTAAATATACTATGTTTCATATCTGGATAAATGTGGGATGTTTCACCATTGGATGCAGCGCTTAGAATACAAACTTTTTCAGGAAGGTCAGGATAATCCCAACTCGTACCGGCAGATTTTTTTGGATTCACATAGGTAATATCTAAAAATAAGGTTATTGAACGAATATTTCCCAGTACAGATAAGACAGAAAGGTTTTTTGCCAATTGATCCAATGGATATTTCGTCACATGTCTTGTGAATTTCCCATCCCTGGGGATAAGAAGAGGTTTGCCATCGATCCACTCACCATAGCCTCGATAATACAGGAATACATCCATGCTTTCGATTCCGGAATATTTTTCAGCTGTAAGTATTCTTTTCCTGAGATCGCCCTGATGTGGATCAAATATATTATGAAGATCATTCAATGTTGGCCCCCCCTCCATTTGCCATGTTTTTGAGGGTAATAATTGGTAATCGGACAATCCGAATGCATTTTGAAAATATTGCCTGATCACAATGCCATCCCGATTGGCATAATTTAAATCTGGGTAATTGGAATCGTCGTACCTTTCCGTTGCAAGAATAATAGCAATGGCATTTGGATTTTTCCTGCCAAATGGAATTTGGCTGTCAACATCAATATCACCAAGTGCATCTGGATATAGAACTACATCTGTTACGCCCATGGGCTGACCCACAAGATCCTTCGGTTCCCGGTAATGCTTCATGAGCTCGAGGTTGAGTTTCTGGGTCACTTGAATATCCAAATAATCTGTTACTTCTATCACAACTGTAAAATTATCTTTATCACTCATAATAGGGATTTCAATATCGGTAAACTCCCCTGCATTTAACCCCGGCAGGCTTAATTGACCCGTAAAGCCAGGTAAAGAAAAAGTTCGGTTTTCTGGAATAGTTACTTTCAGATATTCTGTGATCCCTTCACCAACATTTTGCAAACGGATGGTCAGGTTTACCGTTTCATCTTGCGGTATATAATTTGTCCCAAAATCATTGGAAACTGCGAAATCTGCAACGATGATCCTTGGCGGAACAACTGCTTTGGTTTCAATTGTAAATGGATAAGGTGCATCCAAGGTGATTTCTTCATTGGAATTGACGAATAATTCGAATTCATGTTCACCTGTTTCAACTTTCAAAACTGCGGTGAAATCGATATCCACAAATTCAATATTATCTGGTAAAAGTGTATCAATAATAACAGGGTCACCGATTTGAAGAGTGTGATCTGGACTTAGGGCTTTTGCACTGATATTAACTTGATGAGCAGGGCTTTCCCCATCGTTATGGATTGTAATCTGAAGTTTCCCATTTTCCCGTGAATCAATTGCACCATTTCCAGAAGGTTCAATGATCCTGGTTTTAATGATTGAAAAATGAGGAGCTTCTTTTACAACAGCACATACAGAACTTGATAACTCACCCTCTGCTCCCTCCATATCAATCCCTGAAACTTTGAAACATAATTCGTTTCCGTATGACAGTTCCCGGATTGTCAATTGCGTCGACTTAACTTTTTCAATAAAAACCGGTGCTTCATCCCCTGATATTCTATAAATCTTGTAATAAACAGCTCCGTCGACAGAATCCCAATTCAGGTGGATCGAATGCACATCTCCATCAGCGGTCACACCAATGGGTGTCTGGATCGGGACTTTCTGGCAGTGTTCATTCGAAAGATCACTTTCTACTCCATATTGATCCAATGAAGCTATTTGATAACAATAAGTTTGCCCTGGCGGCATTGGATCTGAAAAAGATGATGCCCTAATATTGGATACAAATTCACCATCTCGATATACATGATATGACTTTGCCACCGCAATTTCATTCCAGATCAACATAATTTTTTTAATATCTTTCATGGAAGACAAAATCGGTGCGGGAATAAATTCACGCGTTTTCCCTTTTACTTCCACCGATTTGGTACTGGCCTGCTCGAATGAATTGATAGCGGTTATTGAATAATAGTATTCCTGATCAAATTCCAGTCCAGGATCTAGAAAAGTTTGGTCGGATGTTGTGCCAATTTTTTGGCCATCCCTGTACAGGACATAAGATGAGGCACCGTTTACAAATGACCAATTTAGAAAAAGTTCATTTTTTGAAATATCAATTGTTATATCCCGTGGAGGTAATGTTGGAGCAGTGCCACAAACGGGAGCAGAGATTTCACCCTTTAAGCCAAAATCTCCTAACCCCTGCACTATATAACAAAATTCTTTTCCGGGCTGGACCTTTTTCTCATACCGAGTGAGATCATCATTTAACACCTCCAGACCATTCTCAAATAACACATAGGTTCTAGCCTGGTTTATCTCATCCCAGGTGACAACTAAATGTTCCGCTGAAGTTTCGACCCGTAGCTCTTTTACGTTCAATATCGGATCAAAATCAGTGGGGTTATTATTAGAAAAAAGATAAGATTTCACCGGTTCTTCTGTCTGGGATAATGTGAGCCTTAATACAAGATCTCTGTTCCTGGTTTTTCTGGGATTAATCTTGATTCGTTTGGAACCGTGCTTTTCATGCTCCACAACCAGATAGTAAAAGTTCGGTTCAACCCCTTCAAAAAGGAATTTCCCTTTGCGGTTTGATTTGCTTTCAAGCAGAATTTCATTCTTCAGATTTCTTAAGGTTATAATGGCCTTTTTAACCGGTTTCCCAGATGTTGATTGAATGATACCAGAAATTGTAACAGGATCAGCAAAAAGTCCGGTTAGTATAAATAAAAACAGGCAGGATCTCAAAAACATGAAAGATCGACCGATTAATTTTTGTCTCAAATCAAGATAAATCTAAGGTAGCCTGTACAGTACTCGATCCGGATTGGATGTGAATAACTGGGGAACCTGAGGTAAATCCTGGTATAATTTAGACGTGGTATCCTGGACATGTTTGCTTATATAATCATGGAGTTCAGCTACTGTGACTTCCTTATCCCCATTATCAGCTTCACCTTTCATTCCACGAAGGAGATAGTAGGTGAAAATTCCATTGTCCACGTCCGGATGCTTATAGGTAATCTGGGTTGTGTTGGATGCATAGAATGCCGTAATCCCTTCAGGAGGCTTGATCTCCATTGGTAGTTTTACGATCGGTTCTTCTGGTTTTCCCTTTTTCTTTTTCTTCTTTTTCTTTTTAGCTTTTGGATCATCTTCTTCCTTCACAACCTTTACAATATTCTGGTCAAATGCAGGGTTATTAAAATCAACATCCATGAATAGGGTAATTTCACCAACCGAAGGCATTTCCTGTAATTTAGCTAAATTCTTATACATTTCGTTTACGGAATAAAATGAATAATCATTTTTTGGATCGGCGTCATAGGGGATTAAACATTTCTCGCCATTGATTGTGGTTCCTTCACCGCTGAAGTACAGGATCAAATCCAAGGATTTTTGACCTGCATATTCAAGACTTGTTTCAATTTTTTTCTTAATATACCCCAGATCGGGATCAAAGATTGCCTGAAAATCCTTACTTGAGATTCCATCATTAAAAAACCAATATTGGCTAGGTAAAATAGCATGATCATCCAGACCGTAAAGGTCGTGGAAATAATCCCGAACGATTTTCACATTCTCATTTGTTAATGACCTGCCTGTAATACCTGGATCCCAGAATTTTTGATTTCCGAGAACTATGCCAATGATTCCACGGTCAAAAGAGACTTTTGGAATTCCCACTGCCAGCTCATGATCGGTGGTTGGAAACCCGGTAGTGACTTCAGCCGGATAGGGTGTTTCGAATGCCTCCAGAGCACTTTCCCCTTTGTATTTTTTCATGGTTTCCAAATGAATGGGAATCGTTTTTCGGGTTTCAAAATAATCGTAAATGTCAAAAAAGACACTAAATCGATCCTCACGGCTCATGACTTCAAAACTAAAATCATAATATTCACCTGCATTCACAAAACCAAATTGATAGAATTCATCTTCGTCGATGACTGTAAAAGAGCTATCCCTCCTTAATCTCAGAGTAGCAGAATCGGATTTCCCTTCAGAGAGATTCTGGAAACGGATTGTGAGGGTAACAGTTTCATTTTTTGGGATATAATGCTGTCCCCATTCATTATCCACCGCGAAATCAGAAATAACGAAATTGGGTGGAATTACTTTCAATGTTGTAAAGGAAATAGGCTCTGGATCAAGATCCATTCCTGTATATTCCTCAATCCGAATATTAAAATTTCGCTCCCCAGATTCAATTTTGAGTTTGGCATAGATGGAGAAATGAATCGTCAAGGTATCTCCAACATCCAGTTTCGAAATCATAGAAGCTGAATCTATTTTTAAAGATGGCGTCATGCTGTCACCCAGAGGTTCCAGCCAGGGTTTCAGTTCCCGTGCAGGGCTACGGCCGTCATTTACAATTTTAGCGATTATCCAGCCATGTTCTCGTCCATCTAAAAGATTATTATTGGACCCCTCCACAAAACTTTTTTCAATCAAGGATATGTGGGGAGGTGGTAACACCCAACCACACAGGGTTGGGGATGATGGACCTTCATCTCCATCACCATCAACACAGGAAACTTTGTAGCAAAATTCCGTATCAAATTCAAGGTCCTTGTGTTCATAATAATTCCCTTTGGTTTTTGTTAAAAAGACTACGGAATCTGTCTCTTTATCCATGGCATATATGATATAATGATCTGCGCCTATCGTTTTACGCCAATTAAAAAGAACACGTTTTACATCGCCGGTCACGGATAAATCTTTGGGATAATTCACAAGCACTTTATGGCATTCTTCATTGGATTTTTCACTCTCTGTTCCGTATTTATCAATCACGGATACGGAATAGCAAAAATATCGGCCTGGCGGTGTAAAATCTTGAAATGTTGTATCTGAAGTTTCTTTGATGAGTTGTGTATCCCTGTAAATACGATACCGATGATCAACCCA
>Ga0209554_1001924_pt1 | contig 15020 bp, 12 predicted proteins | sample MarorgKNORR_S2LV_5_FD_188221 | JGI IMG/M metagenome (GOLD analysis project Ga0209554, IMG submission 188221) | Marine microbial communities from the Southern Atlantic Ocean, analyzing organic carbon cycling - Bottom_A/KNORR_S2/LV (SPAdes) (version 2) | ecosystem: Environmental > Aquatic > Marine...
CATGGCTCAAGCCGCCGCGGCGGTGGCCCCCGGCAGTTTCACCCTCGTCGGCACGTCCTTCGCCGCCAACATCGCTCTATGGCAGGCCCTGTTGACGCCTGATCCCATAGAAGCACTGGTGCTGATCTCGCCCACTTCGATCAAGCCGGTGTCTGGCTCATCCTCTGGAACTCCGGAGGAGTTAAAGGCGCGGCTTTTCGCCCACCCGGAAAACGTACCAGAATTGCCTTTGGGAGATTCGGAGATTCTCGCCAAGGAGCAGGCTCTTGCCCTCCGATTGGGCGGGGCAACCCACGATACTGAGGTCGAAGGCAAGCTTGGGGACGTCCGGTGCGCCACTCTCATCGTCTTCGGCTTGGCGGACAAGACCGTGGAGTCAGCGGCGGCGGCCATATACCGGGAGAAAATCCCCAACAGCAACGTTTCCATCGTGTACGACGCGGGACATGTGATCGTGGCGGACCGGCCCGAGGCTCTGATCGACGCGGTATCCGACTACGTGGAGCGCCGTGAGACTTTTATCGTCGGCCGCCAGCGGCGAATCATCAACCCGTAAAAAAAGTAATATTGAGGTGATTGAATATGGTCCGCGTGCCTTATGTATCTAGAGAAGAATTGGACGCCGAGGGGCAGCAGATCTATGACAAGATTCGCCAAGACCGGAACACGGAGGAAGTTGGCCTGCAGTTCAGGGCTTTGCTGAACAGCCCTCAGGCTGCCGGGCACCTGACCTCCTTGGGCGCCTCGCTACGCTTCCAGAGTTCCATGCCGGAGAACCTGAAGGAGTTGGCAATCATCCTAGTGGCCCGGGAGTGGAACAGCGATATCGAATGGACCGGCCACTCCATATTGGCCGCCAAAGCCGGGGTCAGCGATGCCTCCATAGAGGCGATCCGTACTCGGCGTACTGCCGAAGGATTGAGTGGGGACGAAGGGGTGATTTCCCGGTTCGTTCACGAGATGTTACAGGACAAGCAGGTGTCGGATGGGACTTATGCTGATGCGGAGAAACTGGTCGGACAGCGGGGGGTTGTCGACCTTACGCTGACGGTTTCTTATTACAGCGCGTTAGGCCTGGCCCAGATCGCTCTGCAATTGGAGATGGGTCCGGGAAGGGTGTCTACGCTGTAGGGACTTGCTCCTGGTGGAAGCCTGGGCATGAATTTACGTAGGCTCTGATATTCAAGAAGATAGATGTGAGTCACCCACACCCCATTCGGCTGCGCTCGGGGCAGGTTCTAACCTTCCTCGGCAAGGGGGCCTTGCCTTAAAACCCAACAAAACTGAATTGTTTTGGGGTAATTGACTCTTTTGCCTCAAAAGTCGAGCTAAGTGCTTAACTCCGGGATCCGCCGCGTCAACTCGGCCCAGTCATCGGCAATAGTATCGCGGATGAGAGCTTTGACCTGCGTGAACACCTGTTCGGGCATTAATCCCATGACGACCCTGGTCCACATCTCCCGGTCATCGTGTCCCAGCATAGTGAACAACCAGCGGATGAACTCGGGGTTACGTTCGGGCGGCACACCCGCGGCCATGCCTCCGACTATCGCGGATTGCTCTTCCAAGGAAGTGCGTTCGCGCAGAATCGGATACAGATACTCGTCTTCTTTGTCGAGGTGAATCCTTAGGACTGCCGTCAGCGCCGCGGTCTCCCGTGCCGCGACAAGTGCGCTTGATGCGGCGGTAATTTTAGCCAGGCCCTCGGTCATCGTGTCGAACTCATGGTGATCGTGAAGGTACCCCTGCGCCACCAAGGGCGCTACTTTGTCCATGGCCGGAAACACCAGCTTGTCTTCACCGTCCGCATGCCACTTCAATACTTCGCTAAAAAAACGAGGCGCTCCACGACCGGTGCCAAGTCACCATCCTCTGCGGCAGCCTTGTAAGCCGCATCGTCAATGATTCGCATGTCGTTGCGGAATGCACGGTGAAACGGAGTTATAACGTCAAGCGGCATTACCATAGCAGTCCTATCTCCCTTCAGCACAAGATGCGCCCCAAGAAGGTTACTCGGCCATCAACATGTTTTATTGGGCGAGTTCCAACAGCGCGGTGCGAGTATAGGGTAGGCTGGAACGCAGGTCAAACTAAGCCTGAGGCCCTTCCCGGGCAAAGCCGCGTCGAGAGGGGAAGGGATTTTTCATCTCCTCATTAAATGGGGAGTGTTAGAGTAGGGGTTCGCCGCCTTCGCCAATACCATGGAGTATCGGCGCTTAGGTCCCTGCGCGAAGGTCCTTAATCGGAGATTATCTCTCCAGCTTTAAGACGTTCGAGATATACATTCACCGTATTCGAGGCTATCGCTAGCCCGGCGCTCTGGATGCCGCCGCTCACGGTCTTAGCATCCACGATACCGGCCACTTCTCCGTAAAGATTCAGCACCGGGCCTCCGCTGTACTCCCAGCCTAGCGGGACATTGATCTGCAGCCAGCGGATGTTGCGGCCCGCGTCGATCTTCAGGTCTGAAACCACCCCTGAAACCAACTTGATCTCATCGGGGGATGCGGTGTAACCCAAGGCGAATACTTCCGACCCGGCTTCGACCTGTCCGACATCAGCCAGCTCCAACCAGGAAAGGCCTCTGGCTTCAATTCTGATCAGCGCTAGATTCCGAAGCAGGTCTCGGCCCACAACCTGACCGGTATGGGTGCTCCCGTCTCTGAGCGACACCGTTACTACGTCAGAATTGCGGGTTGCGTGATTGTTGGTGAGGATCAAGCCGTTAGGGTCGATGATAAACCCGGAGGCAGTGGAATCTCCGGTCTCGATTCGCACGATCGCCGCGCTGGCTTGGCCAATGGTGTCCTCTTGCGTCAGCGGTGAGCGGAAGCTCGTCTCAGGAATGAACACCGACGCCTGATTCACCTCCACTCCTCGCTTTCTGGGCGCCCACCGGGGAGCCAAGTCTAGGCTTTTATTGTCGGTCAAACGGTTGATCTGGTCCCCGACCCGGGACATTGTATATATCTCCCAATCCTTATGCTTGCCCCCGGAAGCGAAAATTATGCGGCGGCCATCCGGCGACCATGACGGAGATGTATCCTCAACCCGGTTGGACGTGAGCTTTCGAACATCGGTGCCGTTGGATTTCATCAGATATATATCGCTGTCCCCATCCTGACCGGAAATGAACAATATCTCGGCGCCATCGGGAGACCAACGAGGGTGGCTATCCGGGCCGGGCCGGTTGGTTAGCCTGGTCATCTCCCCACTGGATATCCTCACCATGTAGATGTCAAGATTACCGTCTCTGTCCGACGCGAATAGGAGGCTCTCTCCGTCGGGCGACCAGGCGGGGTTTTGGTCCTCTGCTGGGTGGTCGGTGATTCTTACCGGGTTACCGCCGTCAACGTCCATCACGTATATCTCGCCATTCCCGTCGACGTTGGACGCATAGGCTACCCGGTTGCCGTTGGGTGACCAGTCTGGGTCCGAGTCCACTCCCGAATCGGTAAGCAAGACGTCCCAGATTCCGTCGTCGTTGGTGGAGACGATGTAGCGGCTATCGAAAAAGTCGAAGTCGGAAACTATGCGCCTTCCGTCCGGTGACCAAGAGAACACCACCGGGGCCGCTCCAGTGGTGATCCGGCGCAAGGCGCTGCCGTCTATGTTCATCACGTACACGTCAAGCTGGCCGTCGTTGCGGTCCGAGATGAACGCGACATGGTCCGGCTCTATCGTTAAAGCGGCCTCCCCGTACCGGACGAGGTTGTTCTGTATGGCCATCGCTTTGACCGCGTTTACTTGGTTGACGGGGGTGTCCCCTGAGGAAAACAATCCGTCGATGTCGATGGTCCCAATGTCCTGGTTCAGCGTCCAGATTATATCCAATCCGGAGATACGGTTGCCAAACCGGTCAACCCCCGCCGCTACGTACTGCTGGCTCATACCCATGCCGATAGCTACCGCATCGGGAGCAACCACCACCCGGTCCAAAGGTCCTGGAACAATGGTTACCGCGACTGTGGCAGTCAGCCCGCCTGGGCGGACGACAACCTGGATGGCGCTTGGATAAATGCGCGCCAATTCCCCGGCAGTCAGGGTGTTGGCGGAAGAGATGGAGCCTACTTTTGGATCTTCCACCGACCAGATGATACCCGAGGTAGAGGTTACGTTACCGTATTGGTCTACAACGAGGGCTTCCAGCGTGACCGGCTCTCCGGCGGCCACCAATACGGCGGGAATAGTCACCTTGGCTGGAGGCTCAGGATTCACGGTGATGGACGCGGTAGCCTCTACGGAAAGAATGGCGGCTGTCACCCCGTCTTCGTAGAAGCCGGCGACGTTGCCCGCAGTCACCAGGCCGCTGCCGCTGATGGTTCCGATACGGTGGTCGATGCGCCAAGTCAATCGGGCGTTGGGGAGGGGGTTGCCGTAGATGTCCACCGCCGTGGCGGTGAACTCCTGGCTTTCACCGATGTTCAACTCGACCGTATCCGGCTTTAGCCGGACCTCAGTTAACACTCCGGGCTCGATTGTAACGTCGGCCGTGGCGGTCTTCGTGACCGGTCCCTGAGTGACGACGGCTTTTATCACCGCTTCATATTGTCCGGCTTTGGTGCCGGCCGTGAATACTCCGCCCGCATTGATCTGTCCCGCCGAATCTCCGGCGGAAAGTTCGCTGCCTAATCCGGAAATCTCGTTTCCGAACCGGTCAAAGGCCGTAACCGTGAACTGTTCGGACCCCGCCGCGATCACGTTCGGGTTGGATGGCTCTAAAACGATTCGATGCAACAGGCCGGGCTCGACCACTATCGTGGTGGTGGCCAGGGCGGTGGAGGTATCATCTCCCGTCTTGGCGATCGCCAGAGCTACTTCGTACGTTCCAGCCTTAACGTATTGATGGGATACTGTTTCGCCGATCAGGTTGGTTGCGGCAGACTCTCCGTCTCCGAAGTCCCATCGAAAGTTGTCGGCATTCAACGACAGATTAGTGAACTGGACGCTCAAAGGAGCTTGGCCGGCGGTGACACTAGGTGTTAAAGCCGCCTGTAGACCGGCGCCGGACTGGCTACCGGAAGCCGGTGATTGAGATGGGCTTGACCCAACCTCCGGTGTGGAAACCACAGTGGCGGTGGGCAGCACTTCGGGCGTGGGAGTTGGGTCGGGTATCTGCTCTAGGGCCGGAATTGGAGTGGGACCGCCGGCGTCCGTTGACTGGTCACCATCGACCTCGGAGGAAGGAGTGGTCGATTCTTCCCCTTGAGTCGTATCGTCGGGGTTTTCATCGGACCGGAATGGAAGTCCACAGCCAGCCAGAATCAGCAGCAATAGGAACGACCAGCCCAGCAGCTCAAGCCTACCAGGGCACCTCGCCTTCAACATCGTCACAACCCCCCGGTATCATTCCGGGCTCCCGTGTTTATCGCGATTCCATACGGTTGGGCCCGGCGTCACGGAATATATTTATATCGTCAGATCTTCCACGTAGGCCGGTTTGGCTTATCCAGCCGGTTATCATTCAGCCTGGGCCGGCAAGCCAAAATCCGCTCTATAGGATAGTCAACGGGAACAATTGGTAGAAATATAAAATATTGTTTAGCGATTGTTCAAGGATTTTAAACCACTGGTTATGACCACTTGGCAGCATTGGGTTGCTTGCCGGGTTCTAACTCGCCGAAAAATTACCGTTCCCGACGGTTGTAGCAGGCTAGTGTGTGACCATACCTGCTACAATATCTGGAGACATGAGGATAGGGAGGGCCAATTGAGATTTGGGCCTAAACTTGCTCGCCCGATGATTGCCGCATTGATAGCGGCGCTGATCGCCGGTTTAATTTCGGGTCCGGCCGTCATCCAGGCAGCATTGGAGCCTGGCGGTCATGTTGGTGCTTCGCACGTTTCCGGGCCATCGGCCGCGGCGACCGCCAAAGTAACAGCAACCCCCTCATCCGCAGTCCCTAATCAGGCGGTCGTCCTCATCGGCAGCGGCTTTAGCAACATTACAGTCGCTGGAGGTACTCTATCCGACGGAAGACACCAGATCACGGGGACTGGGACCAGCACGGTAACGATGGGAGGGACGGTGCTACAGTCGCCTTACATAACCTATCCGATCGACCTGGACAACGGCGGCAATTGGGTTGCTGAGATAATCATTGAAGGCAACTCCGCCACGTTCGGTACGACTAACCTGCAATTTGTGGCCAAGGACACCGGTGGCGCATCGGCCACCGCCAGCGTGTCACTGACGGCACGGGAAATTACTCTGGACGATACCGACAGCCGCATCGGCAGTAAGGTGAAGGTCAATGGGGTTGGGTTCCCAGCGGCCAACGTTCTCTCACCGAATAGTTTCCGGGTTAATCTCACATACGGCTCGAACAATCTGACATCAGTAACGCCGGACACGGATGGCGAATTCGAAGTCACGTTCCTCGTTCCAACGTCAGTCCTGATTCCCTCCACGAACACCGTCACCGCTACGATCGTGGGTACTACGTCAACAGCAACCATCGACCATTCTGTCCCTGCCGCCACCACTTCCGTGGCCCCTGCATCAGGACCTAGCGGCACTACCGTCACGGTGACCGGGACCAACTTCCGTGCCTTTCGCACTATTACCGACGTGACCATCGGTGTTCTGACGATCTTGAAGTCATCCGAGACCACCGACGCCGATGGAAGTTTCACCATCACCGGAGTCGTGCCCGTGCTACCACCTGGCGTCAAGGTAGTGCCCTCAACCGTCGGTGGCGTCAAGTCATTCTAAAGCTTTAACGTTCTCCAACCTGATGTGCCGCCCACGCCAACATTTGCGCCTACACCCACTCCGGCGTCCTCCATCACCCCCTCGATCGGCCTTGCGCCGCTGATCAGCGACGAAAACTTGGTACGGGTGTGGCACTTCGACCCCTCTGCCCAAGATACTCCGCCCAGTTTTGGCTGGGCTCTATACGACCCTAGGCCCATATTCGCCCTTGCCAATACGGTGACGCGGTTAACGACGGGTAATTTTTATTGGATGAGCGTGAAAGAAGGCCGGACAGTAACTCTCAACGGCAAAGAAAGGTTGTTTTACGCCGGTTGGAATCCGGTCACCAGGTAGCTTGATTGATGTTAAAGTCCCCGTCCCTGTAATGGCACTGCTCCTGTGTGATAATATGGCTCTAACTAGAACTATCGGCGAGTTTTCGAGGTTCATTCGCTTGACGGATGGCAGATTCGATGGCAACACAACGCATTAAGAGTCACAGGTAGCAGCTTGGAAATAGTTGTCAGATTTTTCGCACTCTACCGGGAAAGAGCCGCTTGTAACTCTCATCTATTAACTCTGTCCGAAGGGTCCACGGTGGCCGATATGACGTCGGAGATCAGAAAGCTATTTCCACGGCTGGCGCCGCCGGAAGTGAAGATTGTCGTGGCGGTTAACGCCGACTACGCCGACCCCGGAGACCTCTTGCACCAAGGCGACGACGTATGCCTGATACCACCGGTCAGCGGAGGATAATGCCATGATTGAAGTCACCCACGAACCTCTCGACCCGGAGGCTGTCACCAGAAAAGTAGTCAAAGATACCAACGGCGCGGTTGTGACTTTCCTGGGCACCACCCGGGACAACTTTGAGGGGAAACGGGTTATCACCCTGGAGTACGAAGCTTTTGAAGAGATGGCCGTTAAGAAGCTGGAAGAGATTCGGCAAGGATTGATGGCCGAATTCCAGATCGAAGATATTGCGATTGCCCACCGCATCGGCCGGGTGGACATCGGGCAGATCAGTCTGGTCGTCGCGGTAGCTTCACCACACCGCAAGGAAGCTTTCTTGGCCTGCCACGAGGCGGTAGACCGGCTAAAAGCGACAGTCCCCATCTGGAAGAAGGAGATCTATGAGGACGGGTCCAGGTGGGTTGCTTGCGAGGACCATGATTTTCACGCGCCGGAGGTGGCAGCACCGGTGACGGCCGAGGACGGCTAGAGATCGATCCGGCTGGGGGAGTAAATCGTCTGGCCAACGGGCCTATTCGGTAGCCACGGCTTCCCGGTGCTCAAGCCGTTCACCCAAACCGGCTTTGATAGCCTGACTCACTGTTCGAGCGAAAACAAGGCCCATTCCGGGAGGGCGGGCCTCCGCATCCAGGGCTGTATCGGGTAATACCGCACGAGTCAGACCCAGCCTCTGGGCCTCTTGTAGGCGGCGTTGCGCTTGAGGCACCGTACGTACTTCACCACCCAGACCCACCTCGCCAAACACAACCATTTCCGAGTCCAATGGGCGGTTGTGCAGGCTTGAAGCAATGGCCAGGATGATGGCCAGGTCCGCCGCCGGCTCGCTGATCCGCATTCCCCCGGCTACGTTGACGATTATGTCCTGGCCGGAAAGGTCCAATCCGGCCCTCCGCCCGGCCACCGCGGTCAACATCAAAAGCCGGTTGTGATCCACGCCGTTGGCTACCCGCCTGGGCGAGGGGAGATGGGAGAACGAAGTTAGGGCTTGAACTTCCAGTACCAACGGGCGGCTTCCTTCCAGCACCGTCACTAGGGCAGACCCCACGGCCTGATCATACCGCTGGGCCAGCAGGGTTTTGGAAGGGTCAACGACTTCTACTAGACCGGCCCCAGACATCTCAAATACACCTACCTCGGCGGTGGAACCGAAGCGGTTCTTGGCGCAACGGAGCAATCGAAAAGCACCGTACTCTTGGGATTCCAGGTAGGTGACGACGTCCACCATATGCTCAAGGACCTTTGGACCCGCTACCGAGCCGTCTTTAGTCACGTGTCCGGCCAGAAACACGGGTGTCTGCCGGGCTTTGGACCACCGCATCAAGCGAAGTCCGGTCTCCCGGATCTGGGCTACGCTTCCGGGGCCTGAGGGTGTGTCTCTGCTGTAAAGGGTTTGAACCGAGTCAATTATCGCCAGGCCCGGCCGGTGCTCTTCCAACCTGTCCACGACCACGTCGACGTCGGTTTCGGATAGTAGAAAGATTCCCTTTCCGGCAAAGCCCAACCTTTGAGAGCGGAGTTTTATCTGGTGAGGAGACTCTTCGCCGGAAACATAGAGCACGGACCGTCCGGCGGTGGCCATATCCTGAGCGATCTGAAGGAGCAAGGTGGACTTCCCTACCCCCGGTTCGCCCGCCAACAATACAACCGAGCCAGGCACAATGCCGCCGCCGAGCACCCGGTTGAGTTCCTGGCAGGGCAACACGATGCGTTGCTGGCTGTCCAACTCTAGAGCGGAGAGTTCTTGGACGGGCTCTGATTGGGTGGGCATCCAACGGGAATTCGTTGGGTTAGTCCTTGCCGGAGTAGCTTCCACCAGAGGTTGCCCGGACTGGCAAGTTGGGGCGGGGCAGAAGCCCATCCATTTGGGGCTTTCGTAGCCGCATTCCGGACAAAAGAACACGGTGCGAGACCGTTCTTTGGGACGGGTCACCGGCCTCCCTCCAACACAATCTACTTCGGATCACCGGCAGTGATGATCTCCTAAGGTGACTCGGGCCATTATAACAGCGAAGGCCCCGCTTTAGCGGGGCCTTCTGTCAGTACCATTAGTTTGCTGATGGGCTTTTGAGGTCTACGCTGGGGACCCCGCCTCGACGGGCGCCTCGTCGTCGGCACTGGCCTCGTCGTCGTCGCTGGGGTCATCACCAGTGCTGTCCTCGACGGCTTTTACCTTGATGCGAATCACGATCTTGTCGTCTTCAAAGTCCACCACCGCCACATCCCCATCGTTTAGGTTCCCGCCCAAGACTTCATCGGACAGAGCGTCTTCAACCTCGTTCTGTATCAAGCGCCGTAACGGGCGAGCACCTAACACCGGGTCGAATCCCTTTTCGGCCAAGTGCTTTTTGGCCTCTTCGGTTACTTCCAGGCCGATCTTCTTTTCGTCAAGTTCCTTCTTGACCTGGTCCATCATAAGATCGACTATGGACAGTATCTCGGACTCGTCGAGTTGATGGAACACCACGGTGGCGTCGATTCGGTTTAGGAACTCGGGACGGAAGAAGCGCTTGACTTCGTCCATGACTTTGTCTTTCATCCGGTCGTAGCTCGCCGCCGCCGTTTGAGCGTCGTCGCTCTTAACGGTGAAGCCCAGGGTTGTTTCCCGTTTGATCAAGTCCGACCCTAGGTTGCTGGTCATCACCAGGATTGAGTTTCGGAAGTCGACTCGCCGCCCACGGGAATCGGTCAACTGTCCCGCGTCGAATATCTGCAACAGGATATTGAAAACGTCTGGATGGGCCTTCTCAATCTCATCCAGCAGAACTGCGCAATAGTTCTTTCGGCGCACACCTTCCGTGAGTTGCCCCCCTTCGTCGTATCCCACGTACCCGGGAGGGGCGCCAATCAACCTGGCTACAGTATGCCGCTCTTGGAACTCGGACATGTCCAGGCGAATCATTGCGTCTTCGTTTCCGAACATGAACTCGGCCATGGCCCGGACCAACTCGGTCTTACCTACCCCAGTGGGGCCTAGGAACATGAACACGCCGATGGGCCTTCGAGGGTCTTTCAGACCGGCTCTAGCCCGCCGTACGGATTTTGCGATGTTGACGATGGCTTCGTCTTGGCCGATTATGCGCTTGTGAAGCTCCTGCTCCATGTCGAGCAGCCGTTGTGTCTCTTCAGCTGCCAGCCGGGTAACCGGAATCCCGGTCCACATGCTGACTACTTCGGCTATGTCCTCTTCAGTGACCACCGCCCGGTCTTTGCCCAGGCTTTCTTGCCACTCCTTCTCCAGAGTGTCAAGTTCATCGGAGTGCCGCAGCTCCCGGTCGCGTAGTTCGGCGGCCTGCTCGTATTGCTGGGAGGCAATGGCTTCGTCTTTTTCCTTACGGACCCGCTCCAGAGATTCCTTGGCGTCTTTCACCGAAGCGGGGGTTACACTTCCCCTGAGACGTACCCGGGAGCCCGCTTCATCGATCAAGTCGATTGCTTTGTCGGGCAAGAACCGGTCGGGTATGAAACGAGCTGCCAAGGTGGCCGCCGACCGGATGGCCTCGTCAGTGATATTTACCTTGTGGTGGTCTTCGTAGCGGCTTCTGATACCCATCAGTATCTCTATGGTGTCGTCGTTAGATGGCTCCTCCACCCGCACCGGCTGCAAGCGGCGTTCTAGGGCAGGGTCTCGCTCCACGTACTTGCGGTAATCGTCTAGGGTGGTGGCGCCGATGCATTGCAACTCGCCCCGGGCCAGGGAAGGTTTGAGTATGTTGGAGGCGTCCACTGCCCCTTCCGCTGCTCCCGCGCCAACGATGGTGTGTATCTCGTCGATGAACAGGACGCAGTTGCCGGAGCTCTTTATCTCTTCGATTACTTTCTTCAGCCGTTCTTCAAACTCTCCCCGGTACTTGGTGCCAGCAACCAGGGCACCCATGTCCAGAGTGACCAATCGCTTGCCTTGAAGGGTTTCCGGGACATCGCCGGAACCGATGCGTTGTGCTAGTGCCTCAACGATGGCGGTCTTGCCAACACCGGGCTCTCCCACCAAAACGGGATTGTTCTTGGTACGACGGCTGAGAATCTGCACTACGCGCTCAATCTCTTTCTCTCGGCCGATCACTGGGTCGAGTTTGTCGCTCCTGGCGGCCACGGTGAGATCCACGCCCAATTGGTCTAGAGTGGGGGTGCGAGAAGTACTCCGGGAACCTTGGCTGCCGCTGCCTGAGCTGTGGCTCAATATGCGGTGGGTCTCGGCGCGGACTTTGTCCAAAGTGACGCCTAGACTTTCCAAAACCCCGGCGGCCACTCCCTCGCCCTCACGCAATAGCCCGATAAGCAGGTGTTCGGTCCCGATGTAGGTATGGTTCATCCGGCGGGCTTCGTCTACGGCCAACTCCACGACTTTCTTGGCTCGCGGCGTCAGTCCGATTTCCCCTTGGGCCGGCTTCTCGCCGCGCCCGATAATAAACTCGACGGCGGACCGAACCTTGCTCAAGTCAACCTCGAGACTGGAAAGAACTCGAGCGGCGACTCCTTCGGTTTCCCTTACTAGGCCAAGGAGGATATGCTCGGTCCCGATATAGTTGTGGTTAAACCGCTGGGCCTCTTCCTGAGCCAGAGATAATACCCGGCGTGCTCTTTCGGAGAATTTCTCGAACCTACTTCCCATACTAATGCTCCTGGTGGTGCAGGTGAGTTGCCTCTACCGCTGAAGTGTCTCCATATTGGGTTTGTGGCCGCACAGCAACTGACATCCACCGCCCTTCCGCTTCGTCCACCCCACTTGTTATCCACCAAGCTCCGGGAATCAAGGGCGCCGGAGCCTGCCCGTTTCTAAACTTAAAGGGTCCCAATTTAAGATTATAGTTTACGCCCAACATTGTGTAAAGGCATAAACCCATCTTTTTGGGCGATGGAGAAGCTGGATTTGGTTGTTACAGGTGCCGTGGCTGAGAGCCTGGCCACAGGATCCAAACGGAGATCCACAGAATTCACGAGGCCGCCTACCGGCCATGGTTCCATGGGTTGGACCTGACTGTGAAGTAGATTTATACCCCCCGGCGGTGACCTATTTTCCCACCCCGTCACCAAGGCAGTATCGTGGGCGCTGCAGCGTTTCACTACCGTGTTCGGGATGGGAACGGGTGGGTCCGCTGCGCTAGAACCACCAGAGAGTAAATCTGTCACGAGTATGCACTATTTTTCACAACCTGGCAAGAGCTTTGACATGTCAAAAATGTATCAAGCCGAAGGTAAATAGACGGTTATTGCAGGTAATTAGTGTTTGCGGGCCATGCTCGAGATTCCAAAGTGGGTCTGGCTGGGTTAATGGCAACTATGTCCATGGGTTCTCCCCGTTGACTTCCGGCTCGGGTAACTGATAGAGTCGGATGAACATAAAACGTAAATTTAGTCGAGGTAAGTGGCGATGCCGAGACGCCTGTTTAAGGAACTGGAAAGGTCATACGGCTTTGATGAAGTGGCGATCGTTCCAGGCCAGGTGACGATAAACCCCGATCTGACCTCGACCAAAATGACCATTGGCAACATCTCTCTGGATATACCCGTTCTGGCATCGGCCATGGACGGCGCCGTGTCTCCTCATTTCGCTACATTGATGCACCAGATGGGCGGTCTCGGTGTTCTTAACGCCGAGGGGTTGTATACCCGGTACGAAGACCCCTACTCCGTTCTTGAAGAGATCATGTCCATCCCCCAGTCCGAGATTACCGAGCATCTTCAGCAGGTGTATTCCGAACCGATTCAGGAAAACTTGGTGGCGCAACGTGTGCAGGAGATCCGAGCATCCGGCGCGACGTGCGCCGTTTCCTTTACTCCTCAGAACACCAAGCGCATGTCCCCGGTGGCCGTGGAGGCTGGGGCGGAGATGGTGGTGGTGCAGTCGACGGTAACAACCGCCAGGCACATGTCCAGAAGCTACCGCGGTTTGATCTTCTCGGAAATGGTCAGTTCGCTTAAAGTTCCGGTGGTAGTTGGCAATTGCGTAACGTATTCCGTTGCTCAGGAGTTGATGGAGACCGGCATCGACGGCATATTGGTGGGTGTCGGGCCTGGGGCCGCCTGCACTACCCGGGAAGTCGTCGGGGTGGGTGTCCCTCAAGTTACGGCCACGTTAGAGTGCGCCGCCGCCCGTGAAGATTATTTCCGCCGCACCGGCCGTTATGTCACCGTTATCACCGATGGCGGCATCCGCACCGGCGGCGACTTTTGTAAGGCGATAGCCAGCGGCGCCGACGGGGTTATGCTGGGTACGCCATTCGCACAAGCTGAAGAAGCTCCCGGACGCGGTTACAACTGGGGCATGGCCAATCCCCATCCGGAGTTGCCTAGGGGGACCAGGATAAATGTAGGGACCAAGGGTACTCTACAGCAGATACTCTACGGCCCAACATCCAAGACTGATGGGACCCAGAACCTGATCGGCGCTCTCCGTGTCTGCATGGGGATGTGCGGAGCCTACACCGTACGTGACCTTCACAAGGCTGAAATGGTCGTAGCGCCCTCCATCAAGACCGAGGGCAAATACTTCCAGATGTCCTAGTCGCCCGTTTCCCCAAACCCCGGCTCTTCCGTCTGCCCCCACTCCTCTTTAATTCATAGCGCGCCCATAGGGAAAGGCGTCTGCGGAACCTCCCAACGCCAAAATCGGGATAGACTTTTGCGCTACATTCATCTACGGTAGGAGCGATTAAATCCCGTTTGCCACCATATGAAATTTCTAGTCCCGTCGCTCCGGCCCCATTTCCTAAGGAGGTAGCCGCCATGGCAACCAGGAATTCTACCATCCAGATCCTGGATCCTCGCGCTGAAGACGTACCCGAAGAGGTAGGCCTAAATACCAACCTTCCCAGCCTCAAGGGCAAAGTGGTCGGTCTTCTGGAAAACCGGAAATACCACGCAGATGCCTTCCTCCAAGAATTGAAGGATGTCCTGGTGCAGGACTACGGCGCTCAAAAAGTGGTTTACGCCACCAAGTTCAGCTATAGCGCGCCCTGCGCCGCGGAAACCCTGGATTCTCTGGCCGAAGAGTGCGACGTGGTGATTCACGGTGTGGCGGATTGAGGGTCCTGCACGACGTGGGGTCTCCACGACACCGTAGTCACCGAGTCCAAGGGAGTGCCGTCTCTGAGCGTAATCACCAGTTCATTTACCCGGGCGGCCCGGGCCCGTACGTCCGCTCTGGGGATGCCTGGAGCAAGAATCGTGGTCATACCCAGCCCCCTGGTTACCAAGTCTGTCGATGATGTAAAGCAGATGGCCCATGACTTCGCACCTGAGATAGTAGGCCTATTGACTAGCGAGATCTCGGCCACTTAGGTCTATCGTTCTCGATGATGATGAAAAATAACTGTAGCCGCAGCCTTATATCGTGAGCACGTCAAATCTCCAGTCCCGGCGGATCGATGTCGAGGACTCCTTCGATGCGATTCAAGACTACTATGATGAACAAGGCTGGACCGACGGGCTGCCGGTGGTGCCGGCGACCGAAGAATTGGTTCGCCGTATGCTGGCTGGATGCGAGGGCGCGCCCAACGACTCTCTGGGAATAATTCAACCCCGCAACGCCAGAGTTACCCTGGAAAAGATCGCTATCAACGCGGTGATGGCA
>Ga0209554_1001925_pt1 | contig 15019 bp, 18 predicted proteins | sample MarorgKNORR_S2LV_5_FD_188221 | JGI IMG/M metagenome (GOLD analysis project Ga0209554, IMG submission 188221) | Marine microbial communities from the Southern Atlantic Ocean, analyzing organic carbon cycling - Bottom_A/KNORR_S2/LV (SPAdes) (version 2) | ecosystem: Environmental > Aquatic > Marine...
TACAACTACAACGTTTAATACTTCACATAGCACAGCAAGTAGTAGAGCTACATCAACGAGTAAGTCTACAACTACAACGTTTAATACTTCACATAGCACGGGAACTAGTAGAGCTACATTAACAAGTAAGTCTACAAGTACAACTTACAATACTACACATAGTACTGCAAGTAGTCGTACTACCCTTACGAGTAAGTCTACAACTACGATATATGCAACTACTCTAGGAACTCTTACGAGTCATGCTACTGCAACAAGTAAGTCTACAACTACGACGTTTGATACAACAACAGGCACTGTTACAAGTCATGGAACTCTTACAAGTAAGTCTACTACAACTGCGTATAATACTAGTACAACTACTGGTACAAGTCTGGCTACTCTTACAAGTAAGTCTACTACAACTACGTATAATACTACTACAACTACTGGTACAAGTCTGGCTACTGCAACAAGTAAGTCTACTACTACGACGTTTAATACGTCAACAGGCACTGCTACAAGTCATGGAACTGCTACTAGTAAGACTACTGCTACTACGTATGATACGTCAACAGGCACTGCTACAAGTCATGGAACTGCTACTAGTAAGACTACTACTACTACGTATGATACAGGAACAGCTACAGCTACTAGTCATGCAACTGCAACTAGTAAGTCTACAACTTCAACGTTTAATACTACGTTGGCGACTACTACTACATTTGAAACGACTAGAGTGTCAGGAACGGTTTACAATACAACTAGAACAACTACATCAACGTTTGATACTAGTAAAGCAACCGATACTACAATTACAACGGAACATTTGACTACTTTTGCAACCGCAACAGGAACTCAAATATTTGAAAGAATAACTGCCAGCTCAGCAGGAACCATATATGATACTGAAGTGTCAAGCGCTTCAGATTATGGGGCTTCCTATTGGGATGGTTCAAAATGGAATTAAAATGGCGATACACAAAAGTAAAGAGCAAAAACAAGCAGACGTTACTCCAGGCTATGTAAATAGAAAGCTGGAGAGTATGATGGCTGCACTCTTTGATACGATAGAAGATTTCGAGAGAAGAGTAAAAGGTTTAGAAAAACAAGTGTTTAGACTAACACAGGAAATAGAAAATGGCAAAGTGGAAGAATAACTCACCGTTAGAAGCCCTTTCTATTAATGAGACCTTAGGAGATTTACCTACTCACTATATGAAGTCGGGGAGTAGCATGAGACCTAAAGCTCAATTACAGGAGCTTGGTAAGTTTGGAAACTTACTTATACCAGAAAGTTATAGAGGAAGTCCTTTTGAGTATGATCTTTGGTACAATACTAATGAAATACATACTATAAGAACTTGGTTATGGACAGACTTTTTAGGAAGGGGTATATTTGTAAGAGTAAATAGTATAAAAATAAATAATAAATTGATGAAAAATATTGCGTCTTCAGACATAAAAATTGATGAAGAAAGAATAGAAAAGATCATCAGTGTATTAGAAGATAAATATTTATTAGAATCTAATCCAAAATTTTATGATAAAGTAATCTTTCCGCCAGGAAGTAACTTATTACAGAAAGGGATTATGAACTGGCATAAAGTAGGTAAGTTAATTAAAGAAGGTTATGTAATTAAACCTCACCCAATAACTGCCCATCTTTGGATAGCAAAGATGCGGTTAGACTACGGAGAAGAAAATATTTTATCGAAAAGAGAAGGAGGATTTGAATTGTTAATGAAATGTAAAGAAATGGCTATGTGTCCAAATAGTGAAATGGGATTAATAGCATTACTTTTTAAAAAGAAAGTTTCAACAGTTGCAGTCCCAGTAAAAACAAGGGAAAAGAACCATCTTACTTACGAAGCCCTTTACGGAGCAGTAGCAGGACAAGAGCAGGGCTCTGGAATAGCATTAAGAAAGATACTATCTAGTAAGCGATCTGGCATTATATTTAATTTTGATCCTGATCCAGAAGAACGATTACAACGCTACTTAGATAATTTTTGGGAATTTAAGATAACAAATGATTGATATAGCACTACATACAATGGAAACAACAACTGTTTTCACACTTGCTTCTCTGCTTGATAAAGGGGAGAATTTCCGGCTGCATTTAATAACAAGACCTCCAATATGGGAGACTATGCAGCCTGTCCATCAATGGGCTATGAATAATTTTAGAGAAGTGCATATTTATCAAGCTCCTTGGAGTATTAAAGGCACTTTAGTTCCTGGACCGGGACATAATAATGCAGCACAACTTCAAGCTAGAATGATTTTATTACTAAAAGAATACTGGAAGGATAAAAACTTGAGCTCTGGTCCTATAGAAAGAATGATTATTTGCGATCATGAGCCTCGTATATTTACTCAAAATACTTTAGCAGAAGGACAACTACCTACTGTCAATCAAATGCAGGGCAAAATTGCCTATCTTCCTAGAGCTTGGGATTATTTTAATCATCCTCAATTTAAAAACTATTATAGTATTTTAGGTATGCCAATCAAAGAAAAAGACCATGATAAAAGTATAATGCTTCTTAATTGGGCAGAGATAGAAAAATTAGATTCTAGAAATTGGCTTCCTATGGGTAGAGCTACTAAACATAGTCTGCCTCCAACAACAACACCGCTTAGGAGTTGGAATAGAAGACTAGTCAGAAGTATAGAAGCAAGATGGCATAATGAAATAGATGCATTTGTTTTATCAGCTAATAATAGGACTATGATGACAAACTTTTCACAAAAAGGAATAGGCTTTGCGCCAACTTATTTTAGTGGAAAGATAGATAAATTAATTGAATTAGAAGCACTTGGAGCTAAAGACTGCATTAATGCTAATATTAGATTAAGAAAGTCTTATAGTTTAACTTGTGAATGGCAAAACTGGATTAAAGCCTATTGGAATATTCCTACTATGACTTATATTGCTATGCCTTGGGATATGTGGACTAAACAAATTGATAATATTCCTCTTAATCTTAGACCCGGAGCTATATGTGAAAATCTTTTAGATAAAGCAGAGAGACAAAAAGGACTTATAAAGTCGATTACAGAAGCTGGATATCTAGTTGGTAAGGTATAGTGCTTACAAGTATTCGTTTTTTATTAAAATTAATTAAAGTCCAGATGGCTCCTGGCAATTACGATACTAATTTCGTAGCCGAGTTCATTGGCTATTTCAACGGTCATTCAATAGATACTACAGCAGCGGCTTGGGCAAAAACTTCTACTGGTAGGAGATACCTAGCAGGAGAAAGTATTTTTGATAATCTTTCTAAATATAAAGACGCTGATTCAAATACTTTTATTAAAGAGTACTTTTCTTTTAGGGAGAAATACTACTTTGAAAAACTAAGTGATCACTTAAAAATTGATGAAAATATAAAATTTCAAGAGAGAGATGCTTTAGGTAGGGCTTTTGGTAGGTTTATGGTAGATGTTCATGATTTTACTCATGTCCTTACGGGTTATCCACCCGATCCTTTAGGGGAGTTATTAAGAATAGAATATGGTAAAAACTTTGAGGGTAGGGGTTGGAGAGTTCTCAGTCGTCTTGGAAAGATTAGAATATTTCTCAATGGAATAAAAGAATGGTTTTCCTGTCTCCCACTTTATAAAGAAGCCCGTCAGATGGGTAAAATATCAAATAATTATATTTTTGCAGATTGGTTTAATATTCTAGGTCAGGACATCAATGAGGTTCGCAAAAATCTCAACACCTTTCCCACAACTAAATACCATTGGCAGAACGCTTAAAACTCTAGGATTTCTTCTTTCAAATCAGAAAGGATAATCCAATTTATGACTCCATCTCGCTTTAAGTCTAAAGCATACTCTCTTTCAACAAGTCCTTTGTGCGGGGTTTTAGTCGCAGTATTAGTAGGCAAATGCCAACTTTGAGGTTTTGCAGTACCTACATTAATTGGATAGTATTTTGCAAAGAAGTCAAATCCAATCAAAGTCAAACTCTTCCAAACCCATGCTTTCTTTATTAACCATAGTAAAGTAATAAATCCATTAGAAGGTCTTCCTTCTTTACTATCGTCTTTATATCCAAACTCCTTATAAATCTCAAGGATTTCTTTATCAGTAAACATTACAGTATGTTCTACATCAAATTCCAACTCTCTATGAGAAGTCATATGCATACGAGTTCTATTGAGTAGTCTTATAGGAATCTTTTTAACTTGTTTTGTTCGGAACATATTTGATCTTAGAAAACCAGTAACCCATACATCAGTTTTAATTCCTATAGCTTTAGTGGGATCTTCTAACCCATGCGGGTTAGGCAACCCTTTTCCCATTCTTATAACTATATCATGTGAATCTATAAATTCGCCATGTTCGTAATTTAAAATTTCGACCGAGTTGCCCACAAGAATTAAATTTTTATTAGCAAGTTCTTTCACTGTTGTAATTGGGCGAAAAGTGCCCTCCATTCTTCTGCGTAAGGAACATCACTGTACCCTTCAAGCCACGGACCTCCGTCCGTAAAGTGAACGGCTTTTGGATCTGGTAATTGGTAATAGTTTACCAACATATTAAAAGTTGCGGGCAAACCGCCAACAGCTTTATCTGTCCAGCGGAAGCCATGCAAATCACCCGCAGGGGCGTGAGATACAGACTCGGGGTCTAATTTTTTAAGTTCTGAACAATTCATATACATTAAAGATGACCAATACTTTTTTTCGTATGGTCTATTAACTCGCCCATCCATTTTAACTCTTTGGTCTGTGATTAAATTAGGGTGTTTCACAACGAAAACATCATATTTATTCTGTTTAAAATGTGTAATTTCTTGCGGATCACTTCGCCATAAAAAGTCTCCATCACAAAAAAGTGCATACCCTGTGTAATTACATAGATACGGCACTAGAAATCTAGTAAAAGCAAAATCTGTTGCTTCTCCTTCAAAAGGCCTTGTATAAATTCCTGATTTTTGTAAATCTTTTTTTATTAAAGGCTTTATTTTATGTGTTGGGTTAAATCTTTCAATAGAGGCTTTACATACCTCATACATCTCTGGGTGGGCTTCTTCATAGCCTATAAAGATTTTCATTTATTTACTACTTATCTTTTGTAAAATCTTCTTCGTCACCTTTATTCAATGCTTCTCCTAGTTCATTAATATATGCTTGCCTTCCTGTAGTTAGAACTGCAATTAATTGATGCATCCTACTAATTTCTGTATCTGCAACTTGAACGTGTCCCATAACATTCTTTTGATCATCACTTAGATTTTCAATGTCGTGTTCTATTCCGTCTATTGTAACTGTTGTCATTTAAATATATCCTGCCAATTTCCTTGTGTACTTGCCTTAGCATACTCGGTAGCACGGTTTTCAAAAAAGTTGGTATGCTCAACTGCGTTTAATTGATAGTCAATCCACGGTAATGGATTAACTTTTGTATGAAATATGTTTTTCATTCCAAGACCTAGTAACCTTCTTCCTGCTATATACCTAATATATTCTTTTACATCTTCAGGAGTTAAATCTTCTAGTTCTGCGTCTTTAAAGCAAACATCTATAAAATTATTTTCTAACTCTACTACTCTTTCACAAGCACAGTAGATTTCATACTTAAGTTCGTCATTCCATATCTTGGGGTTTTCTTGAATGAAAGCCCTAAATAGTTTTGACATACCTTCTACATGGAGTGACTCATCACGCACACTCCAAGTTACAATTTGTCCCATACCTTTCATAAGGTTATGTCTAGGGAAATTTAATAGTATTGCAAAACTACTAAACAACTGTACTCCCTCTGTAAAGCCACTATAGACAGCAAGCGTTTTAGCTATCTCATGAGGATTATCCATATTAAAGTTAGATAGATACTCATGTTTTTCAACCATTTCTTGAATCTTCATAAAATCTTGGTAAATTTCTTCTTCTTTGCCAAGAGTATCAAGTAATAAAGCATATGCTTCCTGATGAACAGCTTCCATACTTGCAAAAGCAGATAACATCATTCTTACTTCAGGCTGTTTAAATGTAGGTAGAAAATGATTAGCATATCCACCCGCTACATCTACATCAGCTTGAGTAAAAAATCTAAATATATTATCTATTAATCGTCTAGTTCCTACTGGAAGTTTTTCTCTATAGTCTCTAACATCTTCATGTAGATTTACTTCATCAGGCATCCAATGCATTTGTTGTTGCATTTTATAGGCTTCAAAAGCCCACGGATAATTAAATGGCTTATAATAATTCCTTTCGTCTAATAGCATCTATCCCTCACATGCCAAACAATCTTCTAGTTCAAAGATAATTTCTCTTTTCACTAAATCAGATACTACATCTGCTCTAGATATAGCTTCACTCCTTAAATAATAAAGAGTTTTTAAGTTTCTTGCCCATGCTAGCATATGTACATTATGTAGATCAGCTTTATTTACATCAGGTGGAAAGAATAAATTTAGACTTTGTGATTGACAGATATACTCTTGTCTATGAGCAGCATGATCTATTAACCATGCTTGATTTATTTCTACTGCCGTTTTAAACACATCTTTTTCCCACTCTGAAAGGAAGTTTAAATGTTGCACACTTCCTTTATTTGTTACTATACTTTTCCATGTTTCCTCAGTATCATTTTCATACTGTTTTAATACTTCTTTTAAAAATTTATTTTGATGAAGGTTACTTCCAGACTTTGTTTTCTGATTAAAAGCGTTAGCCCTGAAAGGCTCAATACTTGGACTTGTATTACCACATATTATACTAGAAGAAGCGTTCGGTGCAATCGCCAATAAATGTGCGTTTCTTACTCTGCAAGAATCGTCGTCTGGACAAGCACCTTTTGTTACTGCTAATTTTCTTGTAGTTTCTACTGCTTGTTCTTTAATATGTGAAAACATTTTTAAATTTGCACCAGTCGCACTCGCACTTTCAAAAGGAATATTATTCTTTTGTAAGTACGCATGAAATCCCATTGCACCTAGACCTAAGCTCCTTTCTCTCATAGCACTAAATTTAGCTTTGTATAATTGTGGTGGAGCTTTGTCAATAAAAGAAGTTAAAACATTGTCTAACATCCTAATTATATCTGGAATGAAAGCAGGATGTTGTTTCCAATCGTCAAAATATTCAAGATTGACACTTGAAAGACAACACACTGCGGTTCTCTCATTATCGGTGGCGAGCGTTATCTCAGAACAAAGGTTACTGTGGTTTACCTTTAAACCTTTTTTCTTTTGAAAGTCTGGTAATTCTGCATCAACTGCATCTTTAAACATTATATACGGCTCGCCTGTTTCCATTCTGTTTTGCAACAGTTTGACCCATAAGGCTTTAGCACTTACGGTTCGTCTGACGGTTCTGGTGTGAGGATCAACCAGATCCCAGCTATCATCAAAATTATCATACTTTGTAGCACGCCATATTGTTTCCATAAAGGCATCATCAATAATGACACCATGATGAAGATTAATACTTTTCCTATTAGCATCGCCACCCGTAGGTTTCCTAACATCTAGAAACTCCTCTATTTCAGGGTGGTCTATTCGTAGATAAGCAGCATAACTACCTCGTCTTGTTACTCCTTGTGAAAAGGCTAACATTTCTGCATCTACGACTTTTATAAAAGGTATTACACCAGTAGACTCTGAGCCTTTTGATGTAGCCGTCCCCTGTGAACGCACATCACTCCAGCCTCCACCTATACCTCCTCCAAAAGAAGAAAGATAAGCATTTTCTACATAATGTTCTGTAATACCCTCACGGCTATCGTCTATGTAATTTAAAAAACAACTAATAGGCAATCCACGAGTAGTGCCCCCATTTGATAAAATAGGGGTTGCAAACATAAACCATAGATTACTAACGTAATCATATAGTCTTTGTGCATGATCTTCGTCATCAGCAAAAGCCTCCGCCGCTCTAGCAAATGCTTGTTGCGGCGAATTCTCTCCTGAGATCATATATCTATCTTTTAGAGTTACCATTGCAAACTCATCAAGTAAGCTATCTTTGCTATAATCAATTTTTACTGACATGTTTTTCCACTAATCCTATTATTTCGTTACGTCGTCCTAATACTTGTTCATCGGGGCTGTATGTTAAATCCATTAGTTCTATACTAGTACTAAGTTTATCCATTCCAAACTCGTTTAAGTTTTGTATGAATTTATACCTACTATCTATTGGTAAAGAACTCATAATGTCAAAAATATCTCCATGATCTTGAATTATGCCCGATGCGCGTTTAGGACCGATTCCACTAACTCCTGGAACATTATCACCTTTATCTCCAGTTAAGCACTTGAAAGTCAAGTAATACTCTGGATCAAAATCATAATGCTCATCCCAATTACCCATTGTCGTCTCTTTTCTAGTTACGGTTGAGAACCGTGATATGTTCTCATTTACTAAAAGATCCCAATCTTTATCAGAGCTTACTAGCCAAATGTTATCCAAACCTATTTCTTCTCTTGCGAGACAAATTACTGCTGCGATATCATCTGCTTCTACGCCATTATATTTAATTGTTAAGAAACCTTTTTCTGTTAAGGCTTCCATTGTTTTCTGAAATTCGCCAAGAAAGTTTTTAAATTCTTGTGCTTCTTCAGGTGTTTGGTCTGCGTATCGTTCTTTGCGATTCGCTTTATATTCGGGATCTATGTTTTTACGGTAGTCACTCCCACCATCTCCTAATACAACTATATCTCCACAGTTGTAGGATTTGGCTAGACTTATTACTGTCTGTACATATTCCTGTTTATAAAATTCTTTTTTCTGATGTTTCCATCGGAAAGCTAAGTTGAGACCATCAACTATCAGCAAGTTCCCATTCGGGGCTGGCTTTCCAAGGCTCGTAAATTCTATTGCCATTACTAAATTCCGTTGTTTCGTGTTCCAACCATTTTTCTGCGAGCATAATATATACTCCAAGCCAAGATATATACATATATCTAGTTATGAATAATGGTTTTCGTACTGTTGCTACAAAAAATTGTGCATGATTAGCTTTATAAAATAATAAAGGCTCTAGCTCATTATCTTGAGCTTGCCTTATTACCTTAGCCCACCATTGCACAAAATTATTACTTTTGTTTGTGAATACTTTAGATGTCACTGCGTCATCTTTGTAAAATTTTACTTCCACTAAAAATATATTATGTTGATGTTTTAGATAGAGGTCTCCTTTAATCTTTCCGTTACCAGAGCCAGGTGTTTGAATAAAATCTAATCCTGTATGTCTATGTAACATATTGGCAACAAGTAGTTCGGCTTTTGCGCCTTTTGCTCTACTATTTACCATTAAGACGCATTTCTTGAAACGTAATCTACAATTTGTTTAAAAGTTAATAGTTCTTCGGCTATGTCATCAGGAAGCTCCATATCAAATTCTTCTTCTAATGTCATTACCAACTCTACTAAATCTAATGAGTCAGCTCCCATATCCTCTATGAAGTTTCCTTTTACACTATCGTAGTCTATTTTTAACTGTTTTGAAATTATCTTTTGTACTGCTGCTTCGTAATCCATTATAATATATTTCCTTTAAGCGTTTCCACGCGTTTGTCTTGGAAGGTGGTATGCTTCCAAGATACTTATGTTATCTTCCTTAATAATCTCTATTTTCTCAAGTAATGGGTGTGTCCATCCATGAGAAACTAAAAATGTATTAAGTGTTTCTTCTTTAAGGAGAATTTCTACAACCTTCTCCTTACCTGCTTCATCAAGTGCTTGATTCACTTCATCAAGGAACAACACATTGATTTGACTTCTACTAATAGAAGTCATTAGCTTTCTAATAGCTACTAATGTAGCAATATTAACTCTAGCTAGTTCTCCACTAGACAGGGCTAATATATCTATAACTTTACCATTATCCCCAACCTCTACATTGAGCTTATCATTCTCCACCACAAAATTGATAGAAAATCGTCCATCGCTAAATTCTGCCAAATACTCATTAGTTAAGGACTCTAATTCTTTAACCAAGGATTCGATCTTGTATGCCAAAAGTCCGTTTGTGCTAAATGACTTTTTAAGAACTTCAAGAACAGAAAGTTTATCTTCGAGGTCTCCAAGAGTATTTGTGATTCCAGCCAGCTCTGTTTCAAATTGTTCAGTCTGTTCTCCAATAATACTAATTCTAGTATTGTGTCTTTCTCTTTTGGTGTTTTCATCTATTACCCCTTCAAGCGTTTTCCTAGCTGCTTTAACTTTGTCTTCCAACCCTCGTATTTGACTTTCCACTTTTTGTTTATCAAGTACTCTCGTTGGGAGGCTAGTGTCAATGCTCCTGAATACTGTTTCCCAGTCTGAGATGTTTCGGGCTGCTTGCCTATGTATTTCATTTTCATTATCTATTTCCTCTAACTTGTTGCGAACTTGTGAAGATTCATATAAAATATCGTTTGATTTGCTAATATGTTTTTCATATTGATTATCAACAAATTGCATATCTATTTCTTGTTCACAAGTTGGGCATTGTTGAAATTCTGCCTCTCTAAGAGAGAGATATTTTTCACTCATATCTAACTCCCTTTCTCTTTGAGATTCTAAACCTCCTAACCCAGAAACCAAATCTTGTGTTGGTCTCATCTCTGGATACTTTTCTAACATACTTTTTGCGTGTTCAATATTTATTGATTTTAACCTACTCAGTAAGTTATTATTATCATTTATCTTCCGATTTTTCTCCGAGATATTTTCAAATTCGAGTTGGTGAAGACGCAGGCTCTCTGCGTCTTTTTGATTAATTTTTGGTAAATTCACTTTCGATAGTAGTGTCATACTCTCCAATTTGTTGTCTGTTAACCATTTTACGATTGTCTCTATTTTTGCGTTTAGCTTTGCAATGTCTAGGGAAGTTATCCTTACTGCGTCCTTGAATCTCTCAAAGAACGTGACATAATCGTCCAATTTTAGTAAATCAATTAGGAACTTCTTCCTATTAGTATCGGTAGCAGTTAAAAACTGTAAACTTGAGTTTGTATTTTGATAAACTAATTGAGTAAAAGTTTTAAAATCAATACCTAATAGTTCTCCTAAAGTTTTATAAGTATTACTAGCTGTATGGCTACTAATATCTTCTCCGTTTTTTGTTAATTTACATTTTAAACCTACTCGTCTTGATACTGCTATATTATAACTATCTCCATCAACATTAAAATCTAAACTAATATCATACCCATTATTTACATAACGATTAGCAATATCTGCTTTCTTCACATTTTTACTATTCTTGTTGAACATCACTTCTTCAAGAATAAGCGGAATAGAAGACTTACCTACTCCATTAGTCCCTACTAATTGAGTTAGAGTAGCATTATCTAAATCTATCTCATTATCTTTACCGTAAGAGAAGCAGTTATCCCAACGTAACTTCTGTAGAATAATCATTGAAGACTCCTATTATATTTTTAATTTTAGTGTTGTCTAGATTTAATATATCTTCTAAATATAATACCAATTCATCCCCGATAGTCATATCCGCAGTTAAATTAAGTCGTGCTTCTACTTGTCGTTTTATTACTTTCTTATCTAAAAGTTCAGAGTTCTTAACTTTTGCTAAGTCTTGAACATCCCCTTCTAATTCATAGATTGTATGATCATAGGTTGTTTGAATCATGTTATCGGGGTTATCTACTGTTTTACGAATTAATTGAGGAAGATCTAGCTCCCTCCATTTCCAAGACCAATCCTTATCAATCAATAAACAACCCGTCTTAACTCGACTTCTGTGAAAAGAAGTCGTCATTGGACTACCAGGGTATACAATATTTCTTTGCGTATTAGCGTGAGCATGTAAATCACCTGCAAATACAATGTTAAAATGATCAAACCTATCTAAGTCGACTTCGGATACCACATGTGGTGGTATTTCTCCACGAACATGAGTAAAAAGAACTTGGGCATCTATCGCTTCTATACTGCCTTCTCTGTGTAAGTCAGCATAGGGTAATATTGCCCAATCATCTTTCGTATAAGTAGTATCTATAATTTCTACTAATGAGTTTATTTCTTTAGTAGCTTTCTTAAGATTTGTAAAAAAGGTTTTATTTTTCCTAGTTGCTTCATGATTTCCGTCATAAATTAAAGTAGGTATCGTAATACCACTAATAAAATCAAAATAAAGTGTAAGTTCATCCATAGAGGGGACTCGATCAAACAAGTCCCCGCCTATGATATGCATATCACAGTCATTTTCTAACTCTCGAATTAGTTCAAAGAACATCTTATATCGGGCACACGCCCATTGTAGTGGAACGTTCTTTTGTCCTAACTTCAAGTGCCAGTCAGCTGTGAATAAAATCATGCTACATCAAATTCCGCAGCAACAGTTTCTTCTTTATCACTCTCCGTAATCCTTTTGAGCAGCTCTAATTGAGCGTCTACTGTAGGTCTAGGAAGAACGTCGTCCATAGACTTTAGGTCTGCAACTAATTCTTGTTCCCAGTCTTCTAAAGCACGAACTTTACACTTCAATGCCTGTAGTTGATATTCTACATTAAAGACCTGTGGTCCAGTCTTTAGACGTTTGAAATAAACGTCCCAACCTTTATCGAAATCGGTTGGATTTCCTAAGTCTTCCATAGCAACCATAATTTGGTCAAAAAGTTTCCTTTTCAGGTTGACTACTTTGATTTTATTATCAGAGAAATCAATACCTTGGACAGCATATGCCCAACCGCATTTTAGTTGTGGGAAGAAGTCACGAACGTGATCATGTTCTTTGTTGTTAAAGGTTTCGCTTACGCGATCAAATGACAAGCATTCCATAGGAATATTTTTGTTATTTTCACCCTTAACCCAATAAACATAACGAGGAAGTAAATCGCCTACTAGACGAATTTTATGATCTTCTCTCGCTGAAAAATTGTAAGTTTCAATTTTATTTTTTTGGGCTGAGCCCTTTGTTTGATTAAAGCTAATAGCCATAATTCTTCTCCTTAAGTGTCTCCTCAAATTTAAAGACAATATACCCATCTCTAATTTCGAGCAGTCTGTTTTGGTTTATAATGTCCTCATCAACTTTACAGAAAATGAGGTCTAGTCTAGCGTCTTTATTGCGAATGAACTCATGATAGTTGCGGTAAGATGCGACGCCTGCATACTCTGCTACTTCTCTATCACTATATTGAGCTCGTCCACTGGTTAGTAGTAATTCTGGGTGTATCAGAAAACTACTACCCCAATAACTCTTTTCATAAAACTTAAAAGTTTTATCATAATAATTCTTAGGTGTTATTTTATATGTAATTATCCTAAGGATTGTAATAATATCACCAACGTTTCCGTTGCTCGCTTTTACAATCTTTTTCCAATTATAATATATCATATATTATACCAATTTTCGAAGCGTTTGTCAAGCACTATTTTTTCTCTGCTCAACACACTCCCTCCAAATGCTTTCATAATACTCTAACCTTATAATCTTGTTTTATATAATAACCCATTCGGGCATTTGCTTGTCTAGTAGCTGTTTTACCTTTGAGATGGATATCTACAACAGTGGGTTGTAATTTATCTTTTTTCTGTCGTATTATCCTCCCAATTAATTGCGTTAGTAATGGGTCATTATTTACTGGTGTAGCTAATACTAAACAACTAAGATCATCTAAAGATATACCTTCTGAAAATATTGCTTGTGTTCCAAACAGTATATTTTTAGATTTCCCAATTAATTTCATAGTTTTATCTCGTTCATCAAAGGCCATGTCTCCTGTAATACATACTGAATTATCTCCTACTAATCTATGACAATTTTTTAGAAAAGCAACTCTATCCGATACTACTAATACTTTATGTCCTTCGGCCGCATACTTAGCAGCAATCAAACTGATACTATGTACATATTCTTCTGTATTTACTAGATGATTAACTCTCTCAGCCCATGGTGTATAAGATCCATCTAGAAATCTTACTTCTGATTTAATTATATCAACTTTTGGAGTCATGTAATTTTCTTTGGGAGGTTTCAAAACATTGTGCCCAAAATAGTCCCTAAAGACTACATGTCGACCATCTTTTCTTTCCAACGTACCTGTCAAACCTATCTTATATCTTGCGGGCATTTCATCTATAATTCTAGTAAAAGTAGGACTACTAACGTGATGCATCTCATCTAAGATTACAGTTCCAAAACATTGTTTGATCTCTGGGATTCTGCGGTATAAAGTTTGAATATTCCCCACACAAATAGGTTCCGCAACATTGAACACTCCGCTTCCTATTCTGCCTGCAGTGAATCCGAAGGCTTTAAATACTTCTTTTTCCCATTGATTTCTTAAGTTAGTAGTATGGGTTACAATAAGTGTTCTTTGACCTAGCTTCTTGGCTATTGCTAAAGCCGTTATTGTCTTTCCCCAACTAACCCAAGCGTTAATTATAGCACAGTCATCTACTTGGTTGTAGCACCACTTTTGACTCTCTCTTAAAGTAAACTTAAAATCAGGAAAGTTAATTGGCACCTTTATTCGCTTATCGATAATTTCATATTCTTCTGGGATTAAATCCAGTCTTCCCATTGGTATAGAGACTAACCCTTTTCTTAAAGGTCTAATTGTTTTTATGACCATAGGAGGATCACTAGGAATCCTGGACGGTATAGTATAAGTTAGTTCTTCTTCGATTTCTTGAAGTAAAGTAGGACTACCTTCTATTTGTATCCTGTTACTAAGTACTGCTTTCATAACTCCAGCATTTGTACATAATTCTTTACAAGAAACAAAAGACCTACTCCATTTAGTAAAATTAAAGCTCTATCTTTCCATACGAGAGATACTATTAACCATAGAAAAACTCCCACTATAGATAATTGTAAATCTAATAGTGCTAACTCTGGTGTTCCTCTTATAGACATAGCACAAAGTATAATTATACTAGCTATCCATTTTAGATACCAGTCATAGGTAGTTGTTCTATATCTACCCCATAATTGTGATTTTTCTTTAGTCATATCTTTTATCTATAGTACGCATTTTCAGTAATTGTGTGATCTGTTGTATCTCTAATGCCCTTAATCTCAGGTAACTGCTCAAGCAATGTCTTTTCTACTCCAGCTTTGA
>Ga0209554_1001927_pt1 | contig 15015 bp, 8 predicted proteins | sample MarorgKNORR_S2LV_5_FD_188221 | JGI IMG/M metagenome (GOLD analysis project Ga0209554, IMG submission 188221) | Marine microbial communities from the Southern Atlantic Ocean, analyzing organic carbon cycling - Bottom_A/KNORR_S2/LV (SPAdes) (version 2) | ecosystem: Environmental > Aquatic > Marine...
ACCTCGCTTCTAATGAAACCTCAGAAAACATCTACGGAGCAGTCGACTGGAATGGTGATGGTGATTACGGCAAATATTCCGACCAATTCATCGAAATTTGGAACACAGGTTCTTCACCAGTCAATGTTTCAAACTGGCAACTATCTCTAACCAGTGGAAGTCCTCCTTGTCAACTGGCTTGGGACACGGTCTTACCAGCTGATGGACGAATATCTGTATTCAGTGCAGATTCAGACTTATTGCTTGATTACTTCGATGGCGACACTGTCACCATCAGTGATAATTCTGGAACTGCTGTTGATTCAATGTCCTTCCCAAGTGAAGATTCATGGTACGGTAAATCCTACATTGAAGACGAAAATGGTGATTTGCTCAAAGTAGTCCCAACACCGGGTTGGGCACCTGACGGCCAAGCATCACAGACCGCTATTAATATGGTAAAGTGCTACCATATTCCAGATACATCTTCCACTAATGCCTACCTACTCAAGGGACGCGTTGTAACGATGGAAAGTGAAAATAGTGTCATCAACCAAGGAAACGTCATGGTTCGTGATGGAATGATTACAGGTGTTTGGGCCACTGGTTCAGCCATACCGAATGGTGTTGACCTAACGAATGTACCAATTGTTGAAACCGATGGAACCATCTATCCTGGACTTATTGATTTACACAATCACATGCATTACAATCACATCCCTCTTTGGGATTTTGAAGTTCATCTCAACGATAATCAAAAATCGGCTGAAGGTGGATACACCAACCGTGGACAATGGGGTGATAACTACGATTATGGCCCAAGTATCACTTGGATGAAAGGAAACGTCCAGAATAACAACCGTTGGGGAATGGCTTCAGAGCAAATGAAGTACGCTGAAGTCCAAGCCATAGCCGGTGGAGTGACCGCCGTTCAAGGCTCTCCATCAGGAAATGATGCATGGGATAGCACCTTATCGAGAAATGTAGAACTCTACAACTTTGGACAGGATAAGATTGTAACTTGTGCTGTTTGCGATTGGAAAAAATCCAGTTATAATGCAGACGGTAAGATTGCAGATATGGGTGACGGTGACCTAGAAGCATGGTTCATCCATCTATCCGAGGGTGTTGACCAAACAAGCCGAGATGAGTTTGACCTGCTTAGTAGCAAAGGACTTCTTCTCCAACCTACTGTGGTGATTCATGGTACTGCACTAACACCGTCGCAATTTGCAGAAATGGATGCAGTTGATTCAAACTTAGTTTGGTCTCCGCTGTCAAATCTCTTGCTTTACGGTAACACGACCGATGTACGTGCAGCGGATAACGCTGGTGTGAAAATTTCTCTTGCACCCGATTGGGGGCCAAGTGGTTCTAAGTCAAACCTTCATGAACTGAAGGTTGCAGACCTTTGGAACAGCAAAGTGATGGAAAATCATTTCAGCAATTTCGAGTTAGTAGAGATGGTCACAACAAATCCTGCAGCAGCAGCGAAATGGCAACATCATGTCGGACAACTCAAGGCAGGAATGGTCGCTGACATGGTGGTCATCGACACATTCCATGATGACCCTTACCGCAATCTAATAGAAGCAATTGATGCTGATATCCGTTTAACTATGGTTCAAGGCAAGGCCTTGTTTGGTGATCAAGATATCATGACGCTATTGAAAGGTGATGATTGGGAACCGATTACTGGTGGCGGAGTGTCCAAAGTCATCGACATCACATCTACCTCAGTCGTTGACGGTTCTCAGTCTTGGCAACAAATAGAAACAGGACTTGCAATGGCTATGCGCAATAATGTCAGTGACATTCGTGAACACTGGTCCGCACCAGACGGTGTAGAATGGAGTACTGATGCAGATGTTCAAACTTATCTTGATGACACCTTTGATGGCGACTACAACGATGGAATATCTCATCTCAAGAGTATGACGGTAGACCCGATTTTCACTACAGGTGATGAGCGATACTTCAACGTCATCAACCGTTCTTCTTGGGCTAATACCCACATAGATTTGTCTTTGCTCTACGCATATTACAATATCACAATGGATGCTGATGGAGACCGTACTGGCGTCAATGTTGTCCTTCCAGATGACAATACCAATACTGGCGGCACTGGCAATACCGGAGGAAACTCGGACGGAACCGACAATACTGACGGAACTGGCAACACAGACGGAACTGGCAACACAGACGAAGTTACAGTTTGCGAAGATGGAATTACTTCTCCTTGTACCCCAACTACACCAGTTGACGATGGTAGCAATACATCAGGCGATTCCGAATCGCTTTCAAGCGGAGATTCACAACAAAATGCCAAAATGATGTTATTTGTAATTGTTGCAGTTATCGGCATAGGGTTGTATGTATTGAGCAAGAGCGATGGCGAGGATTTGGATCTCGCTGGAGAGGCACGTATTGAGAAAATATGGGATGAAGCCGAACTTGAGGAGTCAGAAAAGAAACCCTTCATACCTGCACCGCCACCGATGGCCAAAACTGAATCAAAGTCTGAAAAGGAATAAGCGTTAATCTAGATCCCAAGTAGGGCCATCTGCAGTATCGGTAACTACCACACCCATCTCTTGTAAGGTGTCGCGAATTTTATCAGCCTTTGCCCAATCTTTGTCTGAACGTGCCTTGGTTCTTGCCAGCAATAACCCATCTACTTCGTCTGCAATCTCTAATTTACGAGGGTCATCTTCTGGCTCTGCCAATGCCATTTCTCGCGACGGTAGGACTCCAAGAACCGCTCCTGCGGTTTCTTCTAACCAATCTACTGCATAATGGGCAAAGGCATTGGAATCTGTAGCGTCCATGCCACTGTTGAACGTCTTCATTATCTCTCTGGTTGCGCCCAATACCTTGGCAATCGCCTCACGTGAATTGAAATCATCATCCATTGCTTTGGCAAAACCTTGAATCATTTTCTCTAAAAGTGCCAATGATTTTGATAATGGATTAGTACTGTTAAAATCTGCTACCGGCAAAGGAACACTATTTTCTGAAGTACAATTCTTTAGCGATTCGATATAACATTCCAACACTCGGTTATAGTTGCGTTCAGCATCATTTAACAAAGCCTCATTCATGTCGATTGGAGAACGATAATGGGCATTGATTAATGCGAAGCGAAGGACCATTGCGTCAACCTTTTCTAAGATTTCACTAATAGTCCAAAAGTTGCCTAAGGACTTGCTCATCTTCTCTCCATCAATGTTGACAAAACCATTGTGCAGCCAATGATGGACTACCGGTGAACAACCGGTATGACATTCTCCTTGGAATATCTCTGCTTCATGATGAGGGAATCGTAAATCGTGACCGCCTCCATGAATATCAAACTGCGCTCCAAAATAATCCATTGACATCGCTGTACATTCTATGTGCCAACCCGGTCGGCCAGCCCCCCAAGGTGAATCCCAAGTAGGCTCACCTGGCTTTGCTGACTTCCAAAGTGCGAAATCCTTGTGATCTCTCTTACTCTTACCAGTATCATCAACTCTTCCTCCAGCACCACTACGAACATTTTCAAGAATTTGCCCTGTTAACATTCCATATTTTTCGGGTGCCGATTCAATTGAGAAATAAACTCCATCTTCAGCAACATAAGCATGGCCTTTTTCAATCAAATCTTCAGTGATTCGAATCATATCGTCTACATAATCTGTACAGCGAGGGTAATCATCAGCACGTAGAATATTCAGAGCATCCATATCTTGGTAATAGGTTGCGATATTATCTTCAACAAGAGTTTTCCAATCGCCATCCAACTCGTTGGCACGATTGATTATTTTGTCATCAATATCGGTAAAATTTTGAACATAGTGAACATCAAATCCACTCTTTTCTAACCAGCGATGAATCAAATCAAAGGAAAGGTAACACCTTGCATGACCTAAGTGACAGCGGTCGTAAACTGTAACACCGCAGACATACATCGAAACTTTACCTGGCTCGATGGTGGAAAAATCCACCTTTTGCCTACGGAGGGTATCGTGCATGCGAATTGGCATCTGACTCATCATGGGGGTGTTGCCACTCTCACTTGAAGGTTGATACAGTAGCAGCATTTGCAATGGTCATGGGACAGGGTAATGGTAAGACGATTTTCGTCACCGGAGTCAACGGACATATCGGAAATCATATCGTTGAAGACCTATTGTCAAATGGCTACAATGTAAAAGGTTCTGTTCGTGATTTATCCGACCCTGCCAAAGTCGACCATGTAATTGCACACGCCAAAAAATTAGATTGTCAACAACGACTAGAACTAGTACAAGGAAATGTACTGGATTGTGAAGGTTGGGCTCAGCATCTTGCTGGTTGCGATGGCCTATTTCATACCGCTACAATATTTGCTACAAGTGGAGATGGACAACTTATCATCGATACCGCCAATAAAGGAACTGATAATTTACTCAGAGCTGCAAGTGAAGCGGGGATAAACAGAGTCATTTACACTTCGAGCGTTGCTGCTGTTGGCTCTGAGCCGAAAGGTGTGGTCAAGGACCATACATTCTGGCAAAGCAATACCTCATTACCCTATGTCGTGGCCAAGACCGAGTCGGAAAAGCATGCATGGCAATTGGCACAGCAATTTAATTTGGATTTACGAGTCATCAATCCAAGTGGGGTGCTCGGTGGAGGATTTATCCGCCCTACTCCTTCAACTGATATCATCGGTGATGCATTGGCTGGAAAGTTTCCAATGTCGATGAAAATCCCAATGTCTTTCGTTCATGTCAAAGATGTTGCAAAGGCTCACCGCAGAGCATTTGAGGTTGAAGAAGCCAGTGGAAGATTCATTCTTGCACCGCATAATAATACAACTGTGGCTGCACTACATCGTAGAACAAGAGAATTGTACCCTAAATCAAAATCACCTAAATTAGCCCTACAAAATTGGATGTTACCTTTGGCTGTTTTCCAAGATTGGGTGAATGGTATTTTCACTAAAAAACGAGTTCTTACCCGACAAATTGTCAAGGGGGTTATGCGAGGAGATTCAAATTATGACTCCACACCTGCAACAGAAGTATTAGGAATTGATTGGATTGATGCTGACACTACAATTAGAGATACTGTGGAGGCATATCAGTGATCGATTTCAAAGGTCGAGGCGGTATTAGTCTTGGTCAAAAATTCATTGAAGATGCGACATTGGCAAGATTGGGTTGGGCGGTTCCGGCTGTTACTTTGACCCTTGCAATGCTTATTCATGGCCTCAGTGGCGATGCTCGGGCAATTCCTTTCTTTATCTCTGAATCGGATTACCCTGGGCCACAAAGAATTGTCTTTACATCCGGATTATTCATTTCTGGATTTATTATCTGTACTGTTTCGTTTAGAATGTGGTGGACACAACGACAAGATAGCCGTCCAAAATTATTGTTTATCAGCATGTTATGTGGATTTTATACTGGTGTAAATATATCAGTGATGGCTATTGCAAATATGTATGACTTCTTGGAATTTCATATATTTGCTGCTTTGGGCGTATTCCAAGTTGGAATGGTCTGGGCATTAGTGGCTCATTTTGCATTACCAAATGCGCAGAAGAAAGGAAAAACCTTACGCTGGATTTCCATAATAGTTTCATTTGTCTCATTTAATGTAATGACATCTAGTCTGAGTAATGCTGTAAAAGGAATGTCAAGTGCTGAAAGACAGGATGCTTTAATTCAACTAACTCCGCTTCAAAGTGCGATAAATATTGCAGCACCTGCGGAGTATTTCTTGGTCATCGGGTTGTTTCTTGCCATTGCGTCATTTGAATCTGATTTAAAAATAAGGGAAATTATCGGTCAAGATTCAGAACAATGATCTACTAACATCCAAATCTTGGATTGCATCGCCAAATACACTTGCTTCAGCCTCGCTCAAATCTCCACAGTGAAGTGAAAATTGCATTACTGAACGAACTGCTTCAGGATGGAATTGCACTGACGTGATCGGTCGTGTTGGATGCTTACAGGCAACTATTTCACAATGCTCTGCACTTGCTATGACCTGCATTTCACCCGCGTCAACAACATGGTCTTGATGGGTAAATAATTGCTTGGCAACCTTGCCATCCTGATAGGTTACATCGGCAATAAAATTACTGCTTTTTTGTGCTTTCTCAACCTTTCCACCCAAACTTACTGCGATTATTTGGTGACCAAAACAAATCCCATAAATCGGTACATCTGCTGTTCGTATCAAATCTACAACATCATCCATCCAATCTTCCCACTGGCTAACATTTCGTCTTGAGCCGGTAATGATAATTGCATCAGCATCGATTGGCGAATCAACTCTTACGCCCCAGCCATAGTCAATCGCTTCAGTGGTATGTGGCGCCCACAAGTAAATTTCGTGATTGGGAAAGTGGCTGACTATTTCTGCAGTTCCATGCTTACCAAAACCTTCTCTCTCAGCCAATAAATCGACTACGAGAAGTTTGTTCATCTTCATGCCTCAACGCTTTCTACTGCTGGTTCAGAGATTGTTTTCTTGGCCTGAATTGCTTCATCATTTGACTTGATTTGCTGCCAAACAATTTCTGCAATATCCTTGACTTCCATATCCGAACCAATTGCATTCAATCCATCTGTAACCATAGTGGAACAGAATGGACAACCAACTGCAACAGTATCTGCTCCAGTCGCTGCAAGTTCCTTTGAACGGATTACGTTAACTTTGTCATATCCATCATCAACATGCTCTTCCATCCACATTTGTGCTCCACCAGCGCCACAGCAGAAAGAATCCTTGCCACTGCGTTCGGTTTCAATATCAACGCCACCAATAGCATCACGTGGAGCAGCGGTCTCACCGCCAATTCTTCCAAGATAACATGGGTCGTGATAAGTAACCGTACCATCGTGCTTAGGCTCCGGTAGTTTTCCTTCTTTTTGAAGATGTGAAATTAATTGAGAGTGGTGCATTACCTCAATATCTTCACCACCATAGTCCTTGTACTCCTTTCCAAGAGTATGGAAACAGTGCGGACAAGAAGCGACGATTTTCTTAACGCCAAGTTCTTTAAAAGTGGCAAGATTAGTTTCTGCTAACATCTGGAAGAGATATTCATTTCCTGCACGACGAGCTGTATCTCCGCTACAACCTTCTTGCATTCCCAATATTCCAACATCAAGTCCAGCCTTTTTCATGATGCTAATGGTGTCACGAGCAACTTTCTTATTGCGGTCATCAAACGATGCTGCACAACCTGCGAAGTAGATATATTCGGCTGGTTCTGCGACCTTGACATCCAAACCTTCAGCCCAGTCGCCTCTTTCATGCGATGGTATACCATATGGATTTGAATCGGATTCAATGTTTTCAAGGGCGCCCATCAAAGGCATAATAGCATCTTCAACCGCAGGGTCAAACTCCATTCTCTCCATCATTAAATGGCGACGGGCATCGGTTAGTTTTGGCACATGGTCGATGTAAATTGGACAAGCCTCAACACAGGCATTACAAGTGGTACAGGCCCAAATCGCTTGTTCATCAAGACGTTCGATGATATCTTCTTCAGGCACTTCACCAGCGATTAGAGTATCATAGTGGTCATTGGCATATCCTCTTAACGAAAGGATCACCGTCATTGGATTGAGTGGTTTACCAGAGGCATATGCAGGACAAACATCTTGACAACGAGCGCAAGAAGTACAAGCCCAACCATCGATTAAATCTCTCCAAGTCAAATCGGTATAGTTAACAGTTCCAAATGATTCTATGTCCAAATCATCCAAAGGAACTGCCTTTCCATCTTCGCCAATCGCCAAAGGAAGCATGGTTCCCATCGGAGTCATATCGTGGAAGAAAACATTGGGGAGAGCCATTACTAAGTGCATGTGCTTTGAAAGTGGAATTAGGATTAGGAAGGTTGCAATCGCCAACATATGAACCCAATAAGCAACCACTACCATCGTGATGCTAGGAGTAATTGTTTGAGCAACCCAGTAACCGATTGGCTCCCAAGTTTTGCTCACTCCAGCTTCGCCGGCCTCAACCACGAATGCAGTAGTTGTAATGGTCATTATCAACAATAGAATTGCATTGCCTTCAACCTGTGACATTCCTTTCAACTTCTCTGGCGTGAAAACAATTCGTCTAATCAACGCTAGAGTACAACCGATGAATGCAATAAAATATCCGAATTCAACCATGATATTCCAAGGTCCGTTGATGACCTCCGGAAGGAGATTATGAGAGAACCAATTTCCAGTTGCTAAATCAAACATATCGGTTGACAGCATCAAGAATCCCCAAAACATCATTACGTGGATTCCACCAGCAATTATTTCTTTCAAAACCTTCTTTTGACCTAGCAATCCAGTAATGACTTCTGAAATTCTGGCACCCCAATTATCGAATCGGTAATCTGGCTTTCCAAGACGAACAAGACGGGTCGCTTTGATTACTTGATATGAGAAAAAACCGCCGGACACTGCCATCATTAGAGTTAAAATAGCAATCCCAGGAATCGGTCCATAATCCATTAATAGTGGATGTTCCATTGTCATATCACCGCTGGAATTGACTCCCCAACAAATCACCGAAGGGAAATAGATTATTCAATGCATTGATAATTCACTTGCTCTAGTATTGCTATTTATTAAACGATAATGTAGCATTATTATCAAGGGTCGCCCGACTGCCATTCAATAGAGGAGGTTTTTGATGGCTAAAGTAGTAGCAAGCGCACCAGGAAAGTGTATCTTGTTCGGCGAGCATGCTGTAGTTTTTGGACAACCTGCTGTTGCTGTTGCTATTGAACAGCGTATTACCGTCAGCCTTGAGGTATTAGACAAAGCAAATGATGAATGGCGTATTGATGGCATGAAATTCATTGCTTCAAAACATCCTCATGTTGAAGCATTGCGCTCTCGCATGTGGCAAAAAAAAGCAGGGGCTCCAGCACTTTCAATTCATATTACTGGCGATATTCCTCCAGCCTCCGGATTGGGTTCTTCAGCAGCATTGTCAGTTGCTGCAAGCGCTTGTTTACGCGCTGCAAGAGGACGTTGGTTATGCGAGGGGGGAGAAGCAACTGAACCGAAAGATTGGATTGAAGGTTTCTCAAGCCAACTAACAGATACTGATGTTTATTCAGATGTTGTTGGAGAAATAGATCCTGCTAGAAGAGCAGGATACAATGGTCAAGGAAAATCGCATATTAGTGGAGAATTAGCAATCGATGTTGATGAATGTGCATTACTTGGTCATGCGGTTGAAGCGATTGCCCAAGGAGGTAGAGCATCTCCAATGGATTCCTCAGTATGCGCTCACGGTGGATTTGTTTTACTTTCTGATAAAGTTGAAACTGCTGCTGATTGGTCGTATACTCGAACAATGAGCACACCTGAAGGGGATCGAACTTGGCAAGTTCATACCCTCCCGATATCATCAGATGACCAAGAGGTCTTTTTGGTAATTGGTAACTCTGGAGTTCATTCTCCAACTTCTTTACAGGTAGCAAAGGTTGCTGCGGCGATGAATGAAAACCCACAGCGAATGAAAGAAATTGAAACGATTGGAGTCATCGCTCGTCGAGGTGTGGAAGCACTTCTCAATGGCGATTTTGAATCGGTTGGAAGGGCGATGAGCGAAAATCACATAATGCTTAGAGGTCTTGGTGTCTCATGCCAAGAGTTAGAAAATTTAGTTCGCGCAGCAGCACCCACATCACTCGGAGTGAAACTAACAGGGGCTGGTGGCGGCGGGTGTATGGTAGCATTAACTCGCAATCCTAAGCAGACAAGTGAAGCGATTGAATTAGCGGGTGGAAGAACAATAATCTCCAAACTTGGCAACGTTGGAGTACGGCTAGAAAGCCATGAGGGCTTACCTTTTTGGAAATCGTTTGGTAAATAGATGACTGCATGGCGATTTGGCCACTCAAAAGATGCTATAAGTTGGCTTTCTTTTTATATAGTGGTTATAAGTGGCGCAGAACATGACCACCGATGAAGAGCGTCTAACTGTCGTAAACGTAGTTGCCAGCACTCGAGTAGCGGAAGAGCTTGATCTTCCTGATATCGCAATTCAATTGAATTGTGAATATGAGCCAGAACAATTCCCTGGTGTTGTATACCGTGTCAAAGACCCAAAACTTGCAATATTGATGTTCCGTTCTGGAAGAGCAGTTTGTACTGGTGGAAAGAACAAGGCTAACATTCACACTGGAATTGAGCGCATGATAGAGGACCTTCGCGCAGCAGGTATTGAGACATGGGATAAAAAGGATGTTGAAATTGAAGTTCAAAATATGGTTGCGACCTATGCCCTTCACTATCCTGAAGATTATTTAGGAAAACAAAAAATTGACACCCTTGACCTTCCAAAGGGTTCACCACTTGCAGGACTTCCGCGCAAGTTGAACCTTAACAATCTAACATTCCACTTGCCTTTCGACAAGGTTGAGTATGAGCCAGAACAATTCCCTGGACTAATTTACCGACTTGACTTCCCTAAGGTTGTCTGTTTGATTTTCGGTTCTGGAAAGATGGTAATTACCGGCGCACGTCACAAGGACGAAATCCTTGAGGCTGTTGAAATTATCAAGGACGAATTGGCAGACCTTCTTGATCAGTTCGATGAAGACGGCAACCTTATTTCTTGATCATCACCACGGATGTTTATTCATTCAATGATGAATCCGGCAATTCCACAACGGGAAAGAATAGATGAGGTAGTTCTGTTTTGCCTATCTTATGAGGCGTAAGGCTGGTTCAGCAGTTCCTGCTGTGGCGCTATTTTTATTGATAGCGATTTCATCCTTAAGCCCGCTAATTTTTTCTCAACAATACGATGTATTAGATTCGGTTGAACTTGAGATATCAAGCCCTGCCAGAGCAGGTGCTTCTGGTGACCCTGGCGTCAGTGATGTTCCAGTTTGGAGAATTGGCGACAAGTGGATTTATGCTGGAACATTTGACCCAACAGCATTGATTGTCAACAGTGGAGTGAGTGCTTCAGTGGGGGAAATAAATGGTGATACTACTGCTGAAGTTATCGCAATTACTGAAGAATTGGTTGACAATATGACCGTCTTGGCCTATACTCTTAGGTCATATGCTAACTTTGACAAATCCGGTGTTGAATTAGATGGATATAATGGTAATGCATTTATTGAATACACACAGACAGAAGTTCTTCGCGTTAGTGATTTGTCAACGATAAGAAGCGACTTGGATATGTACATCAAATTCGTCCCATATGGAATTTCATCATTGACTAGAATTCTTGGTGATATTACAATTACCAATACATATTCACCTGTCAATGAAATATATGATTTCCCACTTAGAGCAGATGAACGTTGGACTACAACAAAGACAACCAGTTCTACTTGGTCTGGAACCAGTGATTACATTACTCCATTCCCACCGCCAATCACCGATACCAATTCAACCACTTGGGAAGTAACAGATGTCGGAAGGCCGTTCAACAATAGAGGTCAAACTATTGGTTATGGTGGTTGTAATCAATCCTATGGCTTGACTTCCTATGATACTGAAGGGGATGAATCAGGATATCGTTGGTATTGCCCCGAAGCGAGAAATTATGCATGGTTGCATACTGAGGAAGATGTGGGATTGACTATTGATTTCAGGCTGAAACAATATATTCCCAAAGACTCAACCGGAGTTGATATTTATCAAAACCCAGGTAGTCGTAATCGCTGCATAAATGTTGAAACAACCAATTCAATTACTGCCCTAAATACACCTAATGAGGTTTGGGTCAATGCATCTGCTTCCTGCTTTCCAAATATAGCTGGATTGCAGTTGGAATTGCGTTATGAGACAACTGGTTTCCTTGCATCTCTAACCACCGCTGCAAATGGAAGCGCATGGGCGATTATCGATGTTTCAGATGAATTGGATTCTTCTGCCTACGACTTGGACTGGGCTAGTCACGCTTTCGTTGCCAAAATTGCAAACCATATCGGAGTGTCAACAATCACTTTGGATGAATATATGGTCGGTCTTGATTTAATCGCTGATTTAGATTCTGCAATAATATTGAGGAATAGAAGCGGCGTCACATCTGAGTTGAATTCAATTACCGGCTGGAATGTATTACCTTCAGACCAATTATTCATCGAGGTCTCAGTCAAAAATCGTGGGATTACTACATCTGCACCTGCTGATATGTTAATCACTCACCCTGATGGCCAAACCAGTAGGCACTTGATGTCTCCACTAGCGACTTATGCTGTCCACAAAGTCAATTTCACTTGGACTGTTCCAGCAGACTCAACTATCGGTATAATCCCATTAAGTTGGGAATCAGATCCTGATGATGTCAACTCTGCTGATGCAAACTCAACAAATGACTATGCACAACTGAACCTATTTGTCGGCAGATTGCCAACGGCTTTGGTCAATAATTCATCGGCACAAACAAATCAAGTAACATTGATTGATGCTTCACAAAGTTTTGATGAAGACGGCGGTGATGTTTATTGCAAATTTAACGTTGCTTTCGATGATGGGTCGCGGCGATGGAATACTGAACGATTTATTTCACAATCCTGTATGATGAATTATTCTTGGATTGATGACGGCCATTATCCAGTTGAAATTATCGTCATTGATGATGAGAGAGATGAAATGGCGATTACACTAATCGTTGAGATTGAAAATAGAGCACCAAGGATAGAGATTAGAAGTGCAAGAACTGAAGCAAAGGTTGAGCATCCAATTACATTGTATGCATATGCAAATGATTCTGATTCTGAGAAAGTTTGGCCTGGCGTCGTGGATGTATATTGGCCAAATACAATTTGCCAAGAAGGATACTATACGCGAATCTGCACTACAACTGCACCAGTAGAGGGGTGGTATTCGTTTTTGGCCATCGGTGAAGATGATGATTTCACAAAAACTACTGCCAGTATTGACATAAAATTCACTAATATTGCACCGCATGGAACTACTATACAATTGTTGAATGGTTCAACTGCTATGCAGAGCGATAACCAACATATTTGGCAGGTTGAAGAAGACCAATTGGTCAATGTAAAAGGACAATCTGAAGATTCCATTGACGATATTGACGAGTTAACACACACATGGTGGCCCGATGATGCACAACCATCACTGATGAAGAGTTTTGAAGGAAGAATCTCACAATATCCAATGTTGTGGAGCGAATCTGGCTTACACAAAATCCGTTTGCAAGTAACAGATACAGATGGTGAATCAAGTGCGATTGAAGAACGCTGGGTCAATGTCAAGAATGTTGTGCCTACCATTGAGCCTTTGGACAAAATATTACCTGTGGCTGAAGGACAAGAGATCAGTATTACTGGTTCTGCAAATGATACAGAAAGTGATGTCTCCACTCTGGTTAGGTGCTGGGATATTGACCCAGGAATTGATAGTGATGACTTTGGCTCTGCAGCCGATGATTGTGATATTAGAGGAGATGTGTTGACATATTCATGGAATAGAAGTGGCTCCCATACAATCATCTATCATGTAACCGACAATGATGGGGCTCATTCGAGTGAAGTCATCGTCGTTGAGGTTCTCAACATGCCTCCAAAGGTTAGAATCACTGCTGTATCGTGTGTTGCATATAGTGAATGTATCCTAGACGCTTCCTCAACAATTGATTCATTGAATGATATCAATGACATTACAATAGTCTGGGATTTGGACATAACAAGTGATAGCAATGGCGATGGAATAAAGGATAACGATGCTGATTTAATTGGAAAGACTGTTTCGCATGTATTCCGTGTCTCAGGAGTTGTCAAGGTCAAAGCAATCGCATGGGATGAGGACCCTGAACGCCCTGGAACCTCTACAATAAATATTGACATCTCTCCCCCCGAAAGAAATGTTGTTGAGAAAATTAGCGCTTCATTAGTCGGTGAAGAAGCAAACGCTTTCGCTCAACTTGCATTATTGGTCATAATTCTAACATCACTCGCATTATTCGCTGGACGAAGAAAAGAAAATCGCCAGCATGACCTATGGCCTGAATTGTCTAACTTTCAAAACGAATTGGATGAATTTGGAGAACCGATTGACCACATGGCTATTCTGATTGAAGCGAGGAAGCCTAAAGCACCTCCACCGCCACACACATTTGCTGCTATGGAACTCACACCGGAAACGATGATAGAAAATCAACCGCAGAAAAATGACCAAGTACAAGAAGATGATAGTGGTATTGAGAAAGAGGAAAATATAGTTCCGCCACCGATACCAGAAGATGGTTTACCAGAAGGTTGGAGCGAAGAGCAGTGGCAGCATTTTGGCCAACAATATTTGGATTCAGTGTAATAGTGGAATGAACTGTAAAACAATTGCATTATATGTGTTATTGATATGGGGTTACAATGATTCAACAGCGTATTGGTGCAATTAGTCTCATCGCAATAATTTTCTTGGCGCCATTTACTATGCTGTTGGAATCAAATCCACAGGAATTAGATTACTCTATTCGGTCACATGCTGATGGCACTACATCGGCGCCTGATGTCCCAAATTACCGCATTGGTGATGAATGGACATACGACACTCTGTTTGATGTAGCAGCATTGATTGCACAAGCAAATGTATCTGGTTCGGTTAATACATTAACTGGCGATACTGATTATGAAATGGAAAATATCCAATTTATGTCCATAGATGGAATACAGACATTGGTCTATGAAATCAAAATCAGTGGTGATTTCACAACTGGCAACAGCGGTGCGACTCTTGACGGTATAGGAGGAAGAGTTGATGTTGAATATGATGGAGTGGACATACTAAGAGTTAGAGACCTCGCTGTTATCAATTCAGAATTTACTTTGGGTGTTGATTTCGCACCATATAATCTCGGATGGCTGTCGCAAGATTTAGCCGATTTGAATTTTAACTCATCGTATGAACCAGCCAAAGAAAAATATGATTTCCCACTTCATACCGGTGACCAATGGTATATGCCATACCACTCAAGTACAACTGTTACCGGTTCTTCCGATTATTTTGACCCGTCGGGTTTTGACACAAGTGGACCTGAAAATTC
>Ga0209554_1001929_pt1 | contig 15005 bp, 12 predicted proteins | sample MarorgKNORR_S2LV_5_FD_188221 | JGI IMG/M metagenome (GOLD analysis project Ga0209554, IMG submission 188221) | Marine microbial communities from the Southern Atlantic Ocean, analyzing organic carbon cycling - Bottom_A/KNORR_S2/LV (SPAdes) (version 2) | ecosystem: Environmental > Aquatic > Marine...
CTATGAGCCAGTAAACAGCGAATAGGGTTAATTTTTTTAAATTGCTTAATACCTTATTTTGTGAATCATAATTCCTTTGAACTTTTAATGGGCTTCCGTTCATAGGTATAAACCTGCAACCGCTATGTTCGGCAAATCTTTTGACAATTTCTTTCGCAGATTCAACTTTCTCAATAGGAATAGTTTTAGTTTGATTAAACTTAAATAATCCTCTTAAAGTCATATGACGCTTAGCTTGATTATTAATTAATTCGGCATATTCCTTATATGTTTGATATTGATTTGCACGTGTAGCATGTTGAAGTTTGGCAACAGATTCAGGATTCCACATATGTTCCTCACCACGGATCCTAAAAGCATATTCACCCCCAGCATCCAAAGCATTCATTAAGACAGGATTATTACCAAATGCAGCATGATGAATTCTGATGGCTTCTTGGGCAACTTCTCTAATACCAATCCCTTCAATATTCGTCGCAGTTCCAGTGAAATAATGTTCTATAAATTCTGAATTAAGCCCCACCGCTTCAAAGATTTGAGCGCCACAATAGGATTGATAAGTAGAAATGCCCATTTTAGACATAACTTTATATAATCCCTTGCCAATTGCTTTTAGATATTTTTCTTGTGCCGAAATAAAATCATCGGTCATTGAATTAATTGTCTTGTAAGTTAACCATGGACAAATTGCCTCTGCGCCATAGCCTGCTAATAATGCAAAATGATGCACTTCTCTTGCAGAGCCAGTATCAACCACTAACCCTGTATCAGTTCTTAGCCCTTCTTTTATCAAATGATGGTGGATTGCAGAGCATGCCAACAAAGCGGGAAGTGCAATACGCTCTTTTGATATATTGCGGTCTGATAGAATAATAATATTAAATCCATCATTAACTGCTTGAATCGCTGCTTTACGTAAAGACGCAAGCGCCGATTTCATTTTTTTACCGTCATGGTCTTCACTAAATTCATAAGTTATATCAAGAATAATTGATTTAAATTGATTATCTGTCAATGAATCAATTTGTTTCAGCTGTTCTAATTCATCTAAACTTAAAACTGGATGGCTAGCCTCTAAACGCATTGGGGGTGAATCTTCTTCAATTCCTAAAAGATTTGGCTTTGGTCCAATGAATGTAACCAGTGACATCACAATTTCTTCACGAATTGGATCAATGGGTGGATTGGTAACTTGAGCAAATAATTGCTTGAAATAATTGTAAATTAATTTAGGACGATTAGATAGCACAGGCAACGCAGAATCATTCCCCATAGAGCCAGAACTCTCCTGACCTGATTCAATCATTGGCCTAAGAATAAAACTTAAGTCCTCTTGGGTATAACCAAAACTTTGTTGTAAATCTAACAAAGGAGTTTCATGCTTAAATGATGATTTAACTGCTTTTAAGTCACCCAAAAAGTGACGTGATTTTGATATCCAACTCTTATAAGGTTTAGCATTGGAAATTAATTTTTTCGCTTCTTGATCATCAATCATTCGACCTGCTTGCAAATCAATTAATAACATTTTACCAGGCTCCAGACGCCATTTTTTTACAATCCTTTCTTCTGGAAATTTTAAAACGCCCATTTCTGATGCCATCATAACAACACCATCATCAGTCATTAAATATCGAGCCGGCCTCAATCCATTTCGATCTAGTGTCGCCCCAATCATTTGACCATCTGTGAATGCCACGGCGGCAGGACCATCCCATGGCTCCATTAATGCAGCATGATATTCGTAGAAAGATTTTCTATCTTCGTCCATCAAAGCATTACCCGACCACGCTTCGGGAATTAACATCATCATGGCATGTGGAAGGCTATAGCCTCCTGCCACCAATAATTCAAGACAATTATCAAAACAAGCAGAGTCAGATTGACCTTCTTCAATTAATGGCCATAATTTTTCTAAATCATCGCCTAATAACATTGATTTCATTTTTTTTCTTCTTGCATTCATCCAATTAACATTACCTTGCACAGTATTGATCTCTCCATTGTGAGCAATCATTCGATAAGGATGTGCTAAGTCCCAAGCAGGAAAAGTATTTGTTGAAAAACGTTGGTGTACCAATGCAAGCGCAGATTCAACGGAACTTTGTAATAAATCTGGAAAATAAGTTCCGACCTCACAGGCAAGCAACATCCCTTTATAAACAAGCGTTCTAGAAGACATTGATGCAATATAGAACTTGACTGGATCATCAAGATTTAATTGTTGAATCTCAATTTCAAGCCTTTTACGAATTACAAAAAGTTTTCTTTCAAAATCTGCCTGAGAGTCACAAACCTCATTCTGACCAATAATGACTTGCTTAATAACTGGCTCAACATCCTGCGCTGCTTGTGCAATGTCTGCATTATTAACAGGCACATCTCGCCACCCTAACTCAATCTGATCTTCTTCTTTAATAATTTTTGAAATTAAAGTTTCACATTTTTCTCTTGATGAATCTTTCTGAGGTAAGAAAATCATCCCAATACCATAACAACCAACATCAGGTAATTGAATATTAAGCTTTTCTGCCTCGTCTCGAAAAAATTGATCGGGTATTTGAATCAAAAGTCCCGCGCCATCGCCAAGCTTAGGGTCATAGCCAGTTGCTCCACGATGAGTTAAGTTAGTCAGAATTTCAAGTCCTTGCTTAACAATGTCATGACTCTTCTTCCCATGAATATTCACAATAAAGCCTACGCCACACGCATCATGCTCATTCTTTGGGTTATACAGCCCTTGCTTGATAGGTCTATTTATTTGTTTTTTCATCATATGTTATTTTAGATTATATCTAACGGAAACCCTTAATTTTATCGTTTTTTACCTATATTTTCAATAAATTAGGCGAAAAAAATACAAACTCAAAGCTGCTTAAATGCCAATTTTGCGGCACTAAGTGTTTGCTGTATATCTCTCTCATCATGAGCAGCTGAAACAAATCCAGCTTCAAATGCAGAGGGACCAAAATAAATACCTTCATCAAGCATTAAGTGAAAAAACCGCTTAAACCTATCACGGTCACTTTGCATAATTTCATCAAAACTATTTGGGGGAGTCTTTCTGAAATATAAACCAAACATGCCACCCACATTTCTAGCACAAAATTCAACGCCTTCTTTCTGAGCTACATTTTCCATCCCTTGAACCAATTGCTTAGTTTTTTCACCTAAAGTTTTAAAAAAATTTGGTGCTTGAATCAGCTCTAATGTTTTTAAGCCTGCAGCCACAGCAACCGGATTACCTGACAAAGTTCCAGCTTGATACACTGGGCCTAACGGGGCAAGTTGCTGCATAATTTCTTTTTTACCCCCGAACGCACCTACAGGTAAACCACCTCCAATAACTTTTCCTAATGTAGTCATATCTGGAATAACTCCGTAGAGTTCTTGGGCCCCACCTAGAGAAACACGAAATCCAGTCATCACTTCATCAAAAATAAGCACTACTCCATACTGAGTACATAATGCTCTTAAAGTTTTTAAAAAAACCAAATCAGGCACGATCAAATTCATATTACCAACAACTGGCTCGATAATCACACAGGCTAAGTCATCTCCAATTTCTTTAAAACACTTTTCTAAAGCTTCAGTACTGTTATAAGTAAGTGTTATAGTGTGTTTTGCAACATCTTGCGGTACTCCAGCAGAACTCGGCTGACCAAAAGTAAGCGCCCCAGACCCAGCTTTCACTAAAAGTGCATCAGAATGCCCATGATAACAACCCTCAAATTTTAAAATTCTGTCTCGACCTGTAAAACCACGTGCAACTCTAATTGCACTCATTGTCGCTTCAGTTCCACTACTAACTAATCGCACTTGCTCAATACTTGGCACTAATTTAACCAACAATTCAGCCATATCTAACTCTCTGGCTGTTGGTGCTCCAAATGAAAGTGTTTTTTCAGCAGCATCTTGAACAGCTTTACTCACTGCAGGATGTGCGTGACCTAAAATCATCGGCCCCCATGAATTAATATATTCGATATATTCTTTTCCATTCTCATCCCACAACCGGCTACCTTTTGCCTCTTTAAAAAAGATTGGTGTCCCGCCCACAGCACCAAAAGCTCGTACAGGAGAATTAACGCCACCTGGAATATATTGTTGAGATCGATTAAATAACGCCTTATTTTTATCCATAAATTTATCTTTCTTTTAATAATTGATTAAATTGTCTGGCGGTCATTTCAATATTTTGTTGCTTAAATAAACCATTTATTAAAGCTATACTTTTAACCCCTTGCTCTAATAATAAAGGAACATTATCAAGAGTAATTCCGCCAATTACTACTATAGGTATTTCGTATTTTTTAATTACTGAGGCAATCATTTCTAATGACACTTTCGGAGCATAAGGCTTAGTGCTTGTAGAAAAACATGCTCCTAACGCAATATAGTCGGCCTGTGCTGTTACGGCCATTTTTATTCTATGCCAATCGTTATAACAAGATATCCCCACAATCTTATTCGGTCCTAATAATTTGCGTGCCTTTTCTATATTGTCGTCATCTTTCCCTAAATGTACTCCAAATGCATCTAAATGTCTGCATAATTTAATATCGTCATTAATAATAAGTAACTTGTTATATTGATCACATAGCTGTTTAAGTCGCTCAGCTTGCCTATATTTATCTTTTGTTGTAAGTAATTTTGACCGATATTGAATAAGACTCACTCCTCCTTTTAAACAAGCCTCTACTTGAGTTATTAATATCTCTACATTAGTTTCCTCTGGAGTGATAGCATAAATACCTTTAATGATGGGTGCATCGACCATCATCATCATCTTCGTTGATCCAAAAAAATCGATCAGGAATAGCTTGACCCATACCCGCTTTAAACGCGTTCTTCAATGTTTTCCAGGTAAAATGTTGTCCTTCTTCGATGGCCTCCTTCAATGCAAAGCCTTGTGCGTAATAGGCTGAAATTGCTGATGCTAATGTACAACCTGATCCATGATAACCTCCTGATAAACGCTCCCAATAAAACGGTAAAGTCTCTCCATCGGCAGCATAAAAGGTATTTACAACAACATCTGTTTTTTCATGAGTACCCGTAATCAGAACATTCTGGCAACCCATATCTTTAAGTCGTCTTGCACATTTATTAATAGAAATGTTAGAAAATCCCTCTTCATCTTTTGCAACCAATCGACGTGCCTCAAAACTGTTAGGTGTAACTAAAGAGGTTTGAGGAAACAACAATTGAATCATAGCATCCATCATTTCAGTATTCACTAATTCGTCTCCACGTCCCGAAGCCAATATTGGATCAAGAATCAAAGGAATATTAGGATAATCAGCAACAATCTCAGCCACCATAGCAATATTTTCTGTGCTACCTAGTAAGCCTAATTTAAATACAGAAACTTCCATATCTTCTAAAATAGAACGCGCCTGATCATTAATCCAATCTGCATCAATAGCCATAAGACTTTCCACCCCAATCGTATCCTGAACAGTAATCGCAGTGGTTATTGAAAGAGGATGGCAACCTAAACTTGCTAATGTTAAAATATCAGCCTGCAGACCTGCCCCACCCGTTGGATCAGTGGCTGAAAAAGTCATAACTTTAGGTGGTGATTTAGGCATAATCATTCTAAAAAATTAAAATTCAATAGGGTCGACATCTATGGACCATTTTACTCGATTTGCTAAAGGGTGTTGCCTAATTTGCGACACCCATAGCTTAAGCATATTTTGTAGATCTTTACGTGAAGTAGCCTGTAAAAAAAGCTGGGTTCTTTCATAACCCTTAAGTCTTGACATCGCTGGACGTACTGGACCAAAAATTATCACACTTGTTGATAATTCTTTTGCCCACTTTGCAACATCATTGATAAATTTCATAGAGATATTCAAATTTTTGGATTCTGCCTGAAGCGCTGCAGAAAAACTAAATGGAGGCAGTGTCATTTCTCTTCTTTCCTCAATTAACGCTCCAGCAAAAATATCATAATCCTGTTCCTGAATGGCCTCAAAAATAGGGTGATTTGGAAATGCCGTCTGAATTAATACCTCTCCCTTAATATCCGCCCGACCTGCCCGACCTGATACTTGCAACAACTGCGAAAATAGTCTTTCAGAGGCTCTAAAGTCCGGGCTATACAAAGCGTTATCCGCATCCAAAATACCTACCAACGTAAGATACGGAAAATCATGTCCTTTGGCTAACATCTGAGTACCTACTAAAATATCAGTTTCACGGGCATTCATTTTCTGATGCCAATTATGTATTGCCTTCTTTGATCGAGTCGTATCCCGATCTACTCGCAAAATATTTGCCTTAGGAAAATGAGACTTTAATATCGCTTCAATCTTTTGGGTACCTATGCCCAAAGGCAAAAGATCAGCATTACCACAATCAGGACATTGAATCATAATTGCTTGATCATATCCACAATGATGGCATTTAAGCCGTTTTTGTTTAAGGTGAACTACCAATCTCGAGCTACATCGATGACAAGTAGCACACCAACCACATGATGAACAAATCAGAACAGGAGAAAAACCACGTCGATTAATAAAAATTAACGACTGTTCGTGGCGATCTAGTCTCAACTGTATAGCATCAATCATGCTTCTAGAAATCCCTATTTTTGTTTTATCATCCACTTGAAGTGTTTGAATATCAGGTAACTGAGCATTAGGAATTGCTCGATCTATTAATTTTAAATATTGATATTTTTGATGTGGTTGAGTTGCGTTATGCCAGCTTTCGAGTGAGGGGGTTGCAGTCCCCATCACAATAGGCACGTTATTATTTTTAGCCCTTACCATCGCCACGTCCCGTGCATGATACCGCAACCCCTCTTGTTGCTTAAATGATGAGTCGTGCTCCTCATCTATAATAATTAATTTTAAATGGGGCATTGGTGCAAATATCGCTAAACGAGTTCCAATAACAATTTGCGCTTCTCCGGACTTAGCTTGTCTCCAATGATCAAGCCGCTCCACATCTGTTAAGTGGCTATGTAAGGCTACTAATTTCTTCTCAGGAAACCGACTCCTAAAACGCGCTTCAAGTTGTGGTGTTAAATTAATTTCCGGTACCAACACCAATGCTTGGCTATTATTTGGAACCAAAAAATGCTGAAGCAACTGCATATAAATTTCAGTTTTGCCACTTCCTGTAACACCATGAATTAACCAAGGGACAAAAGATTTATTTTTTATAATTGCATCAACGGCTTGTTGTTGTTCTTGATTTAAATGAGGAGGGGCAATTGCCTTGTTATTATATTGTGATTCATAAATTTTAGATGTGACATAATCTAAATCTTCTAATTGACGAATACAAACAGACCAATTAGACACCAATTGCATGAGCTTTGTTTGTCTTATATCTTTTTCTAACAATGCACGCGCTACCTTTCTTAGCCTTAATTGTCGAGAAGGTAAATTTTCAATCGAATTTTTTGTAAGTAGATCTGTTGCTTGGTAGATACGCTCTTTTTTTCGTAACTGATTCAAGTTCTTTTTTATACGACTAGGCACAACCGACATAATAGTTTGCCCTATAGGAAAATGATAATAATCAGATACAAAATAAAGTAATTGAAACATTGCGGCATCAAAAATTATTTCAGCATCAACACTTAAAATTTTCCTTAATTTTGAGAACGGTAACAAGGATTTAGAATTAATGGCACATACCACGCCAACCATACGCCTTCTACCAAAAGGAACTATTACATACTGGCCCTCAACTACAGGATCATCATTTGAAAGATAATCAAATAATTGATTAAGCGGGACATCAAGAGCTACTTTAAGTATTTTTTGTTCTTCATTCATTACAAATACAATTTATTCCTTAAGCAGTATGCATTGGATAGGGTAAAATACGCTTTTAAACTATTATTGTAACCTTGTGAAAGCGCACCTTACCGATTTACTTTTCTCTGTAGTTAAAGAAATGGTTGATAATTTTGATCAATCATCCATCATCATTGACCGCCCTAAACAGATTGAACATGGGGATTTCTCAACCAACCTATGTTTAATGTTATCCAAAACACTCAAACAGTCGCCCCGAGATATTGCAATCAATATTCTAAATCAATTACCTTCCTCGGAGCTGATAGAAAAAGTTGATATCGCCGGAGCTGGATTTTTAAATTTCTTTTTGAGCGCCAAGGCTCACCAAAAAACCATTAATCAAATTCTTATTTTAAAAAAAAGCTATGGACAAAATACTCAAGGTAAAAATAAAAAAATTCAAATCGAATTTGTCTCTGCTAATCCAACAGGGCCTCTGCATGTTGGGCATGGAAGAGGAGCCGCAATAGGTGATTCTTTAGCACGTTTGTTTGAAAAATCTGGCTGGCAAGTGACACGAGAATTTTATTACAATGATGTAGGAGCACAAATCAACCATCTCACTCACTCGGTAAAAGCAAGGTGTCAAGGTATTACCCCTGATAATGAGAATTTTCCAGCAGATGGTTATCGTGGAGAATATATCAGTGAAATTGCTGAGGCCTTTCTTGCAAAAAGAACCGTTGAATGCCAAAGTCAAAAAATTACCGCCTCTGGCGATTCAAATGATACAGACTCCATTCAAAATTTCAGTGTTGGTTATCTACGCAATGAACAAGATCAAGACTTATCTGCCTTTCAGGTTCAATTTGATGTTTTTAGTCTTGAGTCCTCCTTCTACGAAAACGGTAAAGTGGATACCATAGTTAATACCCTCATTGATCAAGGACATACTTATGAAAAAGAAGGTGCGCTTTGGCTTAAAACAACTACATTTGGTGATGATAAAGATCGTGTCATGAAAAAAACAGATGGTAGCTACACTTACTTTATCCCCGACATTGCCTACCACTTAGATAAATGGGAACGTGGTTTTTTACGAGTAATCAACGAACAAGGAGCTGACCATCACAGCACCATTAATCGAGTACGTGCTGGCCTTCAAGGCTTAAATAAAAAAATACCAAAACAGTGGCCAGATTATGTGTTGCATCAAATGATCACAGTTATGAAAGAAGGTATAGAAATTAAAATATCGAAACGTGCAGGGAGTTATGTCACACTCAGAGATCTTATTGATGAAGTCGGCTGTGATGCAACGCGATACTTTCTAGTTGCTCGACGTCCAGACTCTCAACTGATTTTCGATATTGATCTAGCTAAAAGCCAAAATAACGATAATCCTGTTTACTACATCCAATATGCACATGCTCGAATTGCGGGTGTATTAAAACAATGGGGAGGTGATTCCTCAACACTCAAACTTAAAGACGCCTCAAGCTTAAAAAGTCCACAAGAACTTAAACTCATCAAAAGGATTAGCGAATTTCCTGAGATGATTGTACAGGCTACAGATGAACTTGCTCCCCATCAAATTGCAAACTTTTTAAAAGAATGTGCAGCAGAGCTCCATAGCTATTATAATGACTGCAAATTTTTAGTGAATGATGCTAGCTTAATGTTACCTCGACTTGCCTTAATTCACGCAACACAATATGTATTGAAAAATGGATTGCAACTTCTTGGTATTAACGCACCCCAAAAAATGTAAAGGATATATATAATGGCAGAAGATTACCGTACTCAGAATGCTAAAAAATCAGAAGGCACACCTTTTACAAATGGTCTTTTTTTCGGAATCCTATTAGGAATATTAGTTTCAATTGCGATTACTCTATTTATCACAAGTGGCAAGAGTCCTTTTCTCTATAAAGAAACAGAAGGGGCTTGTATCGAGGTCAATTCAGCACTAGGGGATGAATCCGTTATTAATATTGATGAAGATATTAGCTTTGATTTCTATGACACCTTACCAAAAGATAACACTAACTATGGCAACGAAAAAATACAGGTACCTAGCACTCAAAATCGTGAAGTAAATTACTATCTTCAAGTCGGTGCTTTCTCAAAAGATGGTCCAGCCAATAATCTAAAAGCGAAATTAGCTTTAATGGGGTTTGAGTCAGTCATCATGACCGCTAAGATTGGTAATAATACCTTTCATCGGGTAAGTGTTGGGCCATACCAGAACTTTGCAAAAGCCAAAACTATGCGAGAAAGACTTATTCAAGAAGGCTTTAAAGCTAACATGATTAAACTAACAAAACCTAAAAACTAGTAATGATTACTTAAGGATACATTTATGAAAAAATTATGGATACTTTTATTAATCTTAATCACAACAACAATTTTCGCTGTGGAGCCAAAGCCTGGTGTTAATTTTAAGCAGACAAAACAGACAATCACCACAGAGTCTGGAGATAAAATAGAGGTTGTTGAGTTATTTTGGTATGGCTGCATTCATTGCTACCACATGGAGCCTTATCTTGAAAAATGGTCAAAAACACTTCCGAAAGACGTCACCTTCAAACACGTTCCTGCAATCCCAAGAAAGAATTGGGCTCCAATGGCTAAAGCCTTTTATGCAATGGAAACATTGGGCGTAGAAAAAAAACTTCATAAAAAATTATTTGCCGCCATCCACAAAGAAAAATTACTCAACCCTAGTGATGAAAAAGGAGTGGTTAATTGGATCGCTATAAACGCAAAGCTTGATAAAAAAGAAGTAGAGACCGCTTTTAATTCTTTCTCAATGAATGCAAAACTATCTCGCTCTTATAAAATGTTTAAAGCTGCAGGAGCTACAGGAGTTCCAACAATTATCGTTGATGGAAATTACTTCACCTCAAGCACGATGGCTGGGGGTGAACAAAATGCAATTGATATCATTAATTACATTATTAATAATATTCGTAATAATCGTGCCAATAGCAAAATATAAATGCCACTAAAAGTCATCATTACTGGGGCAAGTTCCGGCATCGGTGAAGCTCTAGCAATTGAATACTCAAAACAAGGTGCGCTCATCGGATTGATCGCTCGCCGAAAGGAAAAACTACAAGCCCTTCAAAAAAAACTGCTAACCAAAGCCCTCGTTTATGAAGTAGATGTTAACAACATTGATCAATGCCGATGGGCCGCGGAAGATTTTATGGCGCTTCATGGCATTCCTGATATTGTCATCGCTAATGCAGGGATAAGCTCAGGTACGCTAACCGAAAACTACTCCGATATTCAAACCTTCCAATCTATTTTTAATACTAATATGTTTGGAGTACTTCATACGTTTTATCCCTTTATTAAACCCTTTAAAAAAAGAGGTAGTGGTCAGTTCGTAGGGATCGCCAGCATAGCTGGTATACGTGGGCTGCCAGGCGCAGGGGGCTATAGTGCCTCAAAATCAGCACTGATTAATTATCTTGAAAGTTTTCGTATTGAAATGGCTACCAATAACATAGATGTCACCACAATTGCCCCGGGCTACATCAAATCACCAATGACGGACATTAATAATTTTACTATGCCTTTTTTAATGCCAGTAGACAAGGCTGCCAAGGCCTTTATCAGCGCCATACACAAAAAGAAAAAATTTACTATTATTCCTTGGCAGATGGGAATTATTGCAAAATTTATGCATATTATGCCTGTGAGTCTTTGGGATTGGATTGGTAAACGTATGCCAAGAAAAAAAAGGATAGATTAATTTAAGCCTATGTCTAACACTACCATTAACGATAAAAATTTAACTTCCTATCATTCGGCTGAATATCATGTTTATTTTGAGCCTAATTTTTTTCTCAAAATTGGTCAACATAGTGAGCGACTTATGTCGCTCTATAAAAAATTTAATCGATATCAATCAGCTTTTTTAACAGCTTATAATCCTTATAGCCAAGAAAGAACATTGATACAAAATGCATCACAAAATGGTGAGTTAGAAAAAATTTTAATTTCTATGAATTATCAATATATATTAGGTGAGGGGGTCTGTTCTGACAGTGGATGGCCTGGAGAGAAAAGTTTTTTAGTGTTAGGAATAGATCTTGAGACCTCAAAAAAATTGGGAAATCAATTTCAACAAAATGCTATTCTTTGGTCAGGTAAGGATGCCGTGCCTCAATTAATATTGCTAAAATAAAATTAATGTCAGAAGACATCTGAACTACATTGGAGAAACTCATATAAAGACCCCTAAAATATTACTCAACATATTTACCGTAATTAATACTCTGTATCTATGTGGCATTATTTACTTTGGATTTTATATGGGTCAATATGCAAGTGATTATCCTCATGAAATATCTTATATGCTTGAGATGTATGTTTTCTTTGGATACTGCGCTATTTTAGTTATCAACTACGCTCTATTCGGAAAAATAACATTATGGAATGACAAAGATAAAAATGACTAATGGCATTTAGTCTGTATCTATTTCTGCCGTACGCTTAGGCTCTATAACAATCAAAATTTCACCGACCTCAATCTCTGGGGTGCTAATGCACCCCGTTAAGACCAACATAAATAATATTAAAACTGGTTGATAAAGGTAAGTAACCACTGATCCAACCCTAATCTTTTATGTACCGCTATTTCGACAACTTGAATTAATAAAGATAGTGCCAAAGCAATAGCCAGGACTTTGTAAAAATTGGCACGAGTATATATCAAAGTCTCCTTAGTTAGCCACATAAAGCTCAACATCATCAGGCTCTTTAATAGCCAATTCGCTCAGGATTAATTTCGCCTCAGATAAATTTTGCTGGGCCGCTTTATCAAACCAAAAACCTGCCTGATTTAAATTCTTTTCAACCCACTGACCATTTTGGTAAAGCAGGCCAAGATGATATTCCGCTTGAGGCAGATTTTTTTGAGTGGCTTTTGAAAAATAATAAAAGGCTTGCTCATGATTAACTGAAGTACCTAAACCATAGTAATACAAGAATCCTAAATTTAAATAAGCTTCTGGTTGCTTATTTTTAGCTGATTCTAAATAATGGTTCATTGCTACCACATAGTTCTGCGCAGTACCCCGGCCGTAATGATTCATTAATCCTAAATTAAATTCTGCTTCTGATACCCCCTTTTTTGCCGCCTGGGTATACCAGTGATAGGCTTTAGCATGATCCTGGAAATAGCTGGGTCCGTAGTGAAGCGTTTGAGCGAAGTTAAGTTGTGCCTCAGCCAAACCTTGTTGTGCTGCAAGTCGATAGTTTTCCATAGCTCGATCAAAATCATATTCAATTCCTTCTGCTGAGAGTAATAGTTTGGCTAAATTAAATTGCGCCTCTTTCATATTATTTGCTGCTGATTTTTCATACCAATAAGCCGCTTTTGTCATATCTTTTTGTATGCCTAATCCATAATGATGCATTTGTGCTAAATTAAATTGCGCTTCCATCACTCCCGCTAATTGAATCTGACATTGATTAATATCCAATGCAGTTTGTTGTACTGCTGATTTTGCAAACCACTCAAATGCAACAGTCATATTTTTAGATCGACCCAAACCATAACGATTCATCAACCCTAAATTAAATTGTGCTTCAGGATTATTTTGCATCGCCGCCTTTTCATAATGGTGATAGGCTTCTTTTAAGTCTTTAGCTTTGCCTTGGCCATAATGATTAATGAGTCCTAATTTAAAATGAGCCTGCGTCAGCCCCGCCTTTGCGGCACGTTGAAATAAATCTAATGCCCTTGAATAATCTTGTGCAAGAATATTCCCCGTATGATAATTTTCTGCAAAAAGGTACTGTGCTTTTGCAATTTCATTCTTTTCCGGCACTACCCCAAAACCTTTAAACTGCTGTTGAGGATACCAAGTTTGCCAAAAAGTTTTATCTTGACAGGGGGTTTCTGCGTAACTGAGTGTTGAAGCCAATAATAGCTGACTCAACAATAATGGAATTTTTTTAAGTTTCATACTTACTCCTAATAAAAAAATGGGTTCATCTAATAGACGCCCCCATTTTTAATAAGTCAGGATCTGCAACTATTTATTTAATAACCGACCAATTTTTTTTCAATTAAATAATCCATATTAAATGAAGCCTGCGCATTACCTAAGGCTGCTGATTTTTTATACCAAACCAGTGCTTGCTGATAGTCTTGGGTAACACCGTTCAACCCTTGTTCGTACATCAACCCTAAATTAAATCGTGCTTCAGCATTGTAACTATTGGCTAATTCCAAACATCCTTCAAAAGATAATTGCTCAGGAGAGCATGAGCTGTGTGTTGTTTCAAGTGGTTTATTATATGGGCCACCTAAACTTAAGCCTTTAAAGAATCCTCCCGGAAACCATGTTCCCCAGAATCCTGTGGGATCATGAATTTCTGGTTTTATTGGTCTCTCTATATCGATAGTTTTAGTAGGTTTAGCAACCTGAGGTTCAGTAAAATGAAGGAGTTCTTTAGTTGCATACACCACACTAGCCCCAACTAATAATGCCACTAACCATTTCATCTTACCTGAGAATAACTCACTCAATGAGGGCGATGGTTTTTTAAAATAACCTTCCTCCTCTAGTGACTTTACGATTCTTTGATAAACTCTAGAATGACTCTGCGGGAGGTTCTTTGCTAATTGATCAGCGCGCTTTTGAAAAGCTACACGTACCAGGCGAGCATGCAATCGCCATTTTTTATCCATACCAGTAACCTTGACACCGCTTAAGGTATCAAGCCATTCTTGATCTAAATTTGTAGTATCTTTTGCCATTTATTCCCTTTCAATTTCTAAGCAATGTTTTATAAAAGGAGCAACTTTTTTTCGGCTTTGGCTAACATATTCTTTTGTCGCTCCCGCGGCTTTCCCAATTCTTTCACTAATTGTCTTTATACTTACTCCCTCCAGCCTCAACTGAATTACATAAGCCCTTTCTGGCATTATTTTTCCAAACTCTTGTATGCCCTTCAACACGCATTCGTCCTGAGTTTCTGTTTTTTCTTTTGGAAGCACAACATCCTGCTCAAAAATTTTGTTATTAATAGATGTCTCTTTTAAAACCTGATCATACTTAGCAAACTTACTAAAATGATCCAACAAAGTATTCCGTGCAATCTGCCAACACCAAGACTTAAATTTTTTATTATCTCTTAAACTACCTATGTGCTTGATAATTTTAACTATCGTTTGTTGATATAGATCTTCAGCTTCCCATTGATTAACCTGTCCACGAA
>Ga0209554_1001930_pt1 | contig 14998 bp, 14 predicted proteins | sample MarorgKNORR_S2LV_5_FD_188221 | JGI IMG/M metagenome (GOLD analysis project Ga0209554, IMG submission 188221) | Marine microbial communities from the Southern Atlantic Ocean, analyzing organic carbon cycling - Bottom_A/KNORR_S2/LV (SPAdes) (version 2) | ecosystem: Environmental > Aquatic > Marine...
GACCCGGGAAAGCAACAAAGCAACAACGTCCCCGTTGTCTTCAGAGCAGCTCGGCGAAGCGTTTCAGGAGCCGCGTGCCCAGCGGCGCGGGCGCGACGGCCGCGAGTAAGGCGTCGGGGTCGAGCCCCTCTGCTGCGACCGGCGCGCGGCGCTCGCGCAGGTAGCAGCGCATCACGTCCTCGTCGAATTCGGGGTGGAACTGAACCCCCCAGGCGCGTTCGCCCAGCGCGAAGGCGTGGTGCGGATCGAGGGCGGTGGTGGCCAGCAGGCGGGCACCGGGCGGAGGCTCGAGCACCGACTCGACGTGGGTCGTGTGCAGCGCCGCGCGCGGCGGCAGCACCGAAAGCAGCGGGTCTTCGGCGTGACCTTCGAAGGCGACCTCGACGGTGCCGATCTCGCGACCGTTCGGGTTGGGCCCGACCGCCGCGCCCGCGGCCCGCGCCAACATCTGGTGGCCGTAACAGATCCCCAGGCACGGCACCTCCGCATCGAGTACAGCGCCGAGCCAATCGATCGCCGCTTCACTCCAGGGCTCGCGGTCGCTCACCATGGCCGCCGAGCCCGTGATCACCACCCCGCGGCAATCCGCAACGGGGGGAAGGGCCTGGCCCTCATCGATCTGCGCCACCGCGACGGGGAAGCCCGGGGGCAGCGCCATCCCCGCGGCGATCCAGGCATCAAAATCGCCGCGCCGCTCGGCCAACGCGGGAAAGGTCGAGCCGGTCTTCAAGATCCACAGAGAGGGTTCGCCCACCGGCGCCTCCTGCTGGCCCCGCCCCAAAGGGTCGCGGCTAGAGGTCCTGGAAGAAGTCGTTGCCCTTGTCATCGACGATGATGAAGGCCGGGAAGTCCTCGACTTCGATTCGGAAGACCGCCTCCATCCCGAGCTCGGGATATTCGAGCACCTCGACCTTCCGGATGCATTCCTGCGCCAGGATCGCGGCGGGCCCGCCAATCGAACCGAGATAGAAGCCTCGGTGCAGGGCGCAGGCGGCGGTCACCTGCTTCGAACGATTGCCCTTCGCCAACGTCACGAAACTGCCACCGTTCTGCATGAAGAGATCGACGTACGAATCCATGCGCCCAGCAGTGGTCGGGCCAAAGGAACCCGAGGCGTGGCCCTCGGGCGTCTTCGCCGGACCGGCGTAGTAGACGATGTGGTCCTTCATGTACTGGGGCAGCCCCTCGCCGCGATCGATTCGCTCGCGCAGCTTCGCGTGGGCGATGTCGCGCGCCACCACGATGGTGCCGCTGAGCGCCAGCCGCGTCTTCACCGGGTACTGGGAGAGTTCCTCACGGATGGCGTCCATCGGCCGATCGAGGTCGATGGCGATCACCTCGGTCGCCAGCTCGTGAGCTGAGGGCTCGGGCAGAAATTTCGCGGGATCGCGCTCGAGGGCTTCGAGAAAGACGCCGTCGCGGGTGATCTTCGCCTTCACCTGGCGATCCGCCGAGCACGAGACGCCGATCCCCACCGGGCAGCTGGCGCCGTGCCGCGGCAGGCGGATCACGCGCACGTCGTGGCAGAAATACTTGCCGCCAAATTGCGCGCCGATCCCGGTTTCGCGCGTCAACTTCAACACCTTTTCTTCGAGATCGCGATCGCGAAAGGCGCGGCCGTGTTCGTTGCCCGAGTCCGGCAGGTCATCGAGGTCGTGGCAGCTCGCGAGCTTCACGGTCTTCAAGTTCGCCTCGGCCGAGGTGCCGCCGATCACCACCGCGAGGTGGTAGGGAGGGCACGCCGCGGTCCCCAGCAGGCGGATCTTCTCGCCCATGAATTCGAGCAGGCGCTCGGGCTCGAGCAGCGCGCGGGTCTCCTGGAAGAGGAAGGTCTTGTTCGCCGAGCCACCCCCCTTGGTCACGAAAAGGAAGTGGTACTCGTCCCCCTCGCCGGCGTAGAGGTCGATCTGCGCGGGCAGGTTCGAGCCGGTGTTCTTCTCGTCGTACATCGAAAGCGGCGCCATCTGCGAGTAGCGCAGATTCGTTTCGGTGTAGGTGCGATGGATGCCGCGCGAGAGCGCCACCGCGTCGTCGCCCCGGGTGAAGACCCGCTGCCCCTTCTTGCCCATCACGATGGCCGTGCCGGTGTCCTGGCACGAGGGCAAGACCATGCCCGCGGAGACGTTCGCGTTCTTCAACATCTCGAGGGCCACGAAGTGATCGTTCTCCGAAGCCTCGGCGTCGTCGAGGATCTGGCGCAGCTGCGCCAGGTGCCGGGTGCGAAAGAGATGCGAGACGTCGTGGATCGCCGCCGCCGCGAGTTCGGTGAGTGCGGCTTCGTCGACCACCAACACCTCCGCACCCTGGAATCGGTCGAGCGAGACCCAGTCGCCGTCGAGACGTCGATAGGACGTTTCGTCGCCGGCGTGTTCAAACAGGGCCTGGTAGTGAAAATCGGTCATCGGGGCCTCCGGCGCGGATCTCGCGGGCGTTCGGGGGTGCATCGGGGCGTGGTGGGGCGCCGCGAGCCCGGGGCCGCTGGCGCGAAGCCGCAGTTTGGCCTGCGGCAGGGCATCGGGCAAGCGGCCGCGCTCCACCACTGATCCGGCCCGATCTGCACACCGTCCCATCTGGGAGTGGGCGGTGCCCAAGTCTCCAGGGAAACTGGGCCCCCCACCAAAAATTCGACCACGAAATGTCCCACCCCATGGGGGATCGCGTGAAACCCGGCGACGGCGGCTGTACTATTTTTCGACCGAATTTCGAGGACCCATGCTGAAGAGACCGCTTCAAGACCGCCTTTCCGCCCAATCTGCAAAATCGCTCGTTGCCCGCGCCCTTAGAGGCGCGGCCGTGCTCGCGCTGCTGGTGACGCTCGGTGCCGCCCTCCCGCGGCCGGCCCTCGCCGCCAACGCCCTCGACTGCGAGTACTTGCCGAAGCTGCTCCAACTGTTCTTGCAGCGGCACATCTCGATGAACCACCTGAACGACGAGCTGCGCGAGCGCGCCCTCGACGCTTACGTCAAGCGCCTCGATCCCTCGAAGACCCTCTATCTGCCGCCCGAAGCAGCGACCGTAAAAAATCGCCTGCGCGGGGTCTTTCACGATGTCCAGAGCGGCAACTGCGTGACGCTGCTCGCCGTGCAGGCCGATCTCGTTACGCGCATCGAGCGCATGGAAGAGCACGTGCGCGGCGTCCTGCGCAACGATGACTACGCAGTCGACACCAGCGTCACCCTGATCCTCGACCCCGACAAGCGCAGCCGCCCGCCCACCGCAAAAGAGCGCGACGCCTTCGTACTCGATCTGCTGCACTTCCAGATGACCAACTACCTCGCAAACGACCTCGAGTCCAAAGAAGCGCGCGAGAAACTGATCCACCGCTACGAGTTGATCACGATGCGCGCGAAGGAGCGCGACGAGGTCGACGTCTTTTCGGGCTTCGTCGATGCCTTCGCCACGGCCCTTGACCCCCATTCGAATTATCTCTCCGCCGAGGCGATGGAAGATTTCCAGATCGGCATGGGTCTTTCCCTCGAAGGCATCGGAGTCGCCCTCTCCTCGCGTGACGGCTACTCGGTGGTCGAGAAGATCATTCCCGGGGGCGCCGCCGACCAGCTCGACATCCTCGAACCAAAGGACAAGATCATCGGGGTGGCCCAGGAGGACGGCGAATTCGTCGACATCATCGACATGTCGCTGCGCGATGTCGTGCGTCTGATTCGCGGAACGCGCGGCACGAAGGTGCACCTGACCATTCTGCGCCAGGGCGAAACCACCAAGCGCTTCGACCTCACCATCGTGCGCGAGAAGATCAACCTCGAAGAGCAGGCGGCAAGCCTGCGCTTCGAGACGATCGAGGTGCCGACCGACGGGGTCGGATTGGGCGATGGCGACACCACCCGCAAGGTCAAGCTCGCTGTCCTCGACCTGCCCTCCTTCTACGGCGGACGCTCTTCCGAAGACCGCCAGGCCTCGCGCGATCTGCGCGAACTGCTCGCCGAGGTAAAGAAGGAGAAAGCCGAAGGCCTGCTCCTGGACCTCTCGCGCAACGGCGGCGGGTTGCTCAATGGCGCCATCGACATCGCCGGCTTCTTCATCGATGAGGGCGGCATCGTGGCGGTCAAGAGCAATGGTCGAGAGGTCCAGGTGCTGAAGGATCCCGCCGGCGGCGTGATCTTCGACGGCCCGATGGTGGTGCTGACCTCGCGGATCAGCGCCTCGGCGTCCGAGATCGTGGCCGGTGCCATGAAGGACTACGGGCGCGCGGTTCTCGTGGGCGACGACCACACCTTCGGCAAGGGCACCGTGCAGAGCATGCACCCCCTGCCCGAGGGTCTCGGTGCACTGAAGGTGACCACCGCGCTCTTCTTTCGGCCCGGCGGCTTTTCGACGCAATTGCGCGGTGTCTCCGCCGATGTGGTGATCCCCTCGGTGCTCGCGGTTCGCGACGTGGGAGAAGAATTTCACGACTACTCGCTAGCCGGCGCTTCGATCGAACCCTTCGCCGGCATTTCGCTCTTCGAAGCCGCCGACATCTCGCCTGCCCTCGAATGGCAGACCTTCGACCAGGCCCACCTGGGCGAGCTTCAGAAGCGCTCGACCGAGCGGGTCGCCTCGAGCGAGGAGTTTCTAGAGATCCAGAAGGAAGCCGCGAAGGTCGAGGGCCGCGATGGCGTGGTCCACCTGGCCGACCTGCTCGAAGACGCGAAGGACGAGAACGAAGAGACGGGGGACGACACCGATCCCGAAGCCAAGGCGGGCGACGTCGACGCGGGGGCAGACGAAACGGATGCCGCTGCGAGCGGGGAAGCGACTGCCGTGCACGAAGCGCTGGCGGACACCTCGGGCGGGGACGGCGAAACCGACGACGAAGAAGACGAGGACGAGCCCAGTGCCCAGCAGCGCGAGGCCCTGCGCATTCTGGCCGACCACGTCGTCCTGCTTCAGTTGCCCCGCGCGACGGCCACGATCCAGTGAGCGCCGCCGCGCTGGCGCTGCTCCTGCTCGCGAGCGCAGCGATCTTGGCCGGCTACCTGGCCTGGCGCCGCATTGCGCGGCTCCCCGGGAAGCGCAAGAAGGCGCTGCTGAAGAAGACGATCAATGGCGTCTTCATCGGCTTCGAGGAGCGCGGCTGGCTGCCTCGCACGCCCGCCTTCGATCACGACTACCACGCGCGCCACCCCTCGCTCGCCCTACTCGAAGAGCACCACCCCGAGATCCAGCAGGAGTGCCTGGCACTCCTCGGAAGGCAGCACGCACTCACCGACATTGCGAAACTCGGCGGAAGCTACACCGAGCACGGTATCCACACCGCCGCGTGGAAGACCTTCATGTTCAAGTCGGGGAAGTTCATCGACGCCAACTGCGCGCTGTGTCCGAAGACGGCGGCCCTCCTGCGCCAGATTCCGGGGGTGTACACCGCATTCTTCTCGGTGCTCGAACCCCGGCAGGTACTGACACCGCACTGGGGCTACTACAAGGGCTTCCTGCGTTATCACCTCGGCGTCGTGATCCCGAAGAACAACGCCGATCGCAAGTGCTACTTGCGAGTGAATGCCGATGCCGCCGACAACGCGCGGCGCGACCCGGACCTCATCGAGAATGGTGAGACCTACTACTGGAAGAATGGCGAGGGCGTGGTCTTCGACGACAACTACGTCCACGATGCCGCGAATCTCTCGGACGAGGTGCGGGTGGTGCTGTGGCTCGACATTCGGCGCCCGATGCCCTGGCCGCTGCAGGCCTTCAACATGCTCTGCCTGGCCATCGCCCACCGCGACCCCTCGGTTCGGAAGATCCGCGAGAACGCACTCGTCGCCCGCTGATCGGCGCCCTGCCCGCGCCAGCGAATGCGGCGCGCGCACTCCGCACCTATCCTCGCGCCGTGCCTGGCCCTCTCTCGCGCAGCCTGCTCGTCCTCGCCTTCGTGGCCGCGCTGCTCTTCGCCACCTTTGGGATGGGGGCGGTCGAGTGCGAGGTCTGCCTCGATTTTCGGGGCCACAGCGGCTGCCGCAGCGTCTCCGCACCCGACCGGGAGCAGGCGATTGCCCAGGCCACGGCCACCCTCTGCACCGAATTCTCGAATGGCGTCACCGAGGGCATGGCCTGCAACCGCGCGCCGCATACGGGCCTTCTCTGTAGCGAATAGCGGCACGCGGATTCGGGCTGGGCCGGGCTGAGCTAACCTGCCGACCCCACCTGACCGAGGAAGCGAAATGGATCTCAACGAAACCACCCGAGAGCGGATCGAGGGGCTCGTCCGCGAGAACCCGGTCCTGCTCATCATGAAGGGCAACCGCGAAGCCCCGCAGTGCGGCTTCTCGGCGACGGTGGTCCGCATCCTCGACGGACTGGTCCCCGATTACGCCACTGCCGACGTGCTCCAGGACGCGGAGTTGCGCGACGGCATCAAGATCTTCTCTTCGTGGCCGACGATCCCGCAGCTCTACATCGGAGGCGAGTTCATCGGCGGCTGCGACATCATTCAGGAACTCTTCCAGAGCGGCGAGTTGCTCGAAACCCTCGGCGTCGAAGTGAACGCCGACGCGGCGCCCGAAGTGAACATGACCCAGGCCGCCGCGCTGGCACTGCAAGAGGTGATGAAGAAGCAGGCGCCGGAGGGTCACACGCTGCACCTCCAGATTGACGCGCGCTTCGCGCACCACCTGCACCTGGCGCCGCCGATGCCTGGAGAAATCGCGATCGAGGGGCCGGGACTCACGCTCTACTTCGATCTCCAGAGCGCGAGCCGCGCAGACGGCATCCGCATCGACGTCGCCGAAGGCGAAGGCGGCACCGGCTTCCACATCGAGAACCCGAACGCGCCGCAGGTGCACCCGCTGGCGCCTTCGGACCTGAGGCAGTGGTTGGGCGACGACCGCCGCTTCGAGATCATCGACGTGCGCAGCCCCGAAGAGCGCGCGCTGGCGAGCCTCGACGGCAGCGTGCTGCTGACCCCCGAGGAAGCGCAACGCATCGAGTCGCTGCCGCGCGACACCACTCTCGTCTTCTACTGCAAATCCGGCGTCCGCAGCCAGCAAGCAGCGGAAACCTTCTCGCGAAAGGGCTTCGGCGACGTGCACAACCTGGTAGGCGGGCTCGACGCCTGGCTCGAATCCAGCGAGGCCTGAAGCCCCGCTTCATCCAGGAGACCCCCGTGGCCCTGCAGATCCTGAACGCACCCGGAACCGAGACCGCCCAGACCACCGAGCGCATCCGCGCGGCGATTGTCGAAGCGCTCCCGGGTGCCGATGTCGCCGTGCAGTCGGGCTCGGGCGGGCACTACGAGGTGCGCGTCCGCAGCGAGGCCTTCGCCGGGAAAACGCGAGTCGCCCAGCACCAACTGGTCTACGCCGCGATCACCTTCCTGATGACGGGCAACGCACCCCCGGTCCACGCGATCGACCGCCTGGACTGCGACACCCCCTGAGCGTCGGGCACGGCCGGGGCTTGCGCCGCGGGGCGTGGGCCGGGAAGTGAGAAGCGATGGACCGCCAATACATCGGCGCGCCGAACCGCGACGTGCCCCCGGCACGGCCCGGCGAATTCGAGGCGCCGCAGATCGGCCCACTGCGCATTTGGCCGCCGGTGGTGCTGGCCCCGATGGCGGGGATCACCAATCCTCCCTACCGCGGCCTCTGCCGGAGTTTTGGCGCGGGCCTCTACGTGAGCGAGATGATCACGGCGCGGGCCCTTCTAGAACGCAACGCGCGCACCCTGCGGCTGGCGGGCTTTCTGCCCGAGGAAACGCCTCGGAGCCTGCAACTCTACGCGGTCGACCCCGCGGTCCTGGGCGAAGTGGTGGCATGGCTCGTGGGCGAGGACCAGGTCGATCACATCGACCTCAACTTCGGTTGCCCGGTGCGCAAGGTCACCCGGCGCGGCGGCGGCGCGGCGGTCCCGGTGAAGCCAAGACTTCTAGCGGCGATTGTCCGGGCCGCGTTGCAAAACGCTGGCAGTGTGCCGGTGACCCTCAAGTTCCGGATCGGGATCGACGCGGGGCTGCACACGCACCTCGAAGCCGGGCGCATCGCCGAGGGCGAGGGCTGCGCCGCGGTTTCGCTGCACGCACGCACCGCCCAGCAGATGTACGCCGGCGAAGCTGACTGGAGCGCTATCCGCGAACTCGTTGCAGCGGTCTCGACGATTCCGGTCTTTGGCAACGGGGACATCTGGGAGGGGTGGGACGCCCTGCGGATGATGCGCGAGACCGGCTGCGCCGGAGTCGTGGTCGGGCGCGGCTGCCTCGGGCGCCCGTGGCTGTTCCGCGACCTGGCCGACGTCTTCGACGGCCGCGAGCCCAGCAACCCTCCCCACTTCGGCGAGGTCGCAACCATCATGCTCGACCACGCCGCGCGCCTCTGCGCCTGGCAGGGTGACCACCGCGGCATTCGCGACTTCCGCAAGCACGCCACCTGGTACACCAAGGGCTTCCCCGATAGCGCGCGAATGCGCGAGCAACTGATCCGCGTCGAGAGCCTCGCCGAACTCCGGCAGATCCTCGAAGCGGCGGACGCCACGTGCCCCTTCCCGGCGAGCGCCATGCGCGTGCCGCGCGGCAAGAGCGGCGGGCAACGACGCGTCGTGCTTCCCGACGGCTATCTCGACGACCTCAACGACGAAACGCCGCCCGCAGCCGACGCCAACGAATGGCAGGCCGTCTCCGGCGGCTGACGGGGAGAGGAACGGAAAACGAAAACGGGGACGTTCCGACCTCCCCGCTACGGGCGGACGCGGTAGAAGGCGTTGACCGGGTGGTGGAAGTCGAGCGCCTCGAAGTGCCTAAAGCCCGCCTCGGCGGTCATACGCAATGCGAGCCCTTCGGAGAACCCGAGCGTCCCGAGGCCCAGCCCGCCCGGCTCCGAGAGCGCCGACGACATGCAGGTGAGGATCGAGGTGCCGTACATCATCGCCGCCATCGGGTTTCTCTCGACGTTCTCCTCGAAGCTGTCGTAGGCCTTGATATCCGCGATCAGCCAGGTGCCGTCATCGGCGATGGCCGCGCGGATCGCCTGCATCACGCTGGCCGGGTCGGTCATGTCGTGCAGGCAGTCGAAGGTGGTGATGAAACCGAAGCGACCGTCGTCCGGCAGTGGCTCGCGGAGCGCGTGATGAAAAGACACGTTCGCCACTCCCGCGTCGCTGCGGTTGGCCTCGGCCCGCAGGAGGGCGTGCTCGGAGATCTCATAGCCATGGAAGTCCGAAGCGGGAAACGCCCGGGCCATTTCGAGCAAAGCCACGCCTCCACCGCAGCCGACATCGGCCACACACGTCCCCGCCTCGAGGCGCTCGCAAACGCCACCGAGGCGCGGCAGCACCAGCGGCACCAGCAGGTTTCGGAACCAGGGCGCCAGGCCGCGCTCGATGCCCCGGGCCCCCTGCTCGCCGAGAGCGTCGTAATCGAGCCCGATTCCGGTGGAAAAGGCCTCGGGCAATTTCTCGACGATCGTCATCTGCTGAGGGAGGGTGTCGAAAAAACCCGCACCGAAGGCGACGTGGCTTTCGTCCGCCAACACCGCGCGGCCTTCGGCCGACAGCGCGAAGCGGTCGTCGCCCCGGGCCTCGAGGATCTCTGCGGCGCCCTGCTGGAAGAGCCACTCGCGCAGCCAACGCTCGGAAAGGCCCGTGCGCCCGGCGAGCACCGCGGCATCCACCGCCTCTCCGTCTTCGAGCGCCCGGTAAAGCCCCATGCGATCGCCGAGGTGGATCATCGCGGCGGTCATGGCCCCGCCGAGCGTGCCAAAGACGCGCTTGGCAAACTGTTTGAGTCGTTCCGGATCGAGATCGGCTTCCGGTGTGGACACCGCTTCTCCTCTACGCGCGATCGGGTTCCCGCGCCAGCGTCTCCCCCTCGGAGCGGAGTTGAAACAGGTTCATGCGCTCGCCGAGCAGGCAGGCAATGCCCAGGATGAACACCGGCGGCAGCTGAATCGCGTGATAGACGATGGCAAAGGCCTTCGCCGTGTGGGTGCCCACGTCGGGCACCGTGAGCAGGAGACCGAGGACGAGTGGCACGTGAAACTGCCCGATGAAGCCCGGCGTATTCGGCGCGGCGATGAAGACCACCAGGATCGCCTGCACCACGAAGGGCGTGTACCAGGGATAGACGATGCCGAAGGATTCGATCACCCAGGTCATCGAAAGCATGCCAAGACCCCAGGTGACGAACGACCAGCCAATCGCCCGCAACATGTCGCCCGGAGAATCGAAGACCGCGAGCCCTTCGGCGAACACGCCCAGAACGCGCGTCGCGGCGTCGGCAAGCCGACGTGAAACCCGGCCAAGTAGCGCATCGACGACACCGAGCACGCGTTTGCGTTGGAAATACAGAAGCGTCAGCATCGAAAGCACCAGCACGAGGACGACACCGGTGCCGATCGCCCCGATCCGAATCTCATCGGCCCCGAAGACGATGGCGCCCGAGGTTCCGAAGGTGTCTGCCGGGATCACCACGTCTTGCTGGGGACGGAAGGCCAGAACCGAGACCGCGATCACGGCGATCAAGCCGATCAGATCGGTCACGCGATCGAGTGCGACGAAGGCGATGGTTTTCGAAAAACGGATCTGGCTGATCCGCGACAGTGCCAGGGCGCGAATCACTTCGCCCGCGCGCCCGGGCAGCGTGAAGTTCGCCAGAAACCCGATCTGTGTGGCGGAGAAGAGCGCGCGGTACGAAACCGGGTCCGTCGCGCGCACGATATAGGTAAAGCGCTGTACCCGCGCCGGGTAGCTCACGAAGAGAATGATCTGGGCGGCCGCAAGCCAGGCCCAATCGATCCGGCGCATTGCATCCCCGATCGCACTCCAGTCGGTCGATCGAAAGAGCAACCAGAGCAGGAACCCGCCCAACAGCAAGCCCAGCGCCGTGAAAAGAAGACGCTTCACCGGGCTCTGCCCGCAGATCGAGACCCGGCACCCTGCAACCGGCTCACGTGAGCGATGCCCGAACCAATTCGAGATCGCAGTTGAGTTCGTCGCAGACTGCGGTGAGGGACGCGCGCAATTCGCGAATGCCCACCTCTGCGGGGACGGTCATGCGCAGTTCCAGCGAGAAGAGCGGTGCCCCCGACTGCGGCCGTGGCTCGGAGCGCGTTTCGAGTTCTTCGACGTTCACCGACGCCCGCTGCAGCACGTCGGTGATCCGATGCACGATCCCCGGCTGATCCATGGCGAAGATCCGGAGCCGGTAGGGGACCCCCACCGTGACCGTGTGCGCGCTCGACCTCGCCTCCTCCTGCACGTGGATTTCGAGTCGCAACCCGAGCTCCGCAGCGACGCCTTCGAGCGCCTTGCGCAGCGAGACCTCGCACTCGTCGGGAACCTCGGCCAACAGGAGCACTGCGAACTGTCCGCGCAGGTTGATCATGCGCGAGTCGGCCAGGTTCGAATCCGATTCCTGGAGCGGCGCCGTCAGGCGACCGACCAGTCCCGGCCGGTCCGGGCCGACCGCAGTGATCACCCAGCTCTTCATCCAGAATCCCTTCACCCGGGGGTTGCCGCAAAGGCAACGGGTAGCGCGCTGGGCGAACTCGCGCCCGATGGGCGCGGCGGACGCTTCGCGCAAGCAATCGCAGTAGAATCACGACAGTGGACGCGCAGCCCCAGAACCAAGCCACGCACCCCGAGGGCACCCCGCCGGTGCTAAAGGGCCCGGCCCGAATCGCGGGGCGAACGCTCGCGATCGCCGCGGCGATCCTCGCGGCGTCGACGGCGCTGCGCATCACCGCCGCCGGCTCGGACCTCTGGTTCGACGAGGTGTGGTCGCTGTGGTTGGCGGAAAAGATCTCGAACCCGATCGAGATCTTCAGCGCGCTTCGCGAAACCAACAACCACCACGCCAACACGCTGTGGCTGTGGCTCACCGGGCCCTCGGAGAACTTCCTGGTGCTGCGCGCCCCGGCGTTGCTGCTCGGCAGCGCAAGCGTGCTGCTCGCCGGTGCGATCGCACGACCGCGCGGCCGCGCCGAGGCGCTCTTCGCCATGACTCTCGTGGGCGGGTCGTACCTGATGATCGACAGCGCCTCCGAGGCCCGCGGCTACGCGCCGATGCTCGGCTTCGCGTTGCTCGCGCTCTTCGCCCTCGAGCGGGTGCGGCAGCGGCGCGCAGCGAAGCTCGGGGCCCTGCTCCCCGCTGCTCTCGTCTTCAACGCCGCCTGCCTGCTGGCCCTGGCCTTCCAGGCCTCCTTCGCCATCGCCTACGCGGCGTTTGGGATCTACTGGGTGTGCTTCGCCCTACGCGAACGCCCGAGCATCAGGAGCTGGCTCCTCGAGGGCGGGTTGCTGCACGCGCTGCCCCTCGCCGGCTTCGGCCTCCTCTACCTCGCCTGGGGCCAACACGCGTCGATCGGAGGCACTCTCTTCCCCACGCTGCGCGTGCTCTCTCGCACCGCGATGCTCGCCGTCGGGCTCGAGGGCGGGACGGCGATGATGGCCATCGGCTCCACTCTCGCCGCAGTCCTGCTGGTCGCCGGGCTCTTTCTGGTGGCTGGCCGGGACATGCCCCGAGCGCTTTTTTACGCGGTGGGAATCGTCGGGGCCCCCTGCGTGCTCCTCTGGCAGCTCGAACCCTCGTTCCTCGCGCCGCGCTACTTCCTGCCGAGCGTTCTGTTCTTCCTGCTGCTCGCCGCCGAGGTTCTCGCTGCGCTCTGGCGACGCGGTGGCGCGCGCCGAGCCGCCGTGTGCGCTGGCCTCGTCCTCTTCCTCGTGGGCAATCTGCACTCGGCCTGGCCGCTCCTGACAGGCGGGCGCGGGGACTTCGCTCGCGCCCTGTCGATCATCGAACACGAGCGCGGAAGCTCCGAGGTCAGCATCGGCGCGCGCTTCGACTTTCGGCACCGCCTGCTCTTCGGCTACTACGCAAGGCGAAGCGCCCCGACCCTTCCGCTGCGCTTCGTGGCCGGTGAGGATTGGCCCGACAACGGGCCCGACTGGCTGGTCGTCGCCCTGCCCAACCCCGATGGCCAGGTCGCCGAAACCGTGCGCGGACCGCGCGGCAACCCGTATCGGCGCGCCGCGGCTTTCGAAGCCATCCGCGGCCGCGAACCCCAGTGGTTTTTGTACCGCGCAATCCGCAGCGGACCGCGCTCCGAGACCCGTTAGGCTCGCATTTAGATGCAAGGGCCCGAGAAACCGCTGCGCCCTCCGATCGAGGCGATCACCCTCGATTGCTGGCAGACGTTGCTCTTTGAAAGCGACCCAGAGCCCGCGCGCGCGGCGCGCCGCGCGGCGCTGGTGCGTGCGGCCGCGAGCGCCGGCCGGAAGATCGGCCCAGGCGCCGCCCAGGAAATTCTCGCAACCGGCTGGAAACGCCATGAAGCGGCCTGGCAGGCCCACCGCGCAGTCGGCGCCGACGACTTCGCGCGTTGGTCCCTCGAGCGCCTGGGGCTCGCCCCGGAAGCAGTGGGCGAGTTCGCGCCAGGACTCGCCGAAGCCTACGCCACGGCCTCGCTCGATTCGAAAATCGAGGCGCTCGAAGGCGCCCGGGAGACCCTCGATTTCCTGGTCTCTGCAAAGCTCCGGCGCGCGCTGGTCTGCGACACCGGCTACACCCCGGGCTCCGTCATGCGGACCCTGCTCGAGCGGGCGGGCCTGCTTGCCGGGCTCGAAGCGCTCGCCTTCTCCGACGAGGTCGGTGTACCCAAACCCGAGCCCGCGATCTTCCGGCACGCGCTCGCGGCGATCAAAACGCATCCCGCGCGGGCCGTCCACGTCGGCGATCTGAAGCGAACCGACGTCGCGGGGGCACGCCGGCTGGGCATGCGAACCATCCGCATCCGCCAGACCTTCGATGACGGCGCGCGCCTGCGCGACGCCGATTGGGTGGTGGATTCGCATGCCGCCCTGCGGAGTGTCCTGGCCACCGCGCTCGAAGACTGAAGCACACGGGACGTTGGCCCCCACCGGGCGGGACTCTACACTGGCGCCCGCTGCCCCCCGCGCGGCCGCAATGACCCGAGGAGAACCCGCACGATGGACATCCGCGACGGCTTCGTCGACGCAATTGGCAACACCCCGCTGATCAAACTGCGCCGGGCCTCCGAGGAGACCGGCTGCCTGATCCTCGGCAAGGCCGAATTCCTGAACCCCGGCGGATCGGTGAAGGACCGGGCGGCCCTGCACATCGTGCTCGACGCCGAGGAGCGCGGCGATCTCGAGCCGGGCGGCACCGTGGTCGAGGGAACGGCGGGCAACACCGGGATCGGCCTGGCGCTGGTGAACAACGCGCGCGGCTACCGCACGGTGATCGTCATCCCCGAAACCCAGAGCCAGGAAAAGAAGGACATGCTGCGCCTCTGCGGCGCCGAACTCCGCGAAGTCCCGGCGGTGCCCTTCAAGGATCCCAACAACTACGTCCACGTAGCCGAACGACTCGCCGCCGAACTCGCGGCTTCCGAGCCCCGGGGCGTGCTCTACGCGAACCAGTGGGACAACCTCTCGAATCGCAACGCCCACGTGCGCACCACGGCGCCCGAGATCTGGGAGCAGACCGACGGCAAGGTGGACGGCTTCACCTGCTCGATTGGAACCGGCGGCACCCTCGCCGGTGTGGGCATCGGCTTGAAGGAGCGCAACCCCGAAATCCGCATCGCCGCCGCCGACCCCTGCGGCGCGAACATGTACAGCTACTTCAGATGCGGCGTGCTCGAGGGCGAGGGATCGTCGATCACCGAGGGCATCGGCCAGGGCCGGATCACCGGAAACCTCGAAGGCGCCCCGGTGGACGACGCCTATCGCATCCCCGACGAGGAGGCCCTGCCCCTCGTTTTCGACCTGCTCGCCGAGGAGGGCCTGTGCCTCGGCGGCTCGAGCGGCATCAACATCGCCGGGGCGATCCGCATGGCCCGAGACCTCGGCCCCGGACACACGGTGGTCACCGTGCTCGCCGACTACGGTACCCGCTACCAATCGAAGCTCTGGAACCCCGCATTCCTGCGTTCGAAGGGCCTGCCGGTGCCGGAGTGGCTGGCCTGATCCCCGCCGTGCCAGGCGGCTGAGGGGCAACGGACCCGGGCCCCGAGGCCACGCCAGAAGGAAAAAAGGGGGCCACCCTCGCGCC
>Ga0209554_1001932_pt1 | contig 14997 bp, 14 predicted proteins | sample MarorgKNORR_S2LV_5_FD_188221 | JGI IMG/M metagenome (GOLD analysis project Ga0209554, IMG submission 188221) | Marine microbial communities from the Southern Atlantic Ocean, analyzing organic carbon cycling - Bottom_A/KNORR_S2/LV (SPAdes) (version 2) | ecosystem: Environmental > Aquatic > Marine...
CGACGGGGGCGACGACAACCGCCGGGCGGGGCCACCTTTCATCGGCGGACAGGGCGCCGGGTTTATGGCTGCCAATCGTAACAAGCGAAGCTTGGCCTTGAATCTACGGGACGAGTCAGGACGGCAGGTGTTTGAAAGGCTGCTGGAACAGGCCGACGTGGTGGTGGAGAACTTCCGCCCAGGTGTGATGGAGCGCCTCGGTATCGGCTACGAACGCCTCTCGAAATTGAAACCTAGCTTGATCTACTGTTCCATCTCCGGCCACGGCGGCACCGGCCCTTATAAAGACCGGGGCGGGTTCGACCTGATAGCCCAAGGTATGAGCGGCCTCATGAGCATCACCGGCGTTCCCGATGGCCCTCCGGTGAAGGTTGGTGTCCCTATCACCGATATTTCCGCGGGTATCATGGCGGCCAACGGCGTGTTATGCGCCTATATCCACGCCCAAAAGACGGGCCAGGGGCAGTTGGTTGACACATCCCTCTTGGAGGCGGGTATCGCCTACACCATATGGGAATCGTCGGGATATTTCGCCGACGGGGAGATTCCCGGCCCTCTGGGGTCGGCCCACCGGGTCTCGGCCCCCTACCAGGCCCTGCGCACGTCGGATGGCTACCTGAACATCGGCGCCGCCACTCAGCCGACCTGGGAGCAACTATGCCGGGCCATCGGCCTGGAAGCCCTGATCGAGGACCCTCGCTTCAAGCTGCCCGGCGACCGCAAAGCCCGCGAGGATGAACTGGCCGCCCTGCTGGAGGAAACGTTCACCACCGATACCACCGGCAACTGGCTCAAGATGCTGGAAGAAGCGGGTGTGGTGGCCGGGCCGATCTACAACATGGACCAGGTCTACAAAAACCCCCAAGTATTAGCCCGGAAGATGCTGGTCGACCTGGAAGACCCCGACCTAGGCGCCATACATAACATCGGCATCCCAGTGAAACTATCAGCCACCCCCGGCCAGATCCGCACCCGAGCCCCCATGCTAGGCGAACACTCTTCGGAAGTCTTGCTGGAACGGGGATTTAGCCAGGCTGAGGTCGATGAGTTGGTGTCGGCGGAGGTGGTGTTCGGGAACCAGGGGCCGGGGAGTAGGCGCTAAGAGCGCGGAACAAAGCGGTGGAAACAGACCTTGTCGCCGGTGCCCAGCTGCGAGTCTGGACCGCCTGTACAGATTCCTTCCAGAATCAAGTTACCTTCCTCGAAACGGAACGACCCAGCGCCGCTGAACCCGGCTGTTTTGATTCGGTCCCATTCGAAATTGAACTCGATCTCGCCCGTTGCTGTGACGAATTCGTACGTCCCAAACAGGTCCATATAGTCTTCCAGCATCGTCCAAGTCACCGTGTATTGGCCATCGGCGGTGAACAGCAATTCGCCGATGCTCCCAGCGTCGTCTTCGCGCCAGCTCCCGATGAACGGGTTCATGTCTCGTGTGAAGACCGTGATCTCCGTTGATGGTGTGTGCGCGCCATTTTCTATGTTGGCTCCGACTATGAACACCGAACCGTGCGCCGTTGCCGGATTCACCGTGAAAACGCCGGTTGCGGCGTCGATGGTCGCCCCTTCCCTCGGGTCGATAGTCCAGGAGACATCCGCTTGGACAGGCCTGGTGAATATGCAGCAGTCAAAAACCCCGACGACAAATTGGAAGGTCTGTCCTGGTTCCATGGCCAGAGGTGCAATCACATACGGCTCCATATTCCGGGAAGTCGCTTCGGAAATGGAGATAGGGTGTTCGACCAGGAACGCGGTCCTGGGTAGAAGATGTCCAGGGACCGTGTTTTCTTCACCTGTGTAGGTCTCGAAATCACCACCGCAGGCAGCGACAATTGCTACGAGCAGGATAGAAAACACTAGGCCGGCGGTTTTGAGACTTGAATGTGGGAACATGGCTCTCTAAAGAAATGCCAATGTGTTTTCACTATGTTCCCGTGGGGATAGGGGATAAGGCAAGCCGAGAATGGTGGGTGTCGGAATCTCGGCTTCAGCCCGGCAGAGGTGGACGAGTTGGTATCGGCGGAAGTGGTGTTTGAGAACCAGGGGCCGGGGACAAGGCGCTAACGGATCCATCAGTTCGGGAAAGGATTCTATGAAAGCTACTGAAGAGGGAATCGAAATAAACTTTGATACCGTCGAAACTAATTAAATAAGCGTCCAGCGCCCTGCAACGCGTTTTCGAGGTGGTCTGTTGGAGGGTAAATCCATAGATAGGAGAGTACGTCGGTGTAGGTGGGAGGCGGCGGACCAGGAACAAATCCACCGTTGACTATAAGCTTGACCAGCCCGTTATCTTCTTCGTTAGTTAAAGTCAATGACCCTTGATCGTCATAGAGATTGAGAGATAAACGTTCCGAGGTCAGTCTCTCGACATTACGGGGGCTTTCTCTACTTCTTAGAACGACATCTCCGAAATCCAAGCGTCGGCTAGTCAAAAACTCAATCGACTGGTAGTGCTCACCGAGTTCCGAAAGAATTTGGTGCAAAGGAATTATTCCTGTCGAGAGGTTTAGAGTAATTTGGCCACTAATAGAATTGGAGGCAGAAAGGTTAAGTCGATAGATGCCACCAGGAAATTCCAAGTCTGTTCTGCTGTCGGTTACATCTTCAAATTCTACCCAACGTGTTATTAATGCGAACATTCGTGACTTTAGTTCTTGGTATTGCGTAACGCTCCGGTGATCTGGAGGTTCTTGAAAATTGATGATGGTTCGCAACAAGACAGGTGGGTCTGCGATAGATTGTTCAGTGTCCACGGGTTCTTTCACTTCCACTACAGAATCATATTCCGATTGCTGGCCAATCAACGGCTCCGTGGCAGGAATCTCGCGGGTGTAGGTTAATAGATTTGATAGTCGTTCAGCTATGAATTCCACTCCCTTGTCCCATGATAGGTAAGCCTTATTTTGAAGTAATGGATAACTGGGGAGAATCTTTTGCGGATCACCACAAATCAGAGGTAAGCGATAGTTTGGCCGTTGGTATTTTCGAGATTTATTGCCGAGCCAAGTTCGGATTCAGGCCAGTTACGACCAATGAATTCTTTGCTGAGGAACACTAGCACGTATCTGGATTGCATCAATCCATCATTTATTCGGGCTGTGATATTGTCTCCCCAATTAATCTCGGCTTCATCTAGCCAATAGCTAATACCGAGCTTATTCAGCTCAGTAATGAGAGGCTTCACGTACAGTGGTTTGTCCGCTGTAGCATGAGATAAAAAGACATCCCTTGTCGGGCTACCTGCCATTTCTGGATAATACGCTTGAAAGAGATTTTTTTGCCACCATCGGATAAGAATTTCCTTACAGGCTAGTATCAGGCAAGTAGATTTTGTTTAAGGTCGAGGGACGCGGCCCTAAATTTGCGTCCGCCAGGGCTGGCCGTCGGTCTTTTCTAGGAATTGGTCTACTAGGGTGGGGCTGGAGACGATCACGCTGGGGGTGAAGAGGGCGCCGGCGTTGCCTTGGCGGTCGACGACTTTGGCGCCGGCTTCTTGGGCTAGGACCAGGCCGGTGGCCACGTCCCAAGGCATGAGGGAGTGGTGGAAGTATAGATCAACCCGCCCGGCGGCGGCGTAGGCCAGGCCCAGACCCGACGAGCCCATGAAACGCACGCTGTACATGCCCGGCCACAGCGAGCGGACCAGGTCCAGGGCCTGTCCGGCTTTCTCGTCGACGTAGCCAAGGTCGCAGCAGAGCAGGCTGCGGCTGAGTTCGGTGGTCTCGGAGGCCGTGATCTTCGCTCCGTTGAGAAAAGCCCCCTGGCCCTCGATGGCGGTGAACATCTCCTCACGCACCGGGTCGTAGGTCACACCGGCGATGATGTGGTCGTCCTTGGCCAGCGCGATGATGGTGCAGAAGTGGGGGATGCCGTGGGCGTAGTTGCGAGTGCCGTCCAGGGGGTCGACCACCCACTTGTAGGGCGAGTCGCCGTCCACGGGCTTGGACTCTTCGGCCAGGATGCTGAATTCCGGGAATTCTCCGGTGAGCAGGTCCAAGATCGTCTTCTCGGCGGCAAGATCTACGTCAGTGACAATGTCGGAACGGCCCTTGAAGTGGACCTCATGTTCAGAGCTAAACCGGTCCCGAATGATCGTCCCGGCAGCTCTAGCAGCCTCCAAAGCAACATCCATGGCCCCGCGCCCATTCTTAGAAACCGGCAATCCATCAGGCATAAAAAAACCCACTATCTAACTAAAGTAAATAAATCCGAAAAAGAGCTGAAAGCTGAGCGTCCCGATGGAATCGGGACTGACAGCTACTTACCCGAGCCCCATCTTCTCGTAGACCTCGGCGATGGTCTCCTGGGCGATGGCCCTGGCCTTCTTGCCGCCCTCGTGGAGAATCTCTTGGACGTAGCCGGGCCGGGCCTTGATCTCCTCACGCCGCTCGCGCAAGTCTTTGAGATATTCGTTGATGCTGTCGGCCAGGTGGCGTTTGCAGTCGACGCAGCCCCGGGTGGCGGTCGTGCATTCCTCGTAGACCGTTTGCGTGGCCTCGGCGCCGCTGAAGATCTTGTGCAGCGAATAGACGTTGCAGACCTCCGGGCGGCCTGGGTCGTCGCGGCGTATCCGTTGCGGGTCGGTGAAGGCCGTTAGCACCCGCTTGGTGGTCTCCTCGGGTGTTGCGGCTAGGTCCAGGTGGTTGTCCAGGGTTTTGGACATCTTGTTCTGTCCGTCCAGCCCCAGCAGCAGCGGCGCTTCGGTGAGCTTGGCCTGGGGCTCGGGGAAGGTCTCGCCAAACATGTTGTTGAACCGTCGAACTATCTCGCGCGATAGCTCGATGTGTGGCACCTGGTCCCGCCCAACCGGCACCGTGTCGGCCTTGTAGAGGATGATGTCGGCGGTCTGGAGCACCGGATAGCCCACCAGCCCGTAATTCACAGACTCTTCGGTCTCGTGCATCTGGCGCACCTTGTCTTTGAAGGTGGGCACGCGGGTCAGCCAGCCCAGGGGCGTGACCATGCTGAGGAGCGTGTGCAGGGTCATGACCTCGGGGACGTGGGACTGGATGAAGACGATGCTCTTCTCCGGGTCGATGCCGGCCGCCAGCCAGTCCAAGACCATGTCTTCGATGTTGGGCTTGATGTCTTTGACTTCTTCCCCGGTCTCCAGGGTGGTCAGCGCGTGGATGTCCACGGCGCAGTAGATGCAGTTGTAGTCTTCTTGCAGGGCGACCCAGTTTTCCAGGGCCCCCATGTAATTGCCCAGATGGAGCAGTCCGGTGGGCCGCATTCCGGAGAAGATCACGCCTTTGTGGCCGCTATTAGCTGGTTGGGTCATGTCACCGAAGCACGAATAAATTTGGCGAATTTCACGCCTGGAAGTACCAAAAGAGTCTAGCATAGGGGCATATCAGCGGCAAGAAGAACCGGCGCCGCTCTGGACATTACTCCCTTATTCAGGCCACTTGAAGTGCTTTGAGACCAGGCGGTAGAAGCCCCAGCCGAAGTCCCGGGCGTGAAGAGCGCCATATGACATCCACCGGTCCAGTTCGGCGCGGGCCTCCAGATGCATGGCCTCGCCGGGCTGGAGCGTGGGCAGCACATCTTCGTTCTCACACTCGTAGATGGCCAGGTATTTGGGGCCTGAATTAAAACCGGCCAACGCGGGATGCTCCAGCACCCGGAAACGCCCGGCCATCACGTAGCCAGGGATCTTCAGGAGGTTTGGAACGTGGGAATCGGTGTACCAGCGGTCCCACTCAGTTTCGTGCTCCGGGTCCACCCCGGCCGTGACGATGCTTATCGGCCGGTCGGATTCTAGCAGCGGCGCTCTGAGCGGGGTCCCGCTTATCTGCTCATAGACATTGGCCACGTGGCCGGACATGCCATCCAGTTGGCTGAACGCGGCAAACTCGCTGGCCGCGATGGGGTGGAAATCACGGCTGCCGCTGCGGTCGAGTATCGACGGGAAATCTGAAGCGTCCCTGATCCCATACAAAGCCGTGAACCTGGTTGCGCCCCGCTCGCTCCCTTCCAGGTTGATGTACCGCTGGGCCCAGGTGAGCCCTGGGATGCGGAGCAGATTGGGGAGGTGGCTGTTGTACCAGGTGTTGAAGGCGTCCAGGCGCTCGTCGGCGCAGGTGATCTGGACCATCAACAAGAGAGGATTATCAGGCATTCTTTGCCAGCGACTCCAACAGCCCGCCGGAGTAACCGGGGTCTTCAAGGCCACGCTGCTCGCCACGGAGGTAGCCAATCTGGCCGCCGTGCTGGTTGAACTCCCAGAGTAGCTGCTGGCACATGACGGCCAGGGCCATCGTTCCGCCCCTAGGATTGGTCACGATCATGTCGTCGAAATCGGAATCGCTCAGTGAATCGAAAAACTCGATGCTCTCTTGGCGGACCTTGGCAACGTATCCCAACAACGCCGCTGTATCGGGCGCTTTGTAGGCTTTTATATCGTCTACCGTGAACCCGTAGCCGGTATCGCCCTCCGCTGCGGGAGCGCGGCCCAGGTTCTCGGCCCAATCGCCGCCTTCCCACACCTGGGCGTCGCCCTTGAGACGGGTGTGCAGCCAGCGGTCGAGGGTCCGGCCGTAATGCCAGACCAAGAACGCGATGGACGAACACTGGTCGTTGGGCGTCCAGGCCATCTCGGCGGGGGAAAGCCCGTCAACCGCACGCATCATTGAGTTGTAATGCTGCTCGAAACACCCTTGGACAAAGGACTTCAGTTCCATTGGGGAATCACCTGTGTGGTGTTGATTAGACGTGCAATTATAGCAAGCAAATATTTGAATAGGTCAGGTGAAGTCGCAGAAAGGATGCGCGATGGAAAACCGAGAGGAAACGCGGCTGAGCCGCCTGCCCTATTCGTCGGGGTCGGCGTCTAGGCGTCCGCCCAATTCGCTGAGGAACTGCTCGATCTCAGGCGACAATTGGGTGGTGGAAGCCGGTTTATCGTCGGCCGGGGCCGCAGACGCCTCTTCCGAATCGAGCTGGGCGTCGTAATAGGCTTCCATCTGCTGGATCAGGGTTTTGAGCTCCGTGTTCCGGTCTAGGGTGGAGTTCAATTCCCGGTACTGACGCTGTCCCCGGCGCACTGGGGCCAGGTCGGCGGGGATGTTGCTGTAGACCGAAGAGAGGACTTCGATCATGCGTGAAGTGCCGGCGTAGTCCTCTTCCAACTGCACGTACTGGGGCAGGTGGACCATGAAGTTGATGGACTCGATGTCGGCCTTCTCGATGCCTTCCGAGAGCAGGTTCATGATGGTGGTCGGGCCCTGGTAGGTACTCTGGCGGACCTTGAAGTTGGGCACCGGGTGGTTTTGGACAACGTCGCCCAAACTGCCGGTCACCAGCAACGGCCGCGTGTGGGGCACGGCGTCGTACATGGCGCCCAGGCGGCAATAACGCTTCACGTTGAAGTGGTTCACGACTTCCAGGATGGAATCGGTGTAGTCCTCGCCGTTGGAGTGCGGCTCCATCAGGTGCAGGAACAGGTAGTCGGGCCCGTCTTCGGTGATGGCGTAGCGGATGATGCTGTTGGGAATCTTGACCACTCGCTTGCCGTCCACCAGGCGCATATTGGGCCGGTAGCGGGTGAAGTCGAAGAATGTTCCCGGACGCACCAGGCGGCCCAATTCCTTGGAACCCATGAAGCGTTCCAGGCGGTTGAGCGTAAGGGTTCCCACGCTGCCGACGTCCACCCACGGACGCACCATGGCGAACACGTGAGGGTCTTTCAACTCTGGGAGTGGTTCGTTCAGTTCAAAAGCGCCGATTCGCATAGGCTCATATTGCCAGAATAGCTTCCAATTTTCAAGCCCCACCGCGCCATAGCCCCAGATATATGCCAGGCGCAGTCAGGTGTGATTAGCGTTGATTCAGCATCGTATCGGCCGAGCCGAGACCTTCCAGGGCCAGTCCATAGCCCAGAATGTCGTGGACCAGGCGTTTCACGACCAGAGTCATGGCCACCCGGCTGTAGCGCAACACAAGGTCCGATTGCTTGGCCATCTGTTCCGCCAACTCCCAGGCACGGGGCAGCAGATCGGCTTGGGGCATGACTTCGCTAACCAGACCCAGTTCCTTGGCTTCTTGGGCCTCGATTCTCTGGCCGGTGAAGAGGAAATAGCGGCCCCGGTTCAACCCCAACAGCAGTGGATAGATGATGTGCATGCCGTCGCCGGGAACGAGACCGCTCATGAAGTGGCCCGAGTCCTGAAACGCGGCGGTGTCTGAGGCGAGGACGATGTCGCAGAGCAGGGGGATCTCCGAGTGCCTGAGCGCCGGTCCGTTGATGGCGCTGATCATGGGCACTTCGATATCCAGCAGGCTGGTCAGGATGCGCTTGCCTTCCCAGTAGGTCTGGTCCCATTCTTTGGGCGCGCGTTTGGGCGTCCGCTCCGGGGTGCCCTGGGGGCCGGTAAAGGCATCGCCGGTGCCGGTCATGATCACGATACGGTTCTCGGGGTCGCTGCCAACATCGACGAACACCCTTGAGAACTCCTCATGGGGGCTGCCGCCCCATTGCAGGGGGCCGCCGTCGGTGTGGAATGTCATCTGCAAGATGCCGTTGCGGCGTTCCATGCGGATGCTTGGATATTTATCGGCGTAGGTGTCCAAAGAAGCCATAGCAGTATCTCCCTTAGATATCTGGGGACGTGAGGTCTATGAGAAGGGCTAGCCGCCGGTCTATACGCTGGGTTCGTCGGCCTGGCCGGCCTGGTCGGCTCGACTAAAGGAATTCCCGGGCGAGTGGTCCGGGAACGTAGGCACAGGCTGTCTGGTGGGGGGCGGCGCCTCGGCAACGGTGCTCATGAGCGCTTGGGGCGGAGCTTCTTGGGGAACGGCGTGACGGACCACGAAATTGGCCACGTCGCGGTAGAGCGGTTCGTCCAGGTTGCAGCCTCGCAGCATCGTGAACTCGGGATCTAGTTCCTCCAGCATCTGCTTGATCTTGGTGTCGCCGTGGCGGGCGGCCAGGGCGTAGGCGAGGCCCCGAGAGTCGCGGTCCAGGGAAGCTTCGTGCTCTTCACCTTCTTCTAGTTCGATGTCGTAATCAACGCGGTCAGCAACGGATAGGGCCTCCAGAGCTTGGCGGCGGGAGCTGTCGATGTCTTTCAACAGCGTGTAGAGCTCGATGACGCTGCGGGCGGCATGGCCCAGCAACTCGGGCACCCGGTTCTGCTTGTCGGCGGCGTCTTGGGCGGAGAGTCTGGCTTTGGAGAGGGAGTCCTCTTTTGCCCGCCGGCGCTCCTCTTCCTTCTGGGCTTTGGCCTTCTGCAGACGCAGATTAGGCGCTTCGTCAGCCAAAGGCTGTAGCCGCTGCATCTCTCTCTCCGCGGATTCCGCTTGCCTCAGTCGATTTTGGAAGTTCTCGTCGATCTCGTTTCCGTTGACGTTGACCATGTTGAATAATGCTCCTAATTGACTGGTTGCCGTCCGTTAAAACCAATAAAAAAACCGGGAGTGACTCATTTCACCGGATACGCACAACCAAGGGTGGCGGGACATTGCCCCATCTAACCATGATACCTAGCCCAACGTGAATTCCATTGCGGGAGGCGATGCGGATTTTCCGGATTTAAGCCGGCGCCACGCCTGCCTTGACCCGCGCAGACAGCTTGAATAGACTCCAATGGAACAAGATTCGGGCGGTTTTGCCCAATTAGCCAGGCGGTCAAGATATGCGTCGCGCTGCTTTCATCTACGAGGATGCCCTATCCCGCCATGAGTTGCGTTCGGACCACCCCATGCGCCCGGTGCGCCTGCGCTACACCTACCAGTTGCTTCAGGAATACGGGGCTTTCGATCACCCCGAGGCGCTGCTTCTGGACCCCCGTTCCGCCACCGATGAAGAGCTTGCCTGGCTGCATACGCCGGAATACGTTGCCGCGGTCAAGGCCCTGGGTTCAGGCGCCGGTGGCGTAGACGGCGCGCGGTTCGGCTTCAGCGGCCAAGGAGACAACCCGGTCTATCCCGATATGTTCGAGGCCGCAGCCCTGAGCACCGGCGCGTCTTTGTTGGCCGCTGAGATGGTCGCCAGCGGCGAAGTGGGCGCGGCGTTCAACATCTCGGGCGGCCTGCACCACGCGGCAGCCGGCCACGCCTCAGGGTTCTGCGTGTTCAACGACCCGGCGCTGGCGGTGCACTATTTCTTGAACCGGGGGATGCGGGTCGCCTATGTGGACATCGACGCTCATCATGGCGACGGCGTCCAAGAGGCTTTCTACAACGATGACCGGGTGCTGACCATCTCGGTCCATGAGTCGGGCCAATACCTGTTTCCGGGCACCGGCGCCGTGGCCGAACTGGGCGAGGGCGCGGGCCGGGGTTACTCGGTCAACCTGCCGCTATACCCCTACACCGCCGACGACGACTACATAGAGGCGTTCAGTCAGATCGTGCCGCCGCTGGTCCGGGCGTTTGCGCCAGACGTGCTGGTGACCCAACTGGGCATCGACAGCTACCACAGCGATCCGCTGACCCACCTACAGGTGACTACTGAGGGCTACATCGAGGCAGTGCGGCAGTTGTCGGCCTTGGGACTGCCCTGGCTGGCGATGGGCGGCGGTGGCTACGACGTGAATGCCGTGGCTCGGGCGTGGACCCTGGCCTACGGCGTCATGCTAGATATCGAATGGCCGGACCAGCTACCCGCGGCGTTCGCCCAGGAGCACGGAGCGGGACGGCTGCGGGACGAGCTAAACCCAGAGATACCGTCAGACATTAAGACAGACGTCAGAAGGCACCTTGAGGAGACGGTTGCGCAGATCCGCCAACAGATCTTTCCGTTGCATGGGCTGAAGTAACATCCAGTTGCCGGAACTACCGGCACCACTGTCATTCCGAGGCGCGAGCCGAGGAATCTCGTAGCGGCTGGAAAAGCAACTTCGCGAGTAACGAGACCCCTCGTTTCACTCGGGGTGACAGATGCGAGGGAAGGGGTAGGCATTCTCAGCCATTGTCATTCCGCGGCGGCAGCGGAGGAATCTCGTTGCGGCTCTGGCTACCTTGTCGAGAGCAAAGAGACCCCTTGCTACGCTCGGGGTGACAGCGGCTTAGGTGCCCCGGGCAAGAAGGGCTGGTGAAAAGCAAAAAAAGAGAGCGGTGGCTCAGCCACCGCTCTCTTTTCTAGTTCCGTGTTGTATGTGGGTTAGTTTACGTGCTGCTCTTTGTTGAGCAACTCTTTGGCCTCGTCGCCCACGTTGGCCTCGATGCAATCGCGCAACGTCGAGTACACAGACTTGTTGATGGCGCCCATCATCCACGCCTCGTAGTCGGCGTCGGTCTGATAGGTGTTCTTGAGGGCCACCAGGCGCTGCAGCAGGCTCAAGTAGTGATACTGGAGCGGGGTCAGGTCCTTGTCGATACCTGACACACGCCATTCGATGTCAACCACCGGTGTATCAATATCAGAGTCCAAGTTCGACATTACCTCTTCGGCCTTGTCGTCGCCGAGGACCTCCGGGTCTGCCTGATCTTGTTGTCCGCTCATGCTACCTCCATCGGCCGTGACCTTCGATCCCTCGAAGGTAGGTCCATATTGGGGTCTCTATTCGTTCGTTAGGGAGTCCGAGTCTCCGCTACGTTTCAGTATAGCAGACCGGCTTCCTTAAAGAACATAATAACCAAGCTATATTGTTATGTTCGCGGTAAATTCGGGCGATATTCAAGGGAAATTCAAACCCGTTTACTACATAGATTCTTATTCACACCGGACACTCCGGTCAAACCGCAGGTCCGAACTGGACTGAACCCAGGCTAAACTTGGGTTAAACCTCGCGGAATTCACCTTCCACGGTGCCCTCGTCGTCGTCTGAGGACCCTTCACCGTCGCCTGCCTCTCCGGGAGCATCGGTCCCGGCGTCGTCGCCACCTTCCGGCGCGGCGGTCTGGCTGTACACCGCCTCGCCCAGACGCTGCATGACGCTGTTCAGATCGGTCGTCGCGGTCTGCATCTCGGCGGTGTTGTTGGCGGAGATAGCCGCCTTCAGCGCGTCGATCTTGCCCTGGACCTCGGTCTTGAGCTCCTCAGGCACCTTGTCGGCATTGTCCACCAGCAGCTTCTCGGTGCTATAGACCAGGGAATCGGCCTGGTTGCGGGTCTCAACCTCGGCGCGGCGCACCTGGTCGGCTTCCGCGTTCTGCGCGGCCTCGTCGACCATGCGCTGGATGTCATCTTTTTCCAGGCCGGAACCCGACTGGATGACGATCTTCTGTTCTTTACCGGTCCCTTTGTCCTGAGCAGACACGCTCAGTATGCCGTTGGCGTCGATGTCGAAGGTGACTTCGATCTGCGGGATGCCACGGGGCGCGGGCAGCAGGCCGTCCAGCATGAACCGCCCGATGGACTTGTTGTCCGACGCCATGGAGCGTTCGCCCTGCAGGACGTGGATGTCAACCGTGGTCTGGTTCTCCGCGGCTGTGGTGAAGGTCTCGTTCTTCTTGGTGGGAATGGTGGTGTTCCGGGATATGAGCGTGGTCATCACGCTGCCCAGAGTCTCCAGCCCCAGGGTCAAAGGAGTGACATCCAGGAGGACGATGTCATCGACCTCACCGGACAGCACGCCCGCCTGAATGGCGGCGCCCATGGCCACGGCTTCGTCGGGGTTCACGTTATAGTTGGGATCTTTGCCGAAGACCTGTTTGACCTTTTCTTGCACGGCTGGCATCCGGCTCATGCCGCCGACCATGATCACTTCGTCGATGACGCTGGCGTTCAGGCCGGAGTCGGTCAGGGCCTGACGGCAGGGGCCCTCGGTCCGGTCAACCAGTCCCGAGACCAATTGGTCCAGCTTGGCCCGGCTAAGAGTTTTGACCATGTGCTGCGGGCCGCTGGCGTCGGCGGTGATGAAAGGCAGGTTGATCTCAGTTTCAAGAACGGTGGACAACTCCACCTTGGCCCGTTCCGCGGCGTCGCGCAGGCGCTGCAATGCCATGCGGTCGGCGGCTAGGTCGATGCCGGTCTCCTGTTTGAACTCGTCGATCATCCATTCCAGGATCAGTTGATCGAAGTCGTCGCCGCCCAGGAAGGTGTCGCCGTTGGTCGACTTGACCTCGAAGACGCCGTCCCCCATCTGGAGAATGGTGATGTCGAAGGTCCCGCCGCCCAGGTCGAACACCGCGATGGTGGCGTCGGTCTTGGTCTTGTCCAGACCGTATGCCAGAGCTGAGGCCGTGGGTTCGTTGATGATGCGCAGGACTTCGAGTCCGGCGATGGTGCCGGCGTCCTTGGTCGCTTGGCGCTGGGCGTCATTGAAGTAAGCCGGCACCGTGATCACGGCTTGGGTTATCTTCTCGCCCAATTTGGCTTCGGCGTCCTGCTTTATCTTCTGCAGCACGAATGAGGAAATCTGAGGCGGGGCGTGGGTCTCTTCGCCCAACTGCACCATGGCGTCGCCGTTGGAGCCGGCCACGATCTTGTATGGCAGCTTGGACATAGCGTTCTGAATCTCGGCGTCGCTGAACTTTCGGCCCATGAGGCGCTTAACGGAGAAAAGAGTGTTCTCCGGGTTGGTTACGGCCTGGCGCTTGGCGACCTGGCCAACGTAGCGCTCTCCCGTTTTGGTGTTCAGAGCAACGACGGACGGGGTGATGCGGCCGCCTTCAGCGTTCTCCACGACCACGGGTTCCCCGGCTTCGATGATCGCCGCTACCGAGTTGGTTGTTCCGAGGTCGATTCCCAGGACTTTAGCCATTTGGTTTCTCCTAACTTCTCACGCACTGGTGACTATATTGATGCGGTTGGGTGTTTCGGGATTTGTTGTGGATATTCCGGGTTTTTCTATTCGGCTTTGGGGGCCATGGCCACCATGACTTGGGCCGGCCTGATGACCCGGTCGTGCAGCCGGAAACCCGGCCTCAGTATCTGGGTGACGTAGCCCGGCTCAACGTCGGTGGTCTCTTCGGTGCCTAGGGCTTCGTGCTCCAGGGGGTTGAATATGAGGCCCACGGCTTCGATGCCCGCCACGCCTTCGGATTCTAGCACGCCGGTTAATTTCCGTTGGATCAGCTTGATGCCTTCCAGCAGAGAGTCGTTTGCGCCGCCCTCCCCTCCTGAGCTGGCTTCGGTATGGGTGATCGCCAGTTCCAGCTCCTCCAGGACCGGGAGGATGTTGGCGATCAGCCGGCTGTTGGCGTATTTGGCGTTGGCGATGCGGTCCTCGTCGGTCCGGCGCCGGAAGTTGACCATCTCCGCCTGGGCCCGCTGGGCGGTGTCCAGGTTGGAGGCGGCTTCCTGCTGCGCCGATTCCAGACGGGTCTTCAATGTGCTCACCTGGTCCTCCAATGGGAGACTGTCCAGGTCAACGGCCGCCTGGGCCAGGAGCTCTTCCAGTTCCTGCTCAAGGCCGGGACTTTCTTGCTGACCGTCTATATCTTCGGGCTGGTCACCTGATTCGTTTGGTCCTTTCCCCATTGAGGCATTCCCCTAGGTGTGATTGGTCTTGGCTTTAATAAACCGGCGCTAACGGTCCACCGGCAGGTTCAGGCTTTTGAATAAGAGGTCCATCTCTTCTTGCACCACCTGTTGGGCCGCCGGGATACCCTCGAGACGGCCTTCCATCCGCTGCTTGATGGCGGACATGTTGTCGAAGGCGGCCAGGGCGAATTCCACGCCGGCCAGGTTCAGGCCCAATTCGTCGGACAGATACCGGATCAGCCGGACCTTTTTGATGTCCTCGGTTGAATAGAGCCGGAGCATCCCGATGGTCCGCCCCGGGTTGATCAGGCCCAGCCTTTCGTACTTTCGCAGAGTCTGGGGGTGCACGTCCAGGATTCGTGCGGCCACGCTGATGATGTAGACGCCCTGGAACTCGATCACAGCTTCGTCGTTCCCAGCCGGGTTACTGGCCGGTGGGGTGGGCGAGATGTCGGTGTTATCGGGGCGGGTAGGAGTCGACTGGTCCGGCGTGCCGGTCCGGTCCTCCACCCTGGTTCTTGGCTGTTGGTTCATGAAAGACTCCTCGCCGTTCGGCAGCCATTAGACTGATGTGTTGACCGGCGATTAACCATATGATAAAGTCTGAGTCGAATCGTGTCAAG
>Ga0209554_1001934_pt1 | contig 14986 bp, 7 predicted proteins | sample MarorgKNORR_S2LV_5_FD_188221 | JGI IMG/M metagenome (GOLD analysis project Ga0209554, IMG submission 188221) | Marine microbial communities from the Southern Atlantic Ocean, analyzing organic carbon cycling - Bottom_A/KNORR_S2/LV (SPAdes) (version 2) | ecosystem: Environmental > Aquatic > Marine...
AGCAAATAGCAATTTTTCAAAAATCACACATAAAACTACTTATGGAGAGTTTTTAAACCTAACACTAAAGGATGGCAGTAAAGTAACCTTAAATTCAAATTCGTCCATTTCATATTATAAAAATAACAGCCGAAAAATATGGCTTACTGGTGAAGCCTTTTTTGAAGTTGATAAAAAAGAAACTACCCAAGCAAAATTTTGGGTACTCACTGATGATTTGTCTGTAGAAGTATATGGAACCTCTTTTAATGTGGATACAAAACATCAAAAAACGGGTGTCTTCTTAGAAGAAGGAACTATTTGGCTAGCTCTTAAAAATGGTCATACAGCGAAAATGAAACCTGGAAATTTTATTTCTTATTCATCTAAAAAGAATCTTATTTTAGAGCAAAGAAGTCTTGTAAATGCGAGTCATAAAACTTCATGGAAAAATGGAACTATCATTTTTGATAATTTAGCACTTACTGATGCCATAAAAAGAATTGAAGATACCTACGGATTGACAGCTATTTTTAAAGACGAAGAAAGCAGAAATAAGATCATTACTGGAGTTGTGCCAATTACCAATTTAAAGATCTGTTTACAAGCAATTGAAAAAGCGGTACATGTTCAAATCAAAAATGTAAACAACCAGTTAATTATTCAGAATAAAAAATAGTATATTGCTGGAAACTATTTTTCTGAATGTCTCCAAAAAAAACATTGACAATACTACCTGTGTTAATTTTTAGTGCGTTACTGTTTTGTGGTTCAGCGAATGCGCAGAAAACTCCTTCTAAGCAAATTCTTTACACAACGGTATTAGACTCTGTTAGCAGTAAGTATAACGTTTTTTTTACATACAGCTCGTCCATTTTTAGTGACAAAAAAATAAACGCTTCGGTTCTTGATAATTCATCTTTAAAAAAGATACTACATACACTAGAACTACATACAGCATATCATTTTGAAAACTTAGGGAATAATTATTATGTTGTTTATACCAAAAAGAATTATGAAAAAATTAAGCGAAATCTCATAAACATTGAAGGTGTTGTACTCGACACCAACGGCATCCCTTTGGTTGGAGCCACTATCGTTCAGGAAAACTCAAACAAAGGGGCCACAACAAATAATGATGGTTATTTTAATTTACGAACGATGCCTAATCACCCCATACAAATTAGCTTTGTTGGGTGTAATTCAAAAACAATAGTAGTAAGCTCCAGAAAATTTTATACCATTATTTTAGAATCGGGACAGCAATTAGATGAGGTTCATATTGTAGGCTCAAGGAATAGAAATCGCACCACAGTCGACACTCCTGTTGCCATTGATTTTATCAATATTGAAGATGCGATCAATAAAAGCAGTCAACTAAATATAAATCAATTACTACAATATGTTATCCCTTCCTTTAATGCAACAAAACAGTCAGGAGCTGATGGCTCTGACCATATTATTCCTGCTTCATTAAGAGGTTTAGGTTCTGACCAAACGCTTGTATTGATCAATGGTAAAAGAAGGCATCAATCTTCATTGGTCAATATTTTTGGAACAAGAGGTAGAGGAAACTCAGGAACCGACTTAAATGCGATACCCATATCTGCCATACAAAGAATTGAATTGTTGCGTGATGGCGCTTCTGCCCAATATGGTTCAGATGCCATTGCAGGAGTTATCAATATTGTTTTAAAAGATGATGTAGATAAATTAAGAATCCTCTTAACACATGGGTTTCACAATGTAAATACAGGCTTAGATGTTCCGGATCCTAAAAAAGGCATTGATGGGATTCTCTATAAACTTGGAATCAACTATGGTGCTAAAATTAATACATCTGGTTTTGTTAATTTTACTTCAGAAATCATCTCTAAAGAGCACGTATTTAGACCCAGCAGTGCAAGCCGTGAAAGATATGGAGATGCAGCAGCCAACAATTTTAATTTATTTTTCAATTCAGAAGTTCCTTTAAAAAATCTGACCAAAGTATATGCTAATGGTGGATATAGCTATAAAAATACAGAAGCCTATGCTTTTACTAGAGGTAAAAATAGTAGTAGAAATGTGATTGATATATACCCAAACGGGTTTAATCCATTGATAACTTCTGAGATTTCTGACGTCTCTTTTTCATTCGGGTTTTTGACTCAAATACAAGAATGGAGTATCGATATTAATAACACTTTTGGAAAAAACAATTTTCATTATTTCATCAAAGAAACGTTGAACGCCACCTTAGAGGAAAATTCTCCTACCGAATTTGATGCAGGTGGACATCAACTAATGCAAAATACAACAAGTCTTGATTTTTCCAAATACTTGTCAGACCGGTTCAATGGAATCAATTTAGCTTTCGGACTGGAATACAGAATGGAAAATTATCAAATTTTTGCAGGAGAAATTGCTTCTTATGCAGCCTATGATAAAAATGGAAATGTGATTACGAGCACCACTCCTATTTCTGATTACACAACCTACAATAATAACATAAGACCTAGAGGCTCTCAAGGGTTTCCAGGGTATTCACCATCTAATGAAGTAGACAGAAGAAGAACAAACTTTAGCTTGTACGCAGATACAGAAATTGATTTTTCAGAAAAATGGATGCTCGGAACAGCAATGCGGTACGAAAATTATAGCGATTTTGGAAATACACTTAATGTCAAAATCGCATCAAGAATAAAATTTTCACCTTTATTAAATGTCAGAAGCTCATTTAGTACAGGGTTTAGAGCGCCATCATTAGCTCAAATTTATTACAACCTTTCTTTCACCGATTTCATAGGAGCTATAGCTGAAGAATCTCTTCTATTGGCAAACAACAATCCTATTGCCAGGAGATTGAACATCAATAAATTAAAAGAAGAAAAAGCCGTCAATGCAAGCTTCGGGGTTGCTGGTAAAATAAACAATAACTTTAATGTTGCTATAGACGGCTATTATGTAGCGATTAAAGACAGGATTATTCTTAGCGGAATTTTTGATGCTACTAACTTTGGAATCGATTTAGACAATGTACAGTTTTTCGCCAATGGCGTTGACACAAGAACTATTGGATTGGATATTGTTTTAAACTGGAAAAAACATTTTGAAAACACAAACATTTCCATCGCATTAGCAGGAAATATAAATCATATGAGAATTGATAAAATTCACCATAAAAGTTTAGATAAAGAAACTTTTTTCGGAATCAGAGACCGTCAATTCTTATTAGCTTCAGCACCAAAAAGTAAATTTAATTTAGAGGTTAATTATCGGTACAAAAAAACCAAAACAGCACTCTCAATTACTCGGTTTAGCAGTCAAAAATTAATTGATTGGCAAATAAGCAAAGACCTTTCTAACTTCAATAACTCTGAAGAAGAGCGGCTTGCAAAAGCAACAGATTTTTACAGTTCTAAAGTGACTACAGACTTGCATTTTTCATATCAAGTATCCAAATTAATTAATTTTCAAATTGGAAGCAATAACCTCCTTAATGTATATCCTACAGTGCAAAATGGCTTTACCGATGGCGGCGGACTTTGGGATGCCATACAAATGGGAAGCAATGGAGCTTTTTATTATACAAGAATTAAATTAGAATTGTAATTTTATTTTAATGATTTACAGACTGTTAAGATCTAATTTTATTTTATTTTTAAAAAACAGGGTATAATAATCTGTTGAACTTCTTATGTATATATGTGTTGCCTTTATCTATTCTTTATTTTAAAAGCACACAAATCATTTACTAATTAAACTTTTTATTTTATGAAAAATTTTACAATTTTATTATGTGCCATTTTCAGTCTAAACATTGCAGTAGCTCAGACGAGTGTTTCTGGAACTGTAAAAGACGCTAACAGCGAAGCTTTGCCTGGTGCAAATGTTGTTGAAAAAGGGACAAACAATGGAACATCTACTGATTTTGACGGAAAATTTACGTTGACCGTTAAAGATGGAGCTATTCTAGTAGTAAGTTTTGCAGGTTACGAAACAAAAGAAGTGACCGTTACCGGAAAAATGTTAAACATTGTATTAACTGAAGGAATGCAATTAGATGAGGTTGTTGTTACTGGAAACAGAGCAAAACCGAGAACAGTTTTAGATTCTCCAGTACCAATTGATAACATTAGTGCTGCCGCTCTAAAAGCGACAGGAAAAATGCAAGTAGAACAAATGTTAAGCTATTCTGTGCCTTCATTTAACTCTGCAACTCAAGCAATTTCTGATGCGACAGCGCATTTCGATCCAGCTGATTTAAGAGGATTAGGCCCTAGTAGAACTTTGGTATTGATGAATGGTAAAAGAATGAAGCAATCTGCTCAAATTTATTTAAACGGTACTCCTGGTAAAGGAGAAGTTGGTATCGATTTAAAAAGTTTTCCAACCGCCGCAGTAAAAAGAATAGAGGTTTTACGTGATGGTGCTTCCGCACAATATGGATCTGATGCCATTGCTGGTGTAATTAATATCATCTTAAAAGATGATACTGACTTCACAGAGGTTAATTCTCATGTAGGAATCACTAGCCAAAGTGACGGATTTAACATGGGAATCGATTACAACTCTACTTTTAACATGGGTGATGCTAAAGTAAACTTAAGTTTAGAGTATTACGATCAAAATGCTACTAATAGAGCTGGTCTTACTCAAGACGGTCCTGGTACTTCTCCAAATGTAGCTGATTACTTAGGTCCTAATGATCCTTTATATATTAGAGATTTATCTTATTTTAACAATATTTCTGATTGGATGACTGAGAACCCTGATACAGGAATGAAAGTTGGACAACCTAAATTAACTAAAAAATCTGCTTTGGTTAATATTACATTGCCTTTAGGAAACGATTCAGAATTATATACGTTCCATACTTTTACAAGTAGATATGGACAAAGTTATGCTTACTACAGGTCTCCATTCTGGAGAGGCGATGTACAATCAGCAGAATTTATCTCTTCATATGAAGATTTTGTAGGATATCATCCAACTTTTGAAACAGAAGTATTAGATAATATGAATGTTTTGGGAATTAAATTTAATGTTGGAGATTGGAAAACAGACTTAAGTGCTACTTATGGTAGAAACTATGTAGATTACACAGTTAAAAATTCTGTAAACAGAGATTATTTAAGTGATCACGGAACATCACCTAGAACATTTCACCCTGGTGGTTATGCTTTTAGCAACGTTGTTACAAACTTAGACTTTAGTAAAGTGTACAACGAAAAAGTAAGTGCTTCTTTTGGATTCGAATACAAAAAAGAATACTTTAAAGGACACAAAGGAGATGAAATATCTTACTACGGTGGTGGTTCAGATTCTTTTGCAGGAATTAAGCCAGCAGAGGCCATGGATGTTAGTCGTTCTAACTTTGCTGCTTATGCAGGTTTAGATTTTGATTTTACAGAAGCCTTTCTTATTGGGGGAGCCATCCGTTATGAAGACTTTTCTGACTTTGGATCTAACTTCTCTTGGAAAATAAATGGTCGTTATAAAATTGGTGATGACACTGCTTTTAGAGCTTCTGCAAGTACTGGTTTTAGAGCACCTAGTTTACACCAAAGATATATTCAATTAACACAATATATCATTGTAGCTCCAAACCCAGATCCACAATTACAAGGTACATTACCTAATAATTCTTCTGCTATTGTAGCTTTAGGAGTTCCTAATTTACATGCAGAAACGTCTCAAAACTTTTCTGTAGGAACAACAACTAAACTAGGGAAATTAAAAATAAGTGCAGACATTTATCAAATTAGTGTAGATGATAGAGTTTTATTCTCTTCTCAAATTAAACCGTTAGATGGGGCTTTAGATGGTTCTGATGCTGTTGAGCAAATCTTAATCGACAACGATGTATTAGCTTTACAATTCTTTATCAATGCCGTAAATACTAAAACAAAAGGAGTTGATTTAGTTCTTGACTATAGTAATATTGAAGTTGGAGCAGGTACATTTGGTGCAAATTTAGCAATGAACTTTAACAACACTACCATTGAAGGTTCGGTTGCAAATCCTGCTATATTAGAGGCGGGAGGTTACCAAATTTTCAACCACAGAGAAGCAATGCGTATTACAGATTCAAGACCAAAATCTAAAATTGCATTAGGGTTAAACTACAACGTTAACAAGTTTAATATGGCATTTAACAACACTCGTTTTGGTGAAGTTACTGTTGCTGGAGAAACTGCTAAAGATGACCAAGTACATGCTGCAAAAGTAGTATCTGATTTATCTTTCGGATATGACTTTACAGATAATTTTAGAGTTTCGTTTACTGCAAACAATATCTTTGACGTATATCCAGACATCTTACATGATGGAACAAATGGAAATGTTGATTTAAGATCTGCAGGTGGTAGATTTGATTACAGTTCTGAAGTAACACAAATGGGACAGTTAGGAACAAACTACTTATTGAAATTTACAATGAAGTTTTAGTAAATAGCTAAAAAATTGAATTAATTTTAGCCTACCAAAGAAAACGCCCAAATCATTTGATTTGGGTGTTTTTGTTGTGAATAGTGAGCTTTTCTCTTGGAAATGGAGGTAAATAGATACATTTTTTAAGACTTTTTCTGTTTTATAAATCCTTGAAATTCATAAATTCACAATCTAAACCAAAAATTTTATTTAAGCATCCCTACAAAACACGTATTTTATTTTTTTACAAAAAACAGGGTATAATAATCTATTGAACGACTTATATATATAAGTCGTGCTTTTTAAAGCACTCAAATTCATTTATTAACTTAATCTTAATTTCATGAAAAAAATCACACTTTTAGTATTGTGTGCTCTTTTTAGTTTTACTGTATCGGTCGCTCAGAACAGCGTTTCTGGTACTGTTAAAGACGCTAACAACGAAGCCTTACCTGGCGCAAACGTTGTTGAAAAAGGCACTACAAACGGAACCTCAACAGATTTTAACGGAAACTTTACGTTGACTGTTGAAGATGGCGCTACTTTAGTAGTAAGCTTTGCAGGTTACGAAACAAAAGAGGTAGCTGTTAATGGCAGAAAAACGGTAGACGTTGTTCTTGCAGAAGGAATGCAGCTAGACGAAGTTGTTGTTACTGGAAACAGAGCAAAACCGAGAACCATATTAGATTCTCCTGTTCCAATTGACAATATAAGCGCTAGAGAATTAAAATCTAGTGGACAAACTTCAGTAGATCATATGCTTACCTATAAGATTCCTTCTTATAATGCATCTAGTCAAACGATATCAGATGCAACTGCGCATTTCGATCCAGCTGATTTAAGAGGATTAGGTCCTAGTAGAACCTTAGTGCTTATCAATGGAAAAAGAAAAAATCAAAGTTCTTTAGTATACGTAAATGATACTCCTGGAAAGGGTGAAGTAGGAACAGATATGAAAAGTATCCCTACAGCAGCTATTGAAAGAGTAGAGGTTTTACGTGATGGTGCTTCAGCACAATATGGATCTGATGCCATTGCAGGAGTTGTAAATATCATCTTAAAGAAAAATGTAGAATATACTACGGTTTCTGTTAATTCAGGAATCACTACTGAAGGTGATGGACTTACTTTTGGAGCTGATATAAATTCATCTTTAAAAATAGGCGATAAAGGGTATTTTAATTACACCTTCGCTTATGAAAACCAAGACAAAACAAATAGAGCCGGTACTCCAGGAGGAGATGGACTATTTGGAGTTATCTTTGGTGATGCAGAAATTTTAAACGGTACACATCCCTTTTTAGTAGACAATCCAGATATGGGAATGACAGTTGGTCAGCCAAAAATGTCAAAAACAGATATCTTTTTCAATGCTGGAATTCCTTTTGGCGATAACGATGGAGAGTTTTACACCTTTGGAGGTGTTTCTATTAGAAAAGGATCAAGTTTTGCTTTGTACAGAACTCCTTATTGGGTTCCAGATCCTCATAACTTATTACACGATGCAGGAACTGAATACCAAGGATTTCAACCAACCTTTGATACAGACATTAATGATGTTACTTTTGGAGCAGGAGCTAAATTTGAAATGTTCGGATTTAAATCTGACTTAAGTTTAACCTATGGAAGTAATAGTGTTGATTACACTATTGGAAACACATTAAACCCTAGTCTAGGTGCGGGAAGTCCAACAACTTTTGAAGCTGGAGGTTATAAATTCAGCAACATTGTTGGAAATCTTGACATGAGCAAAACCATCAATCAAATAAGTATTGGATTGGGTATGGAAATAAGACAAGAACGTTTTGAAGCTATGGCTGGAGAAGCTGCTTCTTATGATGGCGGAGGTGCACAATCATTTCCTGGACTACAACCTAGTAACGCAGTGAATGAAACACGTTCAAACGTTGGAGTTTATGGAACTATGGATTGGGATATTTCTGAGGCTTTCTTAATTGGAGGTGCTATGAGATTTGAAAATTATTCTGATTTTGGTAGTAACACATCATGGAAAATTAACTCCCGTTATAAATTTAACGAAAACACCGTAGTAAGAGCTTCTTATAGCAACGGGTTTAGAGCACCTTCTTTACACCAAATCTATCTGAGTAATATTCAGACATTAGTTTCTGGAGGAACCATCTCTAACCAAGGTACATTTAACAATGTTAGTGATGTTATTAGAGGACTAGGTATTCCTAAATTATTTGCGGAAACCTCAAATAGTATTTCTGCAGGTCTTACACTTAGACCTTCAAGAAACTTCTCTGTATCTGTAGATTTCTATAGCATCAAAGTAGACGATCGTGTATTGTTTTCTGGTGAAGTTGGATTCGATGGAGACGATAGCTCAACAAATGCTGTAGAGCAAGTTTTATTAGACAATGATGTAACCAGTATCAAATTCTTTGTGAATGCAGTGGATACTAAAACAAACGGAGTTGATCTTGTTCTAAACTATAGAAATATTGAAGCAGGAGAAGGTAAATTAGGACTTTCTTTTGCCGCTAACTTTAACAAAACTGAAATTGTTGGAGACATTGCAGCCCCTTCTGCTAAATTAGCAGGGTATGATATTTTCAATAGAAAAGAGCAAGCAAGAATTACATCTGCAAGACCAAAAACTAAAATATTATTTGGTGCAGACTACAAAAGAAGTAATTATAACTTTGCAATCAACAACACGTATTTTGGTGAAGTTACTTGGCAACATGCAGCAGACGCTGCAAAAGATCAAACTTTTGCAGGGAAAGTAATTACTGATTTAGTTTTTGGATACACGTTCTCAGAAAAAGTTTCAGGAAACTTAACCGTTTTGAACTTATTGAATGTGTACCCTGATGCAATTGATACCAAAGGTGATTTTGTGACTGACTTAGGTGGTCGTTTCAAATACCCTTGGGAAGTAAATCAATTTGGATTTAGCGGTACCATCGTAAAAGCTGGATTGACATTCACTTTCTAATCTAGAGTTACAAATTTTTTCAAACAAAAAAGGAGCGTTTTAACGCTCCTTTTTTAATGCCTTAAATACAGGTGTCAAAATAGCAACTTTTAAAAGAGTATAAAATAACAAATAAACACTTATATACTATAAGTCGGTCTTTGTAGTCTCTCATTTGAAGACCTATAAAACCATAATTAATTTATCAATTTAATTCTTACTTTATGAAAAAAATTACACTCTTATTGGTATGTGCTATTTTTAGCTTTAATTTTGCAGTGGCCCAAAACGCGGTTTCTGGAACAGTTAAAGATGCTAACAACGAAACCCTTCCGGGTGCAAATGTTGTTGAAAAAGGTACTACAAATGGAACCTCAACAGATTTTAACGGTAAATACACGTTAACTGTTATGGACGGAGCAGTCTTAGTCGTAAGCTTTGCAGGTTACGAAACAAAAGAAGTAGCTGTTAATGGACAAAAAACAGTAGACATCGTTTTGTCAGAAGGCTTACAATTAGACGAAGTTGTTATTGTTGGATCTAGAAGTCCTAAAAGAACAGCAACTGACACACCTGTGCCTGTTGACATTATCAATGTAAAGGATTTGGCAAACAGAACTGGTAGTGTTGAAATAAGTCAAATATTGCAATACGCTGCACCTTCTTTCAATGCAACAAAACAATCAGGATCTGATGGTGCTGACCATATTGTACCAGCATCATTAAGAGGTTTAGGACCAGATCAAACATTGGTATTGATCAATGGTAAAAGAAGACACCAATCTTCATTGGTAAATATTTTTGGGACACGTGGTAGAGGAAACTCAGGAACAGATTTAAATGCCATTCCGTCTTCAGCAATCAAAAGAATTGAAGTGTTGCGTGACGGTGCATCTGCACAATACGGATCTGACGCTATTGCAGGTGTTATCAATATTGTATTAAATGACAATACGGATGGACTAACCGGTGGTATTACTTACGGAGCTTACAGTACTGCTGTGGGTGGTGATTACAGACAACAATTTATTGACACACAAGATGGATGGGATCCTACGATGACAAACATAGACGGAAAAAATAGATTGGACGGAAAAGACAGACGTTTTGATGGAGTTACTACCAAACTAGATTTAAATTACGGTGTAAAAATAGGTGAAGATGGATACATCAACTTTACCACTGAACTACTTTCAAAAGAAAAAACATTACGTCCAGGATTTAGCTGGAGAGAAGGATATGGAAGTGCCGCAATGGATGGGTTTAGCTTTATGGTAAATTCAATGATTCCTGTTTCTGACAATACAGAAGTATATGCTTTTGGTGGTAGAACCTATAGAAACACCAACGCCAATGCTTTTACAAGAGGAAGTTTTGCTGATGGAGATAACCGTGCAGTAGCAAGTTTATATCCTAATGGATTTACACCACAAATTACTTCAAACATTACTGATGTTTCTGTTTCTACAGGTGTAAAACACACCATGGAAAATGGATGGAATGTAGATTTTAACAATACGTATGGAAAAAACAATTTCCATTACTATATCAAAAATACGAATAACGCTTCTATGGGGAATGCTTCTCCAACTGATTTTGATGCAGGTGGACATAGCTTGTCTCAAAATACAACAGGCGTTGATTTTACGAAGTACTATGATGACATTGCTTCCGGAATGAATTTTGCTTTTGGATTGGAATACAGAACGGAAAACTTTGAAATTTTTGCTGGAGAAGAAGCTTCGTATTCATTATATGACATCAACGGGTTGGCAATTTCAAACCCTGCAATACAAGACGTTGCTGTTGATAGCAATGGAGACGAACTTCCTGGTGGATCACAAGGATTCCCTGGATACAGTCCTGACAACGTAGTTGACAGAGGAAGAAGTAATATTGGCGTGTATGCAGACCTAGAATACAATACTAGTGAGAAATTTTTAGTTGCTGCAGCTGTGCGTTATGAAGATTATAGTGATTTTGGAAATACCTTCAACTTTAAATTAGCAAGTAGATTAAAAGCCAACGATAAGTTGTCTTTCCGTGGTTCTATTTCTACAGGATTTAGAGCGCCATCATTAGCACAACTTTATTACAATTTGATCTTTACAAATATTGTAGGAGGCCAATCAGTACCTTCTCTATTATCTGCCAACAACAGTACCGTTACAAAAGCTTTCGGAATTGGTGCTTTAAAAGAAGAAAAAGCATTCAATAGTAGTATTGGGTTTACCTATTCAACAGGTGGATTTACCGCTACGATAGATGCGTATTCAATCAGCGTAAAAGACAGAATTGTTTTGACCGATAATTTTGATGCTTCAGGGCTAGGATTAGGTGTTGATGCAGCACAGTTTTTTGCAAACGGTGTAGATACTAAAACGACAGGAATTGACTTTGTGTTATCATATAAGACATCTCTAAATAACAATAGCTCAATGAGTGTTGGGATCGTTGGAAATATGAACGGCTTAAAAATTGATAAAATTCACAATGGAAGCTTGAACGAATATACCTTCTTTGGTCCCTTTTCTCAAGCGTATTTAAAAGCGGCAGCACCTGACTATAAAGTTGGATTGAACTTAGGCTATACAAATAGAAAGTTTAATGTAAATGCTGTTTTAACACAGTTTAGTCAAGTTGAACTACAAGATTTTCAATGGGTAGATTCTCCTGCAACTACAGCAGCTGAAGCAGCAGCATTATATAGTAGTGCTACTGATATTTATGAAGCTGCCATGGTAGTAGATTTAAACATGTCTTATGAGTTTTCTAATTCTACGACATTGACTATTGGTAGTAATAATCTTTTTAACACCTATGCAACTCCACAATTTGATGGATGGACTGACCAAGGTGGTTTAGCCGATTCTGTACAAATGGGATCTGATGGTGCTTATTACTTTGCAAGGTTAAGCTTTAAATTATAAATTTTTATTTGAATTAATATTTATAATGCAAAACGCCCAAATCAGTTGATTTGGGCGTTTTTAATATCTTAAAAAATTTATCTTACTCTTCTTCATGCATAAAACGCTGTTTCTCCAACAGCTCCTTTTCTGTTTCTACAACATCTTCATCAGGGATACAACAATCTACAGGGCACACAGCGGCACACTGTGGCTCGTCATGAAACCCTTTACATTCTGTACACTTATCTGAAACAATATAATAAAGTTCATCAGAAACAGGCTCTTGGTCTTCATCTGCATTCACAGATTTACCATTAGGTAAGACAACAGCTCCTTTTAAACCCGTTCCATCAGCATACTTCCAGTCATCTGCTCCTTCATATATCGCTGTATTAGGACATTCTGGCTCACATGCTCCACAATTTATGCATTCGTCAGTTATTATAATTGCCATCGTTTTTCTGTTTCTGTTGTTGTATCTTTGCGTGGCAAAAATAACGCCAAAATAGTTTATAATCAAATTAAATGAAAACAATTCAGAGACGTATTACAGCTTTTGTGAAATTGGGAAAATTTTTAGGTCAATTTTCAGAAAATGACATCCAAAAAACAGCAGGCATTCCACACAATGAATTATTTTTTGATGGCTTTAAACATCAACTAAAAATTGCACAAGAAAACAACGATTGGTTTACCAAAGAAAACATCTTGTTCTCCATAAAAAACTGGACAAACGCTTTGACAGAGAGCAACCTTGTAAAATGGACTTCAGGAAATCAACACAATGACACTCCTAAAAAAGTGGCCATTATCATGGCAGGAAACATTCCGTTAGTTGGTTTTCATGATTTTTTATCGGTCGTTATTTCTGGTCATGCAGTCTTGGTAAAACAATCCTCTAACGATAAACATTTATTGCCGTTTTTAGCAAAGTACTTAGAATATGTTGCTCCTGAACTAAAAGGAGAAATCAATTTTACAGAAGGAAAACTAACCGATTTTGATGCGATTATTGCTACTGGAAGCACAAATACGGCTCGTTATTTTGATTATTACTTTAAAAACAAACCTTCTATTATTAGAAAGAACAGGAATTCTGTTGCAGTAATTACTGGAAATGAAACTGAAGACGAGTTGGAAGCATTGAGCAATGACATCTTTCAATATTTTGGCTTAGGATGCAGAAGTGTTTCTAAAATATTTGTGCCAACAAACTATCAGTTTGATGCCTTTTTTAAAGGAATGTACAACAAACACGACTATATAGACAATGCCAAATACGCCAATAATTACGATTATAACAAAGCGGTTTATTTGATGAGCGAATTTGACATTTTAGAGAACGGTTTTTTAATGATCAAGGAAGACAAAAGCTACTCCTCTCCTATTGCAAGTGTTTTTTATGAATATTATGAAGATTTGAGTGCATTAAAATCAAAATTAAACGAAGAAACTGAGAACATTCAATGTGTAGTTGCCAACGGGTTTTCGGATACTGAAATCAAATTCGGACAGACACAATGCCCACAATTATGGGACTATGCAGATGGCGTAAATACCTTGAGTTTTTTGGCGAAAATTTAAAACTATACTCAGAAAAACAGCATCTTTGTAAAACGATAAACAATCAATTAATGAAAAAACATAATTTTAGCGCAGGGCCATCAATACTTCCACAAGAAGTATTGCAAAAAGCATCAGAAGCTGTTGTCAATTTTAATAATGACAACCTCTCTTTGTTAGAAATTTCTCACAGAAGCAAACCTTTTGTAGCCGTTATGGAAACTGCAAAAAGCTTGGCATTAGAATTATTGGGACTAGAAAACAAAGGCTACAAAGCACTGTTCTTACAAGGTGGCGCAAGCACGCAATTTTTAATGACTGCTTATAATTTATTAGATAAAAAAGCAGCGTACTTAAATACAGGAACTTGGGCAGAGAAAGCAATTAAAGAAGCCAAATTATTTGGCGATTTAGTAGAAGTAGCTTCATCAAAAGATAAGAACTTCTCGTACATCCCTAAAGGATATGAGATTCCTTCTGATGCAGATTATTTTCACTGCACCAGTAATAATACCATTTTTGGAACACAAATGAAAAGCTTTCCAACATTTGACGGTAGTACTGTTTGCGATATGAGTTCTGATATTTTTTCTCGTCAATTGGATTTTTCAAAATTTGACCTGATCTATGCAGGAGCACAAAAAAACATGGGACCAGCTGGAACCACATTGGTCATCATCAAAGAAGAAATTTTAGGGAAAGTTGACCGAGTAATTCCTTCCATGATGAAGTATCAAACGCACATTAGCAAAGAAAGCATGTTCAATACGCCTGCTGTTTTTCCTATCTATGTTTCTATGCTTACCTTAGAATGGTTAAAAGGTTTAGGCGGCATTCCTTTTATCGAAAAAGTAAATGAAAAGAAAGCCCACTTATTATACAATGAAATTGACAACAACTCTTTATTCAGCGGAATTGTAGCAAAAGAAGATCGTAGTGTGATGAATGCAACCTTTGCATTAACAGATGTAAAATTGCAAGAATCGTTTGATACGCTTTGTAAAGAAGCAGGGATTAACGGTTTAAAAGGGCATCGAAGTGTTGGTGGATACCGAGCAAGCATGTACAATGCATTACCATTATACAGTGTACAAGCATTGGTTGATGTAATGCAAGAATTAGAACGAAAAGGATACTAAATAACGTCATTCCGAACAGCGTGAAGGAATCTCTT
>Ga0209554_1001936_pt1 | contig 14972 bp, 15 predicted proteins | sample MarorgKNORR_S2LV_5_FD_188221 | JGI IMG/M metagenome (GOLD analysis project Ga0209554, IMG submission 188221) | Marine microbial communities from the Southern Atlantic Ocean, analyzing organic carbon cycling - Bottom_A/KNORR_S2/LV (SPAdes) (version 2) | ecosystem: Environmental > Aquatic > Marine...
TTCAGGGGGCAGGTCAATCCCACGTCTCGGTGTACGGCCAGGATTGCCATCGGCCTGCCCGCGCCGCCCGTATCGGGCGCTTCATCCAGCATCAGTCCGAAGGTCTGCATCACCTGTAGATCATCTGGCGTACCGGTAAGATCAACGATGGCAACCTCGTCCGCGAGCGCTGACGCAGCCATGCCCCGACGGGCATCCCGTACCAGCGGGTGTGACGGGGCGAGCGTGATCGTGGAGGAAGGATCAGTTGTGTAGAGAACGGAGCCGTCCAGCCCGAATATCTCCAGTTTCACCACGTCCATCCCGAAGAGGGAACGGCGTATGAAATCGTCGAACTTGTCCGTGGCGACGATAGACCCGATCCGTGAGCGGAGATCCGTTACCGGTTCATCTGAAAGAGGGCCGTGATGTATGGCCTGGCCGAGGAAATCCGGCTCGCGCGCCTGCTGGTTCCTGGTGACCTCCAGGTAATCCTCGCTTGAGAATCGCACGCCACCGATGACGACGACGGCCGAGATAACGGCGATGGCGGCCAGGCCGACTACGACCGGGCGGCTGGCGTATTTTCCGAGTTGTTCGAGGGTCATCCGCATCCGCCTGCGCTATGCAAAGTGAGCCGATCAGCTAGCCTCAAACCGCTGGCGAGCGTTCGGCATCGATCAGTCCTGCGCACTGCGTAGGGCCACTCCCGTTCAATACTCTTACCAACGTACCCGAGGAGCGTGTGAGCTGTGTACGCGCGTGACGCCAGTAAAAATGGGGGCAGCCCCCCACGGGCGCTCGTGCGTTATGTACCCGTACCCGGATTTCACGATGCCCGGTGTGAGGTCAAGCACACACGCGGCGGTCTCGTAAAAGGGTTTGACCTTACCTATCGCTCGTCGTATCGTCGCTCGGCGCTCACGTTGTCCTGTGGCAGGTCGCTCCGACCCTACCTGTGCACCCAGATTCCGGCCACCAGCCGGTAGATATAAGGAATACCCGATGAAGATCACGGGGATCAAGCTTCGGAAGCTGTCCGGAACGATGGAGTTTCACGGCGAATTCTGGGAGGAGCGGTTGATCCAGCCGTTGGACATCTACCCCGAATACAAGGCCCGGGGTGCCGGTTGGCTGCCGAAGATCGACGACAGCCATTACGCGATGACCTCCATCTTCCTGGAGATCGAGACGGAGGAGGGCGTAACAGGCATCGGCGGGCCGATAGACGGCGCACAGGCCTACATCATCGCCACGTCGTTGAGCAAGATCCTCATAGGCAAGGATCCGACGGCAAACGAACTGCTCTGGGACCAGATGTTCAGGGCGTCGGTCCACGGACGGCAGGGTGAGACGATGATGGCGATAAGCGCCATCGACTGCGCTCTTTGGGATCTGCGCGGCAAGATATTCAACGCACCGGTCGTAAGCCTGCTCGGCGGGCCGACACGCACGGAGATCCCGGCGTACGCAAGCATGCTCGGCTTCAACGTAGAGGATCCGGGTCTGGTGCGGGAGCGCGCCCTTCAGTTCAAGGCGATGGGCTACCGCGCGCAGAAGTGGTTCTTCAGGCACGGGCCGATGGATGGCCCCGCCGGTTTCAAGAAGAATGTGGAGCTGGTCCGGACACTCCGGGAAGCCCTGGGAGATGACGATGACATCATGCTCGACTGCTGGATGAGCTGGAATCTGACGTACACGAAGCAGATAGTGGAGCAGATCGAGGAGTTTCATCCGCGCTGGCTTGAAGAGACGGCCATGCCGGACCGTATCGACACGTACGCCGATATCCGCAGCAGCACGACAATCCCGCTATCAGGCGCAGAGCATGAGTACACACGATGGGGCTTCAAGCGCTTCATCGATGCCGGCGCGCTGGATGTCATTCAGCCTGATATCTACTGGGCCGGGGGCATCACCGAGACGGTCAAGATCGCGACATACGCCTCCATCCACGACCTGCAGTGCATCCCGCACGGACACTCGAGCCAGGCGAACGCACATTTCTCCTGCGCGATGGTGCCGACGCTGACGCCCATTCAGGAGTACCTGGTCAAGTGGAACACGGTCCACCAGTTCTTCCTGAAGGACCCGATAGTGCCGCAGGACGGCATTGTCCACGTCTCGCTCGAACCCGGTATGGGCATGGAGCTTGACCCGGACAAGGTCGAGTCTGAAGAACTACTAGAGTTCTAGGCCCTGAACCGTGTCACCGGGTTCCATCTGAGGAGTGCGGCCGGTCGAATGCGAGGCCGTTCCCTGCTGCACAGACACGGGAACAGTTGCCTTTTTGCCGTAAACGTCGGTAATTTTCCGGCGGGTACGGCCGTCGTTGTAGAACAACATCTCAATCAACTGGCTGGGCGTGCTCCGACCCCACTGGAGAGTGGCGTCGTTGATCATCTCGCGCATCTCACGGCGGGCACGGACACGTTTGCCAGGTCTACTACCCGTTGACGTATCTCATCAACGTCCGTCACTTCGTGTCCCATGGTGACTCCTGCATGGGCGAGAGCCGCTCGCTCGCCCACTTGGATATTGGGTTCACCGGACGGAATGAACCGCCTCAACTCAATCCTTAGCCATGAGAGTCGCAAACAATTTACGGGAAAGTGACAATTTCATTTCGCAGAACAAAAAATCGCGTGATGAAACGGGCGCTGTAGGGACGGGAGAAGCCCGGTCGAGCTACTGACCCTTCGAGAGCCTCAGGGTGGGTTTAAGTGGCACAACCCATCGTTGGGGCGTATGGCAATACGTCCACGCTCATGCGTCGGGAACCATGAATTCCCGGAAGAGTTTGATACCCATCAACCCCCGTGAAACGTACTTCGACCTCTTACAGCGCCGCCACAGGAACAGCAGCTTTTTTCTTGCCGTATATGCCTTTCACCTTGCGAATAGATCGGCCGTCTCCGTAGAACAGCATCTCTATCAACTGGGCCGGCGTGTGCCGTTGCCAGTCGATCGCCGCCTCGTCGATTACGTTCCGCATTTCGCGGCGAGCACGCACCCGGACGAACACGTCTACGAAGGGATTTAACCCGTCCGGGAGAAAGACGTTCGCCAGATCCGTCACTCTTTTCTTGATTTCTTCGACCGAAGCTTTTGCGCGTTCCACCGGGTTTCCTGTCTAGACGGGATCTCAGACCGCCGAGTGAAAAATGTTCAGTTCCACAACTTCCGTTTCCGCCTCCATTAAATGTAGGCGCGGAAGTGTTACGGAAGAATGACTGTTACGTGACATTTAGGTTGCAGAGATCAGACAAATGGCGCCGGTGGTATCAACAGCGTGATCCATGCCTGATCACCCACCGCGACCGTCCCTTAACACCCACCGCGACCGTCCCTAAAAGAGATACGACACGATCGATTGTCTGGACGCGTCTATCTCAGGAAGGGGGAAGGAAAGCCCGGCAGAATAAACCGGATTCCGATGTGCCGAAGGCTGTGCGGGACAGAAGGGACGGGTAAGCCCCTTGAGCTACGCGGCAGCGCTCAGTTCTTCGATACCTAGCGCGATGCACAGGCTGGCCGTGGAGAGGTGTTTTTTGGGGATAAATCCTCGTGCACCAATCTCGGCGGCGAGCAGAGAGTAGCCCCGTTCAGGACTCATGCTGGTCAATACGACCGATTGTCGTGGCATGACGGACAGGATGTGGCGCGTGGCCTCGATGCCCGTCATGTCGTCCATCTGGACATCCATGATCACGAGGTCAGGAGACAACTCTCCGGTGAGGGCGATGGCTTCTGCGCCGGTCGCCGCTTCGCCTATTACGTGAAAGGTGTTGTCCGTTGCCAGAGTCTCTTTGACCAGGCCCCTGAACATCTCCTGATCGTCAACCAGGAGAACCTGCAAAGGGTCGGTCGCTCGTTCTTGAGCTTGCATTGCCCGCCTTATCGCGACTGAATGCGCGTGCTGAAACTCCCCGGCGCCAGTGATCACCAAGTTAGGTCGTGTGAATGGACAATTTCAGCGGTGCCCGCCTCAACACGGTTGTACCCGGACACCCATTCTTGGTGTGTGTGAGCACTCAGCGGAATCCGCGATTAAGCGCGACATGACCGTCGACCTGGATCGCGGGTTTTTCTTCAGATGTCCCGGGAATCTAATCCGCATCGTGCTAAACTTCGCCGTCGATATCTACTGCCACTAACTTGCGATTTCACGATGCATTTGCCTGTAGATCCGGTGTAATGCAGGCAATGTTCCCGGGAACGAGGGCGATACCTGATTGGCCGAATCTGAAGACACGCCCGACATCAGGAATCCGCGTCATGTCCCGGCCCCTACATCGTCCGGGGATGACATTGCGGCCCTGGGCGCCGCGCTCTCAGAGGGCGAAGGCGCACACCTCATCCGGGTCGCACGCGAACTGGGCTCCGATACGGCGGCCCGTGTCCAGCTACTGGAAGTGGAACTCCAGGATCCAGACCCGTCGGCGAGATCCCGGGCGGCGATCTCGCTTGGAGACTTGAACGATCGCAACGGGATCGGCGTATTGCGTGGCCTTCTTGAGAGCGATAGCCCGGATTCATGGGCGCTCGGCGTGAGCGGCCTCAGGCAGTCGCGAGAGCGTCCCGGGTGGCTCTGCCTTGAGTCCGTAGCTCGTGCCCAGATACCGGCGCTTGGACGCGGCGATGCCCGAGCGAAATTGGCTGCGTCCACACGTTTGTTGATGATGGGGCGCACCAAAACGATGGACCGACTGTTTCGCGCCGCAGACGGCCACTCCCGCAGCATCCCGGCCTCCGCGGCGATCGCGTTCGTGGACGCCGCACTGGCATCGCTTGATGAGCGAGAGCGTGAGGTTATGGCACTCAGGCTAGGCGTCGCCGATGGCCGTCCGGCCACACCGGGCCAGGTTGCGGAGGCGCTCGAAATGGATGCAGATCTGGTCCGGACACTTGAGTCAGACGCCTGGGTTCGTATCCAATCGCCCCGCTCTTACGAGTCGATCATCGGAAGCGGCTCGTAGCAGGTAGGACATTTCCGCCAGGCAACGGCCTGGTAATTTCAGAACCGTCAGCACTTCAGGACATCAAGATGAAGATCACCGAGATAAAGACTTTCAAGATGCAGGGTGGGGGACGCAACTGGCTGTTCGTGAAGGTGATGACGGATGATGGCGTTCATGGCTGGGGCGAGGCAACGCTTGAGCGACATGAGCGGGCGGTCGAAGAATCAGTCCACGTTCTGGAAAAGGCGCTCGTCGGGCGAGACCCGACAGAGATCGAGCGCAACTGGCAGATCATGTACCGCCACTTTTTCTGGCGCGCAGGCGTCATTCTTGGCTCTGCGATCAGCGGCATAGACCAGGCGCTCTGGGACCTGACCGGAAAGGTGTACAACCAGCCCGTATACAAGTTACTTGGTGGACAGGTGCGTGATCGCGTGCGTGCGTACGGGCACTGGGAGGATCTACGGCCTGATCCGGCTTCGCAGGACCCGACCGCCGGTTTCACCGCTTACAAGTGCGGAGGCTGGCAGATGGGCGAAAGTTCGTTTCGCGAGAAGGACGTCGTCGAGGCCCTTCGCGAGAAGATCAGGGATATGCGGGAGAAGCTCGGCCCGGACGGCGAGATAATGATCGACAACCACGGCCGCTCCCGACCGACGATCGCCATCAAACAGATCGAGGCGGTCCAGGAGTTCGACGTGCTGTTCTTTGAAGAGCCGACAGCCCCGGACAACCTGGACACGCTGCAAGCGCTTAGAAACGCCAACCTGCGGACCGATCTCGCAACCGGGGAGCGACTGTTCTTCAGGTGGGGCTTCAAGGAACTGATCAATAGAAGGCTGGTCGATGTTATTCAGCCGGACATTTGCCACGCCGGTGGCATATCGGAGTTGCGGCGTATCGCAGCGATGGCGGAGATCGAATACATCAAGTTCGCTCCGCACGATCCCGCCGGTCCTATCTCAGTAGCGGCGTCGCTCCACGTCTGTGCAGCCGCGCCCAACTTCTTGATCCTTGAAACAGCTCGGGACATGCCATGGCACGATCTCGTCCAGAAAACGCCGCTCGTCATCAAAGACGGCTACTTTGAACTTCCAACAGCGCCGGGCCTGGGGATCGACCTGGACGAAGACGTAATCGCAAGCAGGCCATACCCGGATCAGGACTACACCGGCGGCTCATGGGACGCGCTGGATGGCGGCGTGGCGGACGTCTAAGGGCGCGCTATAAAAATACCCTCGCTAAGAGGGAGAAGGCCTGCAAATCAACAGGCCCATTTGACCGGGACTAACTCGCCTCAGCCACGATCGCCTTCGCGCAGTACATCGCCGAGGGCCTCTGTATGCGTGGCGTCGTTGATCGATATCGGGAACCAGCCCAGATTGGTAAAGCGAAAACGGGATATCGATGTGTTGTTGAGGGCAAACCTTCCGACCAGCCCGTCGTTAAACCCCATGATGTAGTGGAACAGCGCCTGGAGGGCCAGGCCGTGGCTGACAATGGCGACCCGTTGCCTCCCCGGCCGTCCTACAAAATCGTTATTGAACAGGAACTCGTCCTCCAGCCAGTTGGAGAAGCGCCGCTCCACCTCCCGGTGTGACTCACCATCCCCCGGCTTAAACCACTTGCCGTTCTCGGCCATGAGCAGCTTCACCTCCGGGGTGTGGACCTCCGTGACGGGCCGACCGCGCCACTCGGGTACCTGTCGCTCGATGATGTCGTCTGACTGTTCGAACGTTGTCCCCTCGATCCCCATGCCTGTCAGCATCCCCTGCGTTGTCTGCACGGCTCGGATCATAGAAGAGGAGTAGATCCGGTCAAACGTCCGACCCTCGGCTGCTAGCCGTTTGCCGACGGCAAGAGCTTGCTTGTGACCGCGGTCGGTCAGGGGAGCGTCAAAATTCACACCTGCGGCGAGCCCTGGAGCAATGTTTGACTCCGATTCTCCGTGTCGGATGAAGAAGAAATCGGCCATGAAATCGGGATGAATCAAGAGTCCTCCAGTCTGAAAGCGTGGGGTTATCGGCGGTACCGGGACGAAGGTTATCGTACAGGCGCGCCGTGTCCCGGGCCAAACGAGTCATTCGCAGACCGTCATTCCTGAGTGGTCAGGAATCCAGATACGGTCGCGGTCCAACGCGCAATTGAACGTCCAATACCCTCACTGAAGGGCGAAGCTTCTCCCTCTGGTAGAAGGGGACCCGCTTTGTCCTAACTGTTAAGGAACGGGCCATATCAGAACTATTTGGGGCCTGGGTTCCCGCTTGCTGGGGAATGACCGGTTAAATCACCGCCGAAGGTTCGCGGACGTACTAACCCCAGGGGGACAGTCTTCGAACCGCGCTGACGAACTTCGGACCGATCCCCACATCGTCGATCACCGTGGCGTCCGCACCTCCCCCGCCGATCCCACCTGCTCTGTGATCGGTAGACAGCACTTCTGCCACCACCGCGGTCACGTTGTCCGTACCGCCCGCCTTGTTGGCGCGCTCGATAAGCTCTTCAGCGGCGGCCTGTGGTGGGAGCGCGCCCAGCACCGAAGCGATATCCGTTCCGGAAACCAGTCCGTGCAGACCGTCGCTCGATAGCAGGATCACGTCGCCCGTTTGGATCTGCACCATTGCGCTATCGATCTCGACATTCTCGGCCACGCCGAGCGCCCGTAGAAGTACGTTCCGCTTGGAGTGTGATTCCGCCTCTTCCTGCGACATGGCCCCCTTGAGGACACGATCAGCAACCCAGGTGTGATCGGCCGTGATCTGCGCCAGTTCTCCGGCCCTGAGCAGATAGGCTCAACTATCTCCGACGTGTGCGAGGGCGAGCACCGGACCCGATACGATCGCAGCGGTCAGGGTCGTGCCCATGCCTGCGCGTTCGATGGTGTTGGATTCGCCGAAGACCTTTACGTTGGCGGCCTCGGCGGCAGCTTTAAGCGTCTCGGCGGCCCTTGCGGGAGAGAGGGCGTCAGCCGGCATCCCGCGCAAAAACGAAACGAAGGTGCTCACGGCGGTGTTACTGGCAAAATCTCCTGCCTGGTGTCCGCCCATCCCGTCACAAACGATCAGCAACCCGCCACAACCCGCAGGAGCGTTGGGTGGCAGCATGGCCGCAGAGGAGTCCTCGTTGGCGCTACGGACGCGTCCGATATGCGTCATCGATCCGAGGGTCAATTGCACAGTCGGTGAATTCTGGATTGCGGTCACAGTGCTCCGTTCAGGCGGCGTCCGGCCGCATCAAACTCAGCTCCGTGTGCCCGATAGCGATCCGGTCACCGGTTATCAACCGTGCGCCTTTGAGTTTTGACCCGTTCACAGATGTGCCGGTTTTGCTGGCAAGGTCGTAAACAACGTTACCACCGGACTGGCTACGGATGATGGCGTGGTGTCGGCTTACCGCTGGGTCGGTCAACTCCACCGCCGATCCCCGATCACGACCGATAATGTTGTCGCCATCCATGAGGTTGAAGGTGAGTCCGGCGTCCGGCCCTGACCTCACGACCACGACACCGTTGGCTGAAGGCATATCCAGCACAGTCTGGTCAATCTGATTGCCGGCTTGTGCCGGGGGTGGAAGAATCGACCGAGATGAGCTCCAACTCGGTATCGCCAACTCGAAGGCGAGCGCCATTTGGGATTGTTTTGCCGGTGATAGGTCGACCGTTCACCTTGGTGCCGCCCGCACTGCCCAGATCTACAAGTACCAGAATGTCGTCACGCGCTATGACGACCGCGTGGGAGCGACTCACAGCGGGATCGTTAACGACGAGCTGGTTGGAGCGATCCCGGCCGATCGTTGTACGGTCAGCGGACAACTGGCATATCTGACCCTTCAGCGGCCCCGACGTGATTGCGATCCATGCGGCCAGACGGTCATCGTCCGCCTTCGCACCGCCGGGCCTCACGGCATCGACCGTCGTGGACCGTACCTTCACATCGGTGGCGCCAGAACCTGAAAGCCCCGACACACCCGAAACGACGGTCGCTGATTCGAACTCAGTGACGGCTTCCGCTGCCGTGAACACGAGCTCCGTGCTGCCCATCTTGATCGTAGCTCCGGAGCTCAGCAACTGCTCTCCCGCGATCTTCTGATCGCCAATTATCGTGCCGCCTGAGCTTCCGGCGTCGCGTAAGAAGTAACTGCCGTTTCTGAGGTCTATCTCGGTATGCATCCGGCTGACATTTGGATCTTCGATCACCACATCGTTCGAGTGGTCGCGGCCCATCCGGGTGACACCGGTTGATAGAGGGAGGCTTTGCCCCGAAGCCGGTCCAGACCGGGAGTGGAGCCATGCCGAGGTACCCGCCGGGTTTCCAGTATTCCCGGCGTCTGAAGAGGCTGCCTCCTCGCCCGTTGCGTCATGTCCGGTCACTCCACCGGTAGCAGCGCCCGGCGAGCCGGTAGCGCGGGACGCGCGGACCTCGGCCGCCGCCGCCTGCCGTTCAGCAATGCGTTTGTTCACCCAGTGCACGAGTCTTACAGCCCGCATCGCAAACATCCCGTAAATTGCGGCGCCAGATGCGCCGATGAAACTCAGTACGGCCATAACTTCCTCTTTGCCGCCAAGATTGATCCCCATTCGCTCCATCGCTAGCGGCAATGTTCCGATGAAGCCGATCGCCAGGAGTATCTGTAGTGGGAGCCGGTAGAATCCGGCGCTGATCTTGACCCGGGCGTGAATCACCATCGCAAGGGCGAATCCGCTTGCGATACCAGCCAGCCATAATTCGTACCAGAACCAGGCGAGGTTCCCGTTTTCAAACGGGTTTGGCAATGTGCTGCGCTCGTTAAATCGTTGTCGCCGTCGTGTGTCCAGGCGGCGTTATAGGTGCGCAAAGTTGTGTCACGACGTTAGTCACCGATCGTCCGATGCGCGGTACCCGCAGTGCGGGGTGTATCGAGGCTAGCACCGGTTAACTGAGCTGCCGTTGCGTACAAACGCACTCCTGACGGCGTGGAAACCCCCCAAGAACGCTCCGGTGTTCCGGCAACACGTAGGAGCAGCGCTCGTCCTTGACCTGCTCCGCCTTCACTACCGAAATGCCGTGCCCTGAGGCTCTCGAAGGGTCGGAGTACGCGTCTGATTCAAGGGCGGGGTTAAGGGGGTGACGCTCCGAGAGCGGCAATACGCCAGCGCGCGAGACCAGCTTCCTTGCCTGATAGTCGTAGGGGCGGATAGCGATCCGCCCAAGGCGGGCCGCTGCCCGCCCTTACGGTGTCGCTGTGGACACGACCGTGATGCGCGGACCCGGCGGAGCAAGCGCTGTCCCGCTGTCACAGACATTCACTCCCATTTCTCGATCGCGAAATATAAACACATGTAGTCTGTCGCCATGTCATCGCAACTATCCATCGACCCTGCCCGAATATCTGAAACCGCCAGCCGGCTGCTGGAGGAGTTCCACCTGCCCGGACTCTCGGTAGGCGTCGTATCTGGCGACGACCTCGTGTACGCAGAAGGATTCGGCTGGGCGGACATCGAGACCCATCGAGCACAGGACCCGAACCTGCATCAGCGCATCGGCTCGATCACAAAGACGATGGTCTGTATCTGCACGATGGCGCTTGTGGACGCAGGGAAGTTGTCGCCGGATGACCTGGTCGCCGATCTGCTGCCTGACCTGCAATTTAACGGCCACGGCGACACCCTCAAGCTCCGGCATCTGCTCACCCACACCGGCGGTATCGGGGAGGCGCCAACCTGGGCAGACATCGCCGACCCACTGAGCGTTCTGTGGTCGGACGGCCCAGACATCCCGCCGATACCAGAGAAGTACCCGGACGGCATAACGATAGACGTCGAGCCCGGCACGAAATGGCACTACGCCAACCACGGATGGATGCTCGTTGGCGAGATCGTCGCCCGGGAGGAAGGCGCCACCATCGAGGAGGTGCTCGAACGTCGAATTTTCGAGCCGCTCGGCATGACCGTCACGGACAACTACGATCGGCCTGCTGAACGGCTCACGACCGGCTATCATCACGCGCCGACTCACGAGGACCTGGACCTGCTCGAGCTACTCGGGCAGGACGACGCCGGTGAGACGGTTGACGGCCACAACATCCGAGGCGAGTGGATCTACGTGAACGGGAGGGCAGCGGGCTCCGTCCACTCCAACATCCCGGACATGGCCCGATACGCATCGGCCTTGCTCCGCAACGGAGCGGGTATCGTGCGCCCGGAGACATTTGCCGAGATGCTCAAACCGCAGTGGTGCCCGGACGACCGAATGGGCAGTCTCGGTCTCTCGTTCTTCCGCTCAAACCAGTTCGGAGAGTTCGTCTTCGGGCACGGGGGTGGAATCGCAGGCGGATGGAACACGGATCTGACGATCATCCCGGGCCGAAACCTTGGAATGATGGTGCACATCAACGGCTCGCTGGACGTGTCTGGCGAGGTGTACAGCCAGATCTTGCAGTCGGTTCTTGGTGCTGCCGCTCCGGAATTACCGTCCATTTCACTTGATGCGAAAGTCCTCGCAGCAGCCCCGGGCGTCTACTCGATGCCGCCCGGAAAGCTCACCAACTCCCGGCCCATCAGGACGCACGGCCGACTCCAGATAACGGAAGAATCCGGCGAGCTGATACTTCGTTCCCGAAGAGGCGCATTCCGAAACGGCGTCCGCCTTCTGCCAGCCGACAAGTCCGATCAGTTCTTCCTCGCCGTAGACACGCCCGCGCTCCAGAAACCAGAGATAGCGCTGGTAACAAACGCGGATGGGCTGGTAACAGGAATTCGCCTACCACGCCTCGCCTGGATGGGCCGGGACGACTCCCTGGAGCCATGGGCGTAAGGGCCTGTCGGAAGTGCGACAAAACGAGGCGATGTGTTCGCTGATGATCTGCCGAACACCGTATCGCAAGCAGTCAGACTGTACGATCTCGACGCCGTAGCGATCAGCTACGGCCAGATCGGAATCTAGATGGCCGGTTACACATTCGTTTTCAGTGACATACAGGGCAGCACCGCCTTGTGGGAGGCATTCCCGTCCGAGATGGACCCGTGCATTGGCGCGCCATGACGAGCTACTTCAGCGTGCGGTGACGGAGTGCGGTGGCGAAGTGTTCAAGCACACCGGTGATGGCATGGCTGCCGCGTTCAAGGGGCCATTTGCTGCGTTTGATGCTGCTCTGCAAGCACAGCGGGCCGTCCTCAACGAAGACTGGGGTGTGATCGGATCACTGAAGATACGAATAGGAGCGCATGCCGGCGAGGTCCACGAGCGCGATGGGGACTATTTTGGCGCTAGCCTGAACCACGTTTCACGATTGATGTCGGCTGCCCACGGTGATCAGATCCTGGTATCCGAAGCAGCCTCATTAATCACGCAGGATCTGCCCGACGGCGCGAGCCTCGTCGATCTTGGTGTCCATCGCCTCCGTGATATTTCCCGTGCCGACCACGTCTACCAGCTACAGCACGCGGATTTGCCGACAGACTTTCCTCCTATCCAGTCGGAGAAATCAGGGAATCTGCCTGACTCTCACAACGATTTATTCGGACGGGAGGCGGAGCTTAAAGAGTTAACTTCGAGAACCCAGAACGCTCGGCTGATTACGCTGACCGGTTTTGGAGGGACCGGCAAAACTCGTCTGGCTACCGACTTTGGACGCCTATCTGCGGGACAGTTTCGGGACGGTGTGTGGATTCAGGAGCTGGCATCTACAGGAGACCAGCGCGCCATGACGAGGGAAGCGGCTGCGCTTTTTGGTATCGGCGAAGACAACCTAGACAGCTACCTCGCCGAGAAACAACTGCTGTTCATCCTCGACAATTGCGAGCATCTTCTTTCTGGTGCAACGGCGTTGATCCGCCGCTTGCTGGCCTCCCCTGGCGTAACTGTTCTCGCCACGAGCCGAGAAGCGCTGAACATCGCCGGCGAGCAGATATTTGCGGTCAATCCCTTGCCCGTCCCTGATGAGATGTCGGGTCAGGAGGCTCTCGGCGAGTTTCCAGCGATTCAGATGTTTCAACAACGGGCACGCGCCGGTAATCATGCATTCACGTTGACCGACGAGAACGCCATGGCGGTAGGACGGATAGTCAGACGGCTTGATGGGATCCCGTTGGCGATCGAGTTGGCGACTGCCAGGGTAAAACTCATGCAACCCGTGGAGATCGCAAATCGCCTTGATGAGAGTTTCAAACTTCTCAGTGGTGGTCCGGTGGACGCAATGCCACACCACCAGACGCTTGAACTGGCCATCGATTGGAGCTACGACACGCTGAGCCCGGAACAACAGACGTTGTTCCGCCAACTGAGTGTCTTCCGGGGTGGATTCGATCTCGCAGCACTAATCTCTGTCAGCGGATTAGAGGACGAATACGAGATTCTCGACTCGTTGGGCCAGCTGGTGGACAAGTCGCTGGTACTGACGATTCATGCGAGTGATAGCACCCGGTACCGAGTGTTACAGCCCCTCATTCAGTATGCCGAAGCTCACACAGATGCTCCTGAAGCCAGAGACCTGAAATCTCGCCACGCTCATTATTTTCGAGACCTGGCAGAACAGGCAGCTCCTGAACTACGAGGGCCGAGACAGCTCGATTGGCTGGCGATTCTCGATACGGAACACGACAATATGAGGGCCGCTCTGGCATGGTCAATCGAAATACGAGATGCCGATATTGCCCAGCGAACGGCGACGGCTCTCACATGGTTCTGGCTGTCTCACCGACACGTAGATGAAGCAGTGGTTTGGTTTAACCAGGTATTGGCAATCGACGAGGGACGACGCACGGCGGCGCGTGCCGCAGCGCTGGTTCATAGCGGCTTCGCCGGGTCAATTGTGCGTCAGGATGATCTCGACGGGTGCCTTGCTCAACTTCGGGAAGGGTTAGCGATATTCACCGAACTTCAGGATCCAATGGGTATCGCGACGGCTCAGATTTATGACGCCACGGTCCTCTGGTTTAAACGTGAATTCGATGATTGCAAACCAAAATTCACTGAGTTGCAATCTGCAATGCGTAGCGCAGGGGCGGACTGGGCGGACGCGTTTTGCGGATGGTTCCTGGGATCCATCGCCTGGTCTCTGGGTGAGCTCGATGTGGCGCGGGATCACTATGCCCACAGCATTGAAGTGTTCAGACGCGAAGGCGACCTCAATTTGATCGCCTGGTCACTCATAGCGCTCGGCAACATCGCGAGGGACGCGGATGACCTGGATGAATCGGTGACGTTCTATAACGAGTGTCTCCCGATGATGTCTGATGTCGGGGATCGCCATGGCGTAGGCGTCGTTCTGATAGGCCTCGGAATGGCCGAGCATTTCCGAGGGAATGTTATCGAACCCGAGCGCCTCATTGCTGAGGCTCAAGTCCAACTACGTGAAGGGACGGGAGGCCAGGGATTGTCATGGGCGCTCTCACACTCACCTGTCGACACCCGCACATTGAAGTTACTGCGCGAAGTTACGTCCCGGTACGAAGCGGCACTCACGTCTCCGACCGACGAGTGGACTGAAATGATCATTCAGGACAGCACGATCTGGCGTGACAGGCGTTAAAAGCAGGAAATTGACTACCACGCCTCGCCAGGATGGACCGAGACTACTCACCGGGGTAGTGGGCGTAAGGGAGATGGCTCGCACATAATGTTCGCTGATCGAGATTCAGCGCCTTAGAGAGGAAGATGATGGCAGCCACCGTGACCTACCAGACCGTTGACGGCGATCTTGTTGAAATCAACGTTCCAGATGCAAGGAAGCTCAGTTTCAGCGAAAGTGGCGTGATCTTTTTACAACGTAGCGATAATTCAATCGCAGCGGTATTTTCGACAGTCAATATTATCGGCGCCGTCATGGATTCTGAATGACCCGGTGGTTCACCGGTGAAATACCCACGTCGATAATGTCGCGCCCGAGGATTACGATCGCCAAAACGAACATCGCCGTCTGTCCCGATGCACGCGCTTGCAGTGCCACCGCGACGGTGGCGAACACGGCCATGAGCAGGAATGCCCCAAAAAAGATCGGATTCCCGAAGGTTCCCAGGCTACGGGCGCCGTCCTCGCCGGGGCTTATCGGATCCCA
>Ga0209554_1001937_pt1 | contig 14971 bp, 15 predicted proteins | sample MarorgKNORR_S2LV_5_FD_188221 | JGI IMG/M metagenome (GOLD analysis project Ga0209554, IMG submission 188221) | Marine microbial communities from the Southern Atlantic Ocean, analyzing organic carbon cycling - Bottom_A/KNORR_S2/LV (SPAdes) (version 2) | ecosystem: Environmental > Aquatic > Marine...
CCCCCATTACTTAGGATAGGAGTAGAAAACATAAACCAAAGTTTACTAGCATAGTCATATAATCTTTGCGCGTGGTCATCGTCATCGGAAAAAGCTTTTGCAGCGCGAGCAAAAGCGTCTTGGGGAGAAGTTTCATCTTTTAACAAGTATCTATCATTTAGAGTTTTTACACTAAATTCTGATAGATATTTATCCCTATTATAATTAATTTCCATTTATAAGTTTCCTATCTATTTCTGATATATTATCAGCTCCTATCGCATCTTCACAATATGTTAATAAATCCATTAATTGATAATTTGTAAGCAATACTTCACCATTAGCATTTAATTCTTGAATATGTTTATACTTACTATTTATGGGTAAATTGTCGTAAATATCGTACGCACTTCCTAAGTCTTTTATAAGACTAACTGCTCTTTTTGGGCCAATTCCTGTGATACCTGCTACGTTGTCTCCTTTATCCCCCACTAGACACTTATATGATATATAGTGGTTTCTATCTACTTCATAATGTGTTGACCAATTATCTACTGTTACTTCTTTTCTCGTAATATAAGAAAACCTGGACACTCCATCTTGTATTAATAAATCCCAGTCTCTATCACTAGAGATTAGCCAAATGTTTCCGTATTTGAACTTATTTTTATACTTTACTAAGTACGCTGCAATATCATCTGCTTCTACGCCTTTAAACCTAAATACTGGATAATATCTGGATAAATGTATTAAGGTTTTTTCATATTCTGCAAAAAAATCTTTAAATGCTTTCTTCTCTTCTTCTGTTTGTTCCGCATATTTTTCTTTTCTACTTTGTTTATAACTAGCACTAATTGCTTTTCTATAAGTAGATGACCCTAAATCTGAAGTAATAACTATGTTCTCACTTTTATAAGAATTAGCAAGAGATTGTATAGTTCTTATATATTCTTCACAAAAGTCAAGTTGCCCTCGATGTTTCCATCTGAAGGCTAGATTTAATGAATCTACTATTAATACTGATTTTGCGTCTTTTTTAAGTAGTTCGGAAAAATTAAAGGCCATTTTTTATAAACTCTGTTTGTTCTGAATTTAACCACTCTTCTGCTAATAATACATAACAATTTAGCCAGGAAATAAACATATATTTACAACTATTTGGTTTATGTTCAGTCGCTACAAATATTTTTGATCTGTTATATTTAAAAAATAACAAAGGCTGTTGGTTTCCATTTTTTGCTTGTATTAATAGCTTTTTCCACCACCTAATAAAATTATTAGTTTTTTCAGCAGTAAATATTTTGTCTGTTAAAGGAGACTCTGAATAATTTTTTACTTCTATACAGTAATGGTTTTTTTCATGAGGGACATATAGATCTCCTTTTAAATACTCTAACGCACCAGAAGAAGGAACTCTTTCAAACTTTAATCCAGTATACTCTCGTAACATATCTCGTACTAGATATTCGCCTCGTGCACCCTTTGCTCTTGAATCTACCATTACTTAATTAACCTACTTACGTTTCCTTCTTTTACTATTTCTATTTTTTCTAATAATGGATGTGACCATCCATGACTAACTATATAAGTGTTTAGATTTTTTTCCTGAGTTAAAACTTCTACTAGTTTTTCTCTTCCTGAATCATCTAAGACACCAACCACTTCGTCTAAAAATAATATATTAATTCTTGATTTAGAAATACTACTCATTAATTTACGAATTGCTATTAATGTTGCAGTATTTACTCTAGCTAGTTCTCCTGATGATAATGCTAGAATATCTACTATTCTTCCATTATCTGTTATTTGTACGTTTAACTTGTCATTTAAAACCACAAATTCAAGTGTAAATCTACCGTCAGAAAATTCAGCTAAATAAGTATTTACTAATTCTTCTAGTTCTTTAACTAAGTTTTCTATTTTATATGCTAGTAGACCGTTTGTACTAAATGCTTTTTTAAGTATCTCTAAATTTATAAATACTCTGTTATGTTTATTTAATTCTTTTTCTGCTTCGTCGAGCTGATTTTTGAAGGCTTCTGTTTGTTCTTGGATGATTTGGATTCTTGTGTTATTTCTCGTGCGTTTTTCGTTTTCTTTTGCAAGGTTTCCCAGCGATTCTTTTGCCACCTGAATTCTGTCACGAATTCCTGTAATGCGGCCATTAAGCTCATTACCGTCCATTTGCTTATCTGGTAAGCTACGGTCAATACGACTATACAAATCTTCCCAGTTTTTTTGATTATTGATTTTAAGCATGTAATCAACATTGTTAGCTTTAATTCTTTTGATCTTTTCGGATATGTTGTCACGTTGTTCTTCCGCCCCTTCTACATTATCTAATTCAGTTTGTATTAATTCTTTCTTAAATTTTTTATCTACTGTCTGTTCACAAGTGGGGCACTTATCCCCTAGCTTCAATAACTTTTCTAATAATTTATTAGCATTAGTTATAGCAGCTTTTATACTACCCTCTTCAGCCTGTAAACTATCATAGGATAGTAACTCATTAGCTTTTATTAAATGAATTTCACCAATATTTATCTGTCTAAATAAGTCTTTATAACTATTATTAGTTTTTATTTTTTTATTTTTTTCTGATATATTTTCAAATTCTAATAATAAAGACCTTAGTTCCTCTTCATCTTGACTCGTATCAATTTCTAAATTTAACATTGGTAGTATGGTAGTACTTGCCAATTTATTATCTTTTAACCATTTTTCTACTGTTGCTATGGCGGCATTAATCTCAGCAATCTTAACATTTGCGTATCTTGAGGCTTCTTTAAATACTTCAAACAATATAACATAGTCTTCCAAATGTAATAAATCAATTAGGAACTTCTTCCTATTCGTATCTGTAGCAGTTAAAAATTGTAAACTACTATTAGTATTCTGATAAACTAATTGACTAAATGTTTTGAAATCTACGCCTAAGATCTCTTGGAGTGTCTTGTAGGTATTTGTAGCGGTATGGCTAGAAATGTCCTCTCCATCTTTTAAGAGTTTTACTTTTATATTTGTTTTTCTATTTACAATTACTTCGTATAAGGTATCTTCTTTAGTAAAAGATAGATAAACATCATACCCATTATTGATATACCTATTTGGAATATCTGCTTTTTTAATTCCTTTTGAGTTTTTATTGTATAATACTTCCTCAATAATTAATGGGATGGAAGACTTACCCATCCCATTAACTCCAATTATTTGCGTAACATTAGTACTATCTAAGTCAAGTTCATTATTTTTACCGTAGCTAAAACAATTATTCCATTTGAGCTTTTTGAGAGTAATCATTAAATGTTCCTATGATTTCTGATACGTTTTTAGGATCTATTTCTAGTATATAATTTAAATATTCAATCAGCTCTTCTTCTATAGTCATATCTTTTTTCATTATAAGTGCTGTTTCAGAATTTCTTTTTATTACTTTTTTATCTAGTAATTCTGAGTTTTTAATTGCTGCCAGTTGTTGAATATCTCCCTCTATTTCATATATAGTATGATTATAATCTGTAGGAATCATATCTTCAGCATTTTTTATGGTTTTTCTAATCAATTGTGGTAAGTGAAATTCGTCCCACATCCAATCCCAAGTATTTTCAGCAATTAATAAAAACCCTGTTTTTACTATAGTTCTATGAAAAGAAGTAGTCATAGGACTACCAGGATAAACTATATTTCTTTGTGTATTATTATGGGCGTGCAGGTCTCCCGCAAATACAACTGGAAATTTATCAAACCTATCTAAATCAACTTCAGGTTTCACATGAGGGGGTATTTCACCCCTCACATGAGTAAATAAAGGCCAGTCAGAATTAAACTTTTCAATACTGTTATCTTTATGAAGATCTGCATACGGAAGGATACTAAAACCCAACTCTTCATCCACATAGGATGTGTCAATAACACTGACCATTGGATTTATACTTCTAGTAACATCTTTTAGCTGAGTGAAAAACGTTTTATTTTTACGTGTAGCTTCATGATTACCATCATAGATTAGAGTGGGTCGTTGAACTTTAGACACAAAAGAAAAATATAATTCTAATTCTTCCATAGTAGGCAACCTATCAAATAAGTCGCCCCCTATAATATGCATCTTACACGTTTTTTCTTTCTCTCTTATTGCTTCAAAGAATAATTCATACCGATTTAATGCCCACTTTTTAGGAACATTTTTCTGACCTAATTTAAGGTGCCAGTCGGCAGTAAATAGAATCATGCTACATCAAATTCATCTTCAATAGTTTCATCTATTTCTGAGACAGATGATTTTCTGATACTATCCAAAAGCTCTTTCTGAGCATCTGGAGTTGGTCTAGACATAACGTCATCCATAGACTTGAGGTCGACAACAGCTTCTTTTTCTTTTGCAGATAAAGCGCGAGCTTTACACTTTAGAACTTGAAGTTGGTACTCTACATTATAAGCTAAAGGCCCAGTCTTTACTCGCTTGAAGCAAAGATCCCAACCTGAATCAAAATCAGTGGGGTCGCCTAAATCTTCTGCGGCAATCATAATTTGTTCCCACAGTTTTTTCTTTAGATTTAGAACTTTAACTTTACCGTCAGTGGGGTCGATACATTGTGTGGCGTAACTCCAGCCACATTTAAGATCAGGATAGTACTCGCGTACCCAATCTTTTTCTTTGTTATTAAATCGTTCTGAATCTCTATCGAATGATAGACATTCAAAAGGAATGTTCTTCTTATTAGTTCCTTCTATCCAATAAACGTACCTGGCGAGTATATCGCCTACGACGCGAACTTTATTATCACCATTTTGATAAGTATAACTTTCTATTGAATTTTTTTGGGCTTTGCCCTTTTGCTGGTTAAATGAAATTGCCATTAGTGCTTCTCCTCGGGGACTTCTTCATATAAAAAATGGACTAAATCCTTATCATCTATACGAAGTAGACTATTAGTGTGTATGTTTTCAACAAGAAAATTTGCAAAGGGAAAATGCAGTAATTCTAGTGTTGTAGTTTGTGTAGCGACATAATCAGATATACTTCTAAATGATGCAGTTGCTAAGTATTGTGCTATTTCCTTATAGGAATGTTTGTATGAGTTATATAGTAAAACATCTGGATGGGCTAAAAAACTCAACCCATTAAAATCATGCTCGCTATATTTGTAAAGTTTATCTCCCGTGTGTCTAGGGATAGACTTATTTACTAGCATTTCCAATATATCATGTATCTCTATGACGTTACCGCGAGATACTCTATATATTTTTCGCCAATCATACAACAGCATATATTATACCAACCTTTAAGGTAAATGTCAAGAACTATTTTTTAAAGCTCTTTTATTTTATACCCCTGCTTCATGTAGTATCCAATTCTATTAGACGCTTGTCTTCTAGCAGTATCCCCTTTAAGGTGAATATCAATAACTACAGGGGTTGGTTTGTTCTTTTCTTTTCTAATAATTCGACCTATTAGTTGGGTAAGTAGGGGGTCATTGTTAATGGGTGTACCCAGGATTAAACAACTTAATACATTTATAGATATTCCTTCTGAAAAAATTGCTTGTGTTCCGTATAATACATTTTTGTTTCCAACTCGAAGTTCATTTATTAATTTTTCTCGCTCTTCATGTGGAATTTCACCTGTAATGCAAATTGCTTTTTCTCCAGTAAGTTCCGCACATTTTTTTAAAAATGCTACCCTATCACTTACTACTAATACTTTATGACCTTTTTGAGCATATGCAGCCGCTAATATTGCTACTGTATGTATATACTCTTCGTTACTTGCTAGATTTGTAACTCTATTAGCCCAAGGTATTCTTGCCCCATCTAAAAATCTTACTTCTGAATGAAGTATATTTATAACTGGAGACATAAAATTCTCTTTAGGGGGCTTAAGAACATTAGGACTAAAGTAGTCTCTGAAAACGACATGTTTTCCATCTTTTCGTTCTATAGTACCGGATAAGCCAATTTTATATCTGCAATAATTTGTATCTAGTATCCTGGAAAAAGTAGGACTACTAACGTGATGCATTTCATCTAGGATAAGAGTCCCGAACTCTTTACGGATTTTATTTATGTTTCTATAAAGAGTCTGAATATTTCCTATCACAATAGCACTATTAGTATCAAACTGCCCACTTCCAATAACTCCGGGTTTAAACCCAAATACTTTCTGTACTTCCTTTGCCCATTGATTTCTTAATGGAATAGTGTGAACGACTACTAATGTTTTCTGCCCTAGTTTACCTGCTATTGATAGTGCTGTAAAAGTTTTACCCCAACTAACCCAAGCATTTATTATACAGTTATCCTCTACTGTGTTATGTACCTCTTGCTGACTCTTTCTTAGCTCATATTTGAACTCAGGGAATACTTCTGGTTTTAGTACTCTTTTATCTATAATTTCATATTCAGGGGGTATCAAATCGATACGTCCGATAGGAATTGTTACTATCCCTGGTCGTATAACAGCCATGTTTTTTATTACTTGTGGAACCAGGTCTCTTGGATTTTTTGGGGGTACAACATATGTAAGCTCCTTATCTAATTCATCTTGAATCTCTGGAGTCACATCTAAATAAATCCTATTACTTAGTACCGCTTTCATACTTTCCTATTAGTATTTTTCTTTCTAGTTTCGGAATATTCATATATTATCCAAGGATACCCTCCGATAAGTAAAACTCCTGCCCATAACATTTCAGGAGCAGGAGGTCTAGGTATAGTAAAACCCGCCTTCCAATCCTCTAACCATAGTACAGAGGCGACAGTTTTTCTTTCGATTTTTCTTATCTTTCTATATCTTAACTGCAACATTAAGGTTTTTTGATAGATAAAAGGAACTCCTTTACTATCTATAAAATAATAGTTGAGTTGTTTTATAATACCAACTAAATTATTTACTGATTTTCTTAGCGGTAGGAGTCCTTTGTGGGGGGTTTGGAGTCTTCTTTGACCTAATGTTTTCCCTGGCATATTTCTATCATCTACCAGTTCGCCTTCTAAGTATAATAAGCCATCTGTTAATTCCCAGTTACTTGAAGGTAAAATAAATACGGGGAATTCTATTCTATCCAGGGTTTTGTATGTAACTATCATACTCTGGCCCTAAAAATAAATGTGGGCAATCATCCCTATACTGAGTTTCGAATTTGCCCATTGAGTAGTCATCGCCAATATCAAAGTCACATCCGATAGGGGCATCTGAAATAGAGATCCCTCGGTCTTTTTGAATAAAGTGTTCTAGTGCCTCGCAATATACATCTATTTCTTCATTGGGTACTTCTGCTAAAATAGAGTCATGTACTAAAGCGAATATCTTAGCTTTAAGATTTAACTCTTTAATATGCTCCCCCATTTCTATTGCGCCGAGTAGATTAATATCAGAAGCAGTAGACTGGACCAAAAAATTAAGACCAGACCTAATTGTATGACTTCTGATGCCTTTATCTTCACTTTTAACATTGGGCAATCTCCTTTTTCTGCCGAAAAAACTATATACAAATCCATTATTTTCTATAAATTTTTGGTTCGTTTCAATCCAGCCTTTTAGTTTACTAAATGATTTAAAATAATCGTGTATAACTTCAGAAGCCTCTTGAACACTGAAGTGTTTTCCAGAATCTTTGGTAACTTGCTGACTAATCTTATGTGGCCCGGCTCCATACATAATTCCAAAAGTTACTGCCTTGGCAGCTTGTCTTTTATGAGGGTACAATTCGGCCACTCTTTCTACCTCGCAAGGTAGTTTAAATACTTTCTTAGCAATCGTACTATGAAAATTTCCTCTTAATCGAAACACATTCATAAGTGCTTCATCGTTTGCTAACTTTGCTGCGATATATACTTCTGCGGTTGCTAAATCCATTGCAACTATCTGAGACCCCGTTGAGGCTCTAATACATCCCTTGACAATTGGATTGTCACGAGGGATTTGTTGCATATTTAACTTACCGCTACTACTAAGACGACCAGAAGTAGTAGCGTGGAGGTTGAAATTAGTCCTAAGACGGCTATCCTTATCCAGCTGCGGTATGATTTTGTCCAAATAAGTATTTTTAATTTTGGATTTTTGACGGATTGCCAAGATATGTTTGGGAAGTTTAGATTTTTCTGAGAGCGTATTAAGAACTTCTGCGTCTGTGGACCATTGGCCCGTTCCAGTCCTCTTACCAGTAGGATTAAGGCCAATAAAGTCAAACAAAAGGCTCCGAAGTTGTACAGTGCTATTTGGGTTAAAAGGTTTACCATTTAGTTTCTCGAATTTTGCTATGTCAAAATCTTTATACATAGCCTTGATAGAGTCATCAATATTTTGTTGCATTAAATCTTGAGCAACAATTAATCTTTCTTTATCGAATGGGACACCATTTTCTTGAATAGTTAATAAAAATCTAGTGCCAGGAATTAAAAGGTTTTTATATACCCAAGCAAGTTTTACATTGTCTTTAATTTGTACAAACTTTTCAAACAGTTTAAATGTAACTACAGCATCCATAGCTGCATATGTTTTCATTATGTCGAAAGGGATTTCCTCCCAACGAAATTCGTTCTTAAGAATCCTGTGTTCTTTTCTATAATTATCTATCCAATCATGCATTGGCTTTTCGTAATCTCCGTAAGGAGTATACTTTAATGCCAATGCTTTTAAGCCATGATGACCCGGATTTTCATTAATCAAATAAGATAGAAGCATAGTATCTTCTATATGTGGAAAGTTAAAGTTAAAATGATATTCAAACCATGCCAAGTCAAACTTAGCATTATGGAAAATTACAGTTTTCTTATTAAATAACTCTTGTAGTTTTATTTCTATTACTTCATTTATACAGTTGGCATCAATGTATGCGCCTCTTTGTCCATCATAGCACAAAGATAACCCCAGCATATATCCGTTTCTAGGATACAATGATGTTGTCTCTGAGTCTAGAGATATGAAATCATCTTGATATGCGATGGCTTCATCTATAAACTTTTCTGCTTCTCTGGAATCTGTAATTCCAAAAGCAATACTATCATCAATTACCACATCTTTTATTTCGCCCTTAATATATTTAATAATATTATCTTTTGAAGTTTCCCAAGTTTTTCTAGCTTCGGGTTTAAAGGCGAGCATGGCAGGATTAATTACTGGTAGAAATTTCTTCTCAACTTTCTTACCAGAGTATTCTACAACTGAATTAATTTTAGTGAAATACTTTAGAGATTCACTTCCTACTAAAATAATCCAATCATACAATGAAGTGTCTATGTCAATATCACAATCTCGTTTTAGTACTTTCTTGATTGCAGGATCTGAACATAACTGATACTGATCGAAGGGAAACTCTCCTTCAAACAGTTGATTCCAATTATTTCTACTTTGTCTAGTTTCTATTAATGCAACTTTAGGCATATAATTTACTCATTAATTTATCAATTTGGGGTTGTGCTAGTGCGCCGGGGTCTGTATGTTTTAAACATATATTCCTAGAAAGGAGACCAACCCTATCACACATAGCTATAACTTTTTCAGCGCCTTCCTGGCCGGCATCGTCTCCATCAAAGAAGACATCTATACCTGTTGCGCCTTGTATAGAAAGCATACTTAATTTATTTTCATTTATATTCTGTGTTCCAAAACAACATACGGCATTTGTTAATCCTTTATCATGTAGATTCACCATATCAAATATGCCTTCTACCAGGATTATTTTGCCACTTCTAGGTGTTACGGCAGGAAAGAGTGGCATCTTAGCGCCAGCCGGACTAATTTTATACTTAGGTATTCCATCTGTTAAATGTCGCCCATTGAAAGCAACAATTTTTCCAGACATATCTCGTATAGGAAAAACTATTCTGTTAATGAAATCTGGATTAGTATGTTGAAACGCCTCAAATTTTCTATAAGTATCTGGACGTATATTTCTCCAATTCCCTAAGTAGGGCGTGTAATTAAAAGGAAAAGATAAACCAACACTTTCTGCCCTCTTCTCTATAATTTTTCGTTTAACAAGTTCTCGGCGTACTTGCAAATGGTTTATCTTTTCGTTAAATAGGAGGAGTACACTACCTTTGTACCCGCATGAAAAGCAATGAAAGATCCCAGTAAATTTATCTATTCTCATACTAGGGTTTGAATCTTCATGTTCTGGATTTAAACAACGAACGAGAAAATCATTCCCTCTTTCAATATATTTAATCCCTCTTTGCTCTAATATATCATCAATCATTTATTGTTATTGCATCCAAACGTTGTTCGCCTTCATAAAGAATAGCTATTTGGTCTTCATTTAATACATACTGATACATTTGTAGTTTACCTACATAGAAACTTAGATCTTTTAAATTCTGAGTATTTAAACTTTCCACAAGACACTCGCAGTAATCTGCTGTTATTCTGTCTGTTGTTTCTTTAGTAATCATAGGATTGCTCCCCTATTATCATACTTTTTTTCATTTTACATATTATACTAAAATTTGGAATGATAGTCAAGAACTATTTTTAGATGTCATCTATTTCTTCCCCTGTCCTATTGCTTTCATCTTCCTGTTCCTTGGGGGTTAATGCAGATTCAGGCCCAATTTTTAAACTTTCCCAATTTATATAAGAAGTAAAAGACTCCATAGAAGCTGATCTCATTTTCTGACAGGTGAATGAAATACAGGCAGCATCGTGCCCATATGTTTCTATAGAAAATGCAGCATCGGCGGCGTCCAAAATTCCTTTTGCAAACCGCGCTTCTCCAGTAGCGTCAGTTTGATAAGGAGATAAAATTGGAGTTTCATATTCCTGGGCCATAGATTTTAATGCTTTACTAATTTCCACTTGTTCCGTCCAATCATATTGGCCAGATCTAGAGGGAAGGTTAGAGCGTTTTACTTGATTAATATAGTCTACGATAACTATACCAACATCTAACTTATGTATTTTCTTATCTAAATCTGCCTTTATTTTGCCTATCGTAAGAGTAGGCTCATAGACAACATCTAACCGAGTCGGGAGAAGCTCGGCTTCTGTTAATTTAGTATGAAATTTACCAAAGTCTCTATGTTGTTTATATTCTTTCAAACGCTCGCCTCCTTGCTGAAAGCGGTTTGCCCACCAGCCAGCAACTTTTTCCCACTCTTTAACATTAAGATTTTTAGTTCTTAAACGGGCGAGAGGGACATCTGTAGCAATACTGCAACATCGTTGTAAAATTTGCCTACTATCCATCTCTATAGTGAAATAGATTGCAGACTTACCTGATTCAACAATATGATTTGCTACATTCGAGCAAGTGACAGACTTACCTCCACCGCGTTTACCTCCTATAAGTATCAAATCTCTAGGAGAGAACTTCATGAAACTATCGTAATTAGAATTTAAACCGAGGGAGACATATCTATCAAGTTCTTCATCTGGCTCAAACAAGGTAATATATTGCATACTTTCCTCGGGATGTTTAAGCTCTACTTTATCCTCTATGCGGAGAACAATGTCATGAAGATGTGAGAGAGTTTCCTCTGCATTTTCAAATGCAACGGAATTGTCTACATATTTTTCGAGTTCATTTAATACTTCTTTTTGAGTAAATTCGTTTTTTAAGTACTGAAGGAGCATTTTAGCTTCTGCTTCTACTTCAATACTATCTATAGCAAATAATTTTTCTTTCGTATTATTATCACGAATTTCATATCGAAGATCATCGAACTTGGGGAGTTTGTGATATTCATCACAGTGTTTCTCAATAACACTATACAAGGTATGGTATTCGGAAGGTAGATAATGCTTTCGCAAAATACTCCAGGTTTCGAAATCCTGTGCATCAAGTATCTGCTTTATTAAAGCACTAGCAATATTCAACTATGTTCCCCCGAACAAAAAATAAGTGCTAAGAAAATTCTCAGCACTTATAAAAATACAACTAATTAACCTGCGACTTCGGCAGCAGCAGCGGCTTTTTCTCGTTTAGCAGCGCCGTTATAATCAGAAGCAGAAATACCACGTCGAGTGAGCATAGTTTTTACCCCTCGTGCTGTTTTACTAATTTTAGTGGCAATTTCTTCAACAGTCATTGACTCAATATCAGAAAGCTCTGCTAACGGGTCAACTCGTGTACCAGATTTAGTTGTTTCCTGGCGGGGGATCGCAGCAATAGTACCTGCGCGAAGCAAGCTAAGAGCTTTACCACGAACAGAATTTACTGTACGACCAAGGGCTTCTGCAATTGCTTCAACAAAAGCACCTGCATGTACCATCTTAACAAATTCAACTTCTTCAGCATCAGAATAAGTCTTAACAGTTTCCGGCTTGGGAGTCGGCTTAATGTGACTAGTCAATTCCATAGACAAGATTTTGCCTTGGATTTGTTTTGCTGTGAATTTACCTTCTGCAAAATGTGCAGCAACTTCAGCGTAAGTATAAACATTACTATTGTCTGTTACGAACGACTCTAGTACAGTTTCTTGTACCGAAGTAAAGGCTTTGGTAGAATTTGTAGACGCAAGTTCTACATCATAACCCATTTTACGAAGTTTACTAGAAACTGAACGGGTTGAGGTTTCAAGTTCAACAGCGGCTTCCGCTACTGTTCCTTGGGATATAGGAGTTTCGTTTCCTACAAACGTTTCGAGCGACGCGGTGCGCTCATCATTCCACTTAGGGACTGCCATGCTTTTCTCCAATGTAATCTTTAAGATTTGTGACAATTTTTATGCCTTTATCTAAGGCTTTTAAGGTTTTTGCGGTTTCTACTCCAGTCTCGTTGACTAGGATAGATACCTCGTTTGTTACGGAGCTTTTGACTTCGTAACCCAGACTTTCTAGTTCATCGGTTGCTTCTGCTTTAGTTTTATAACTAAATAGCTTTCCAGATAAACAGATCACTCCTACTGTAGATTTTGCACTCTTTTGCTCGAATAGCATATCATGAGGAAGAAACTCTCTGTAAGTTAAAAAATCTGTTTCTAACCAAGCCATCAGATTATTGGTCGTTATTGGTCCGAGTCCCGCTCTTTTGCAAGATGTTGCAGTTATATCAAAGATACTTCTACAGACGGATGCAAGTTTTTCTGTTGCTGATCGCCCAACTAGGGGGATACTAAAAGCTGGCAGCAGTAAATTTGCAGGGGCTTTGGCTGAGTTTTCAATCTCTCTAATTAGTTTACTACCTAATTTTTCGGAATTAAGGGCTAACCCGGCACTAACTTCATCTAAATAATATAAATCTATTGCACTATTTAGACCTAATTTTTCTATAGACCTCGGACCAAGTCCTTTAATATATAGTGATTTAGCAAAGTGCTGAATTTTTTTAGCTGATTTAGTGGAGCAATCTTTATTCTTGCAGAATAATAAATCATTGACCCATTCAAGTATAGAATTGCACGAAGGGCAGTTACTAGGCACTTGAATTTTTTCCACTATTTGTTCCTTTTTTGATTGAAGTATGTATTATACTAAAGTTTTTACATAAATGTCAAGAATTATTTTTTTATAGGTCGTTAACCCCATTGCTTAGCCATAGCATCAGCTATTCCCTGGTAGGTCAATGACCTGTCTTTACCTCTAGTTTTACTTGGTCCTAACTTGTTTTGTCCACTATCAGTTTGATTGGACCACCTTTGGTAAATTTTTCCGTTTTTCTTTATTTTTCTACCTTCAATTAGTTTTGTTGGTTTAAGGGGCCTAAGTCCTTTAAGCCATAAACCAGTTTTTTTACTCGCATCTTCCCCGAATTGATATGGTTGGATATATTGAGGTTTAGGCATAAATTTTAATCTAGTATTTATACACCCTACTGGATTTTCTATACAGATTTTTGGGATTTTAGCTTTCCACAATGCTGTAATAAACTTTAATGCTTCTTCTGTTTTTTCAGCTCGGCCTACAATTCTTTGATTCCAATGAAGACCACTAGAACAGAGATAAGTACATTCAGGATGAGCTATCATCATATCCCAACAGCATACTCCACAAGATAGTAGTTCCAGTACGTCACCCTGGTGGTGTTTGCCAGGTCTCTCTGTAGGTAACAAATCACAGCTGGTTACATCATGCCCTTTTGCAGTAAAAGCATCTCTCATAATTCCACTGTACTCACAGGCTATTAGTATTTTCATTAGCACTCCGAGTCATAGTCTTGCCATTCATCATATTCAGTTGGCTGACGTTCAGTATCTTCTTCAGAAAAAATCCGTCTTACTATTCGAGGGATGATTTCTCCCGATCTTATTACTTCAACTTGACACCCTATTTCTAAATCTAACTCCTCTATAATACTAATATTATGTAGAGTAGCTCTACTTATTTCTGCATCTCCTATCATTACAGGGTCTAGAATTGCTACTGGACTAATCCTTCCGCTCTTACCTACTTGCCAAACTACTTTCTTTAAAGTACTTATAGCAGATTCAGTCTTTTCTTCCTTCAAAGCAAAAGAACCTTTAGGATGCTGAGAAGTAAATCCCTGCATATGATGTGCATTAAAATTATTTAATCTGTGTACTTTACCATCAGTTGGGTATGTAATATCTACGGCTTCTAATACTGTTAGAAATCCACTATTACTATAAGACTCCATTTCTTCGGTCCAGTACTCTTTTCTGTTAGGCTCTGCACCATAGAGAACAAACTGTACTTGTCTACATGAAAACTCTGCAAGACTCTTTAAATTTAATGCACCTGCTGCATAGTTCCTTGCATTAGGTATTTCTTTTGGAGCTACTATTTCTCCGGTTAATTGTATTATACCTTGAGTAGTAAAACGCAGTTTATTTGGAACTAGAAACTTAAGTTTGTCTGTTATATCTTTGCCCACTTTGCCGTCCCCTCTGGTGAGGGCTAATTCTAAACAGCCATTTATATATAGCAAAGATACTGCAGCCCCGTCTAATTTAGGACTAGCTGCATATAGTTGGTCTAAGCGGTCTAGGGGGTGCCAATATTTATACCAGTCAGGGGCCTCTTCCAGATCAAAAACTTTCTGCAATGAACGCATAGGAAAGTGATGAGGCACACCATCTGTAACAGTGTGTCCCA
>Ga0209554_1001938_pt1 | contig 14968 bp, 14 predicted proteins | sample MarorgKNORR_S2LV_5_FD_188221 | JGI IMG/M metagenome (GOLD analysis project Ga0209554, IMG submission 188221) | Marine microbial communities from the Southern Atlantic Ocean, analyzing organic carbon cycling - Bottom_A/KNORR_S2/LV (SPAdes) (version 2) | ecosystem: Environmental > Aquatic > Marine...
CGCTACAAGGTCGCCGATATCGAGGCCGCCGCCGATGTCATCGTCTGGGCCTGCGACGAGGCGCCCGGCTTCGCCCCGGGCCGGCCCCAGGATATGAGCTTCACCGGCACCATCGTCGACGCCATCGCCGCCTACGGCAAGGGCGATCTGGGGCCTGCGACGATCCCCCTCGGCGAGGTCGACCGGATCCTCACCATCGGCTCGGATCGCATGATGGCGGCGCTGAACGCGGCGCGCCACGGGGTGCTGGCGGATCTCCTCAAGCCCGGCCATCGGGCCATCGGCAGCATCAATTCGCCCATGCAGTGTATGATGAAGGAAATCTGCGCCCAGTGCCTGCAAGCCCACCGCGACCCCGAGAGCGGTCTCGAATTCGTGGTGTTCTCCTGCTTCAACCAGGACCAGCCCCTCGATCATGTGGATTTTCCCGGTCTCGCGGCGCGCCTGCGGCAGAATTCGGTGCAGGAAAAGCTCACCGCCCAGTGGATCGATCATTGCCTGCGGGGCATGGATAAACGGGGATAAGACGGCCAAGCCCATGATCGACAAGCATCTTTGCGAGGGACTTCCTGTGGATGAAGCTGTGGCCATTCAAGCAATTCAAAACAAACGTAAATCTGTTAGTTTGATGGCGTTCGACCAGGAGGAGCCGCCGGATGGCCAAAGCGACCAACACGCTGTTTTCCCCGTCGCCCGAGGGCGCCGGGGATGACGCGATCCATGGCACGGGCATCCTGCCGTCCCAGTCGATCCGCGGATTGATCCAGAAACACCGGATCGAGGCGGTCGAGGATATCGAGCCGGATCAGATTCAGCCGGCCAGTCTCGATTTGCGCCTCGGCGTCGTCGCCTACCGTGTGCGGGCCAGCTTCATGCCGGGCCGCGAGGCGGGCATGATGGACAAGATCGAACAGCTCGGCATGCACGAGCTCGACATCACCGGCGGCGCGGTGCTGGAAGCGGGCTGTGTCTATATCGTGCCGTTGCTGGAGAGCATCCGGCTCAACGGCGACCTCGCGGCCTTCGCCAACCCGAAGAGTTCGACCGGGCGCCTCGACGTTTTTACCCGGCTGATCACCGACGGAGCGACGGCGTTCGACCGGGTCGAGCGCAACTATCACGGCCCGCTGTTCATCGAGATCGCGCCGCGCACGTTCAGCATCGTGGTACGCAAGGGTTCGCGCCTCAACCAGCTCAGGCTGCGGCGGGGGTCCCCGGTGTTCGGCCAGGAGACACTCCAGCGGCTGCACGAAAAGGCGCCGCTGGTCGACTCGGCGCCGGGCAAGGAAACCATCCGCGAGAGGCGCGTCGGCCTGTCGATCGACCTCGAAGGCGATCCGGCGAACGGCCTCGTCGGCTTCCGTGCCAGGAAGAACACCGACGTGATCGACGTCGATGTGCGCGGCATCTACGAGCCGCGCGATTATTGGGAACCAATTTACACCAAGCCGGGCGAGGGCTTCATCCTCGACCCGCATGATTTCTATATCCTGGCCACCAAGGAAGCCGTCAGCATCCCCCCCGACCATGCCGCCGAGATGGTCGCCTACGACACCGACGTGGGCGAATTCCGTGTCCATTACGCCGGCTTCTTCGATCCCGGCTTCGGCTACGGCAAGGCCGAGCACGCCAGCAAGGTGGTGCTCGAGGTCCGCGCCCACGAGGTTCCCTTCATGCTCGAACACCAGCAGATCATCGGCTGGCTGCGCTACGAGCGCCTGCTGGAGGTTCCCGAACAGACTTACGGCCGGGCCATCGGCTCCAACTACCAGGGCCAGTCCCTGCGGCTCGGCAAGCAGTTCAAGCCGCTGGGCTGAGGGGCGGCGGCGCCACGGGACGGCCGCCGCCAATCGTGCTTACATCTGCATATTCATCATGAACATGCCTTCTGTCGCCATCTCGCCCGTCATGCCCATCTCCATGTGATAGGGCAGTATGCACATGAACATCCATGATCCGGGCTGTGTCACCGTAAGCACGAACGAGAACTCACCACCGGGCAGCCCCAGGGCTTTTTCATACAGGGCCTCGTGTTCCAGCAGGTTCCAGTCGGCCCTTTTGATCCGGTAATCGACGGCCGACATGAGCGGCATGTCCATGAACATGAACTCATGGGGCAATTGATCGCCGTTGGTCACGGTGAACTTGATCCGTTCGCCCGGATTTACGTCGATCATCATTTTTGAGAATTTCCACTCGGCCATGGTCAGCTTGATTTCACGGTCAAATTCGCCTTCGTAGGCAATCTCGATGCCGTTTCCACCCATATGCCCGGCGTCGTCGTCATCCTCCTCCATGTGGATCTCCCCATCGCCGTCGCCGTCGATTTTCATGGCGCTCATATCCATGCCGCTCATGTCCATGCCGCTCATATCCATGCCGGGCATGGACATGGTTCCGGCCAGAATCTGCTCAAGCATGACGGCGTCCTCGGGCGGAATGTCGAAGACTTCAGCTTCCTCGGCTGTTTCGTCTTCCTCCAGATTGACGTTTGCAGGGATAATTCCTTCCGCCCGGAAGCCGGCCAGAAGACTCTTCGACGGTGGCGTTTGACTTATCGGCCCGACCGCAAAAACGGTGAGATAAAAGATCGCCAGGACTCCGATTACACCAACCACAACGAACATTCTAATCGTGATTATGGCTTCCTATTCCGCCGGCGCCGCGGCAACCGCCGCTTTATCGTCAAAGATCACAGGCCATGGATCGTCTTCCACGATTTTTCCGTGGCTCGAACTCCACGCCACGTTAACCACGAAGAAGATGAAGCCGAGACCAATCAAGTATCCACCGATGGTGATGAAAAGCTGTGCTTCCGCCCATCCCGGCATCTCCAGATAGTCATAAACCCAGCGCGGGAAATAGAGATACCCGGCCACGGCCGATCCGCTGCCGACGCGCCCCGCCGACCGCGTCTATAATGTCGACCTGACAGGCGAAATGTCAGGCTATGTCTGGGGCCTCAACGGAGTCACCGCCCAGAATCACACGCCGCTGGAAATCGCCGCCGGGGAGCGCGTTGAAATCGTCTTCCGCAACAAGATCATGATGTCCCATCCCATGCATCTCCACGGCCATGCCTTCCAGGTGGTGGAAATCGACGGTCGGCGCTTCTCGGGCGCCCGGCGCGATACCGTCCATGTGCGGCCAACGGCGCCCAGGTGACCGTGGCCTTCGAGGCCGACAACCCGGGCAACTGGCTGATGCATTGCCACAATCTCTATCACGCCAAGGCCGGCATGCTGACCACCCTGCGCTATGTCGATCAACCCAGGACGGCGCCGCCGAACTCATGGACCATGACCGCGCCGAGCGCCACGGTGGCGCTGCCGATGGTCGCCTGGAGCGCGTGGCGGCCCCAACCCAACGCCTTCGCCGAATAGCGCATGGGCACGGCGATGACCGCCGACAGCGCCGCCATGCCGACGACCGAGCCGACACCGAACACGGCGATATAGAGCAACCCCAGGGGCGCCGAGGTGAAACTCGCGGCGGTCAGCAACAGCAGCGCGGCCGAACCCGCCATGCCGTGCATGACGCCGACCATCAGCGAACGCCAGGGCAGGCCGGGCGGGTGGCCGTGATCATGGCGGGCGGCATCGTGGGGGACGTCCTCGCCGGCGTGAGAATGGGCGTGTAGATGCAAGACGCCGTCGGCGTGGCGGTGGGCGTGGAAATGGATGCGATCCCGCGCCAGGCGGACCAGCACCCAGCCGCCGAGGCCGATCAGCATGACGCCGACGGCGAATTCCAGCCAGATGGCCAGCCGTTCCGGCATGGCGACGCCGAGCAACACCACGGTTCCGCCGACCGCCAGCAGGGTCGCCGAATGGCCGATCCCCCAGACCACCCCGTGGGCGACGATCCGCCCAAATGATTTTTCGGCGCTGGCCAGGCTCGCCACGGCGGCCACATGGTCGGCCTCGAGCGCATGGCGCAGGCCGATCAGAAATCCAAGAAACAGCACTTCCAACATGGGTTTTTTATGGCTTTATTTCGGCCGCGGTCGGGCGGACTATAATCGCCGCGGCTGGGCGAGGGAAGTAATACCAAGGATTAATGATAAAGACCCATAGAGACGGCTTCCCGTGGTTTTCGGCTAGGCGCGTCCGCCGCCGCGATGCCTTGGGCATCGCAAGACGGGCGCAACGATGTCCGATGCGCCTCGGGAAGCCGCCTGCGGTCGTGTCCGCTCACCCCCGGAGTGCGTGAGATCGCCTAACCGATGCGGCCTGCATCGCCCGCGGCTTCCGACCTCACCCGGGAATAAGCGGACACGATCTCTATGGGTCTTTATCATTGCTCCTTGGTATAAAGTGACCCCGCGAGAGAGCTTTTGCACGGCGGCCGGATCGCGTTAGAATGCGCCAGCGAACGATCTGCGGGGAACGGGGTGATGATAAAAAAACGACTGCCCAGCGTCATCGCCGGAATCATGGCTGTCGCGATGATCGGCACGGCTGTCCCGGCCGGGGCGGATGAATTCGACGACGCCTTCATCGCTTACAATTCGGGAGATTTCGAAACCGCCCGGATCTTCTTTCGAACCCTCGCGGAGGACGGCGATATCCGCGCCCAATTCCTGCTCGGCCGGATTTACAGCGAAGCCCAGGGGGTGCCCAAGAACGAAGCCGAGAGCATTAAATGGTATCTTATGGCGGCCGGCGGCGGCGATATCGTTTCGCAGCTCGCGCTTGGCACCATGTATGTCAACGGACGCGGCGTTAAGCAGGATTTCGTCCAGGCCTACAGCTGGTTCACCATCGTCGCGCAAAGCGGCAGCCGGGTGATGACGAGTCAGGCGCTCGATGTGCGTGATCTCATCGAGCAGATGATGACCAGCGCGCAGATCGAAGAGGCGGAGACCATAGCCGCGGTCTGGACCCCTCAGTAATCCTCGATAGAGGCGGCATCTCTCCATGAAACGCGCCACCACCGACCCTTGGATGTCGGCAGCCGACTATGGCCGCGGCCTGCGGGGTCTCGGGGTCAATCTCCTGGTGCGCGATATCGACGCGGCTCTGCCCTTTCACCGCGCGGTGCTGGATGCCGAGGTGGTCCACGCCGACCCCGATTTCGCGGTGCTGCGCAGGGATGGCGCGGAATGGATGCTGCATGCCGATCACACCTACCGGGACCACCCCCTGCACGGCAGCCTGAGCGAGGAATTGCCGCGCGGCATCGGCGCCGAAATACGCCTCTACGGCCGCGATCCGGACGCCGCCGAGGCGGCGGCGCGGAGGCTCGACTTCACCGTTCTTCAGGGTGCTGCGGACAAGCCCCACGGCCTGCGCGAGGTCTTCCTTATCGACGCCGACGGCTATCTCTGGGTTCCCGGCGTGGCGATTGGCGGCGAATCTCATACCAAGGAGCAATGATAAAGGCCCATAGAGATCGTGTCCGCTTATTCCCGGGTGAGGAAGGAAGCCGCGAGCGATGCAAGCCGCATCGGTTAGGCGATCTCACGCACTCCGGGGGTGAGCGGACGCGACCGGAGGCGGCTTCCCGTGGCTTTCGGACGTCGTTCCGCCCGCCTTGCGATGCTCAAGCATCGCGGCGCCGCGCGCGCCTAGCCGAAAACCACGGGAAGCCGTCTCTCTGGGTCTTTATCATGGCTCCTTGGTATCAGCCGGCCTCCGTCGCTTCCCGACGGCGGCCGAGGCTGCTGTTCAGCAGGTGAGATGTGTAGGGGTGGCTGGTCTTGTGGGCGCGCATGTCCTCCACGCTTAGAATTTCCACGATCTTCCCGAGCTGCATCACGGCGATGTCCGTACAGAGATGACTGACCACCGTCAGATCGTGGGTGACCATGAGGTAGGTCAGTTTGCGTTGCTTGCGCAAATCGGTCAGCAAATTGAGGATTTCGGCCTGAACCGAGACGTCCAGGGCAGAGGTCGGCTCATCGAGCAGCAGGATCTCGGGTTCCGACGCCAGGGCGCGGGCGATGGATACCCGTTGCCGCTGCCCGCCTGAAATCTGATGGGGATAGCGGAAGCGGAACTCGGGGCCGAGGCCGACATCTTCCAATAGCCCCGAGACCCGATTGTCGATATCGCTGAAGCCGTGAAGCTGAAGCGTTTCGCTGATCACCCGGTCGACCGAATGGCGCGGATGCAACGAGCCGTAAGGATCCTGAAACACCATCTGGACGGCTCGGTAAAACGACCTGTCGCGCGTTGGCCCAAGCTCTCGTCCCAGCATTTCCATCCGTCCACTCCAGGTCTTCACCATACCGGTCAGGGCGCGCAGAATGGTCGACTTCCCCGATCCGCTTTCCCCCACCAGCCCGAAACTGCCGCCTGCGGGCACCTCGAAATTTGCCCCATTCACGGCGTCGACTCGGTCATGGCCCTCGCTGAACCAGACATTCAGGTTTTCGATCAGAATACCGTTCATAGCATGCCGCTGACGCTGGGCTGATCCAGCCAGGCCGGATCACGGTTCAGAACGTCCAGCCTGTCGCGCGGGGCCTCGAGACGGGGCAGGGAGTTGAGCAGCCCCCGGGTGTAGGGATGCCGTGCCTCGTGCAGCTTGTCGGCCCGACAGGATTCCAGGATTTTTCCGCCGTACATGATCAGCACCCGATCGCAGAACCGGGAAACCAGATGCAGATCGTGGCTGATGAAAATCAGCCCCATGCCGCGCTCGCGCACCAGCCGGTCCATGATCTCGAGGACCTGCATCCTCACCGAGACATCCAGGGATGATGTGGGTTCGTCCGCGATCAGGATTTTCGGGTCGGGGATCAACATCATGGCGATCATGATGCGCTGGCCCATGCCGCCGGACACCTCATGGGGATACATGGTGTAAACCCGCTCCGGGCCTCGAATCGAGACGGCCTCCAGCATTTCAATGGATCTGGCGTAGGCTTGCGCCCTGGAGGTATCGGCGTGCAGCAGATAGGCTTCCGATATCTGGTCGCCGACGCGCATCACCGGGTTCAATGAAAACTTCGGATCCTGCATGATCATCGAGATGCCTTGGCCGCGCACCTCCCGCATTTCCAACTCCGGAATGCGAAGGATATCCCTGCCTTCCAGATCGATACGGTCCGCCTCGACCGTCCCCGGCGGCCGGATCAAGCGCAGGATGGCCCGCCCGGTGACCGATTTCCCCGAGCCCGACTCGCCGACGATACCGAGCCGTTCCCGGCCCAGGGAAAAACTGATGCCGCGAACCGCCTCGCAAACGCCGCTCCGGGTGGGGAATTTTATCCACAGGTTTTCGACGTCCAGAAGATTACTCAATTCGAACCTTCCTTCGGATCGAGCACATCGCGCAGACCGTCGCCGAGAAGGTTGAAGGCCAGCGACACGGTAAAGATCGCCAGGCCGGGCATGGTCGCCACCCACCAGTGGTCGAGGATGAACCGTCGCCCTTCCGAAATCATCGCCCCCCATTCCGGCGATGGCGGCTGTGCGCCGAGACCAAGAAATCCCAGGCCGGCCGCGGCCAGGATTATGCCGGCCATATCGAGCGTCACCCGCACCACCAGCGAGGAGATGCACAGCGGCCAGATATGCCGGGTGATGATGCACAGGGGGCCGGCTCCTTGCAGCCGCACCGCGTGGATGAAGTCGGAGTGCCTGATGGTCAGCGTCTCGGCCCGGGAGATCCGCGCATAGGGCGGCCATGCGGTCAGCGAAATGGCCAGCACCGCGTTCTCGATACCGGCCCCCAGCGCCGCCACGAAGGCAAGAGCCAGCACCAGCCGGGGGAAGGCAAGAAAGATATCGGTGATGCGCATGAGCACGACATCGGCCCAACCGCCCGCATAGCCGGCGATGGTGCCGACCAGCAGACCCGCCACCGGCGCGATGATCACCACCAGGGTGACGATATAGAGGGTGATGCGGGAGCCGTACATCAGCCGGCTAAGAATGTCCCGCCCCAGGCTGTCGGATCCGAGGATGTAGTTTTCCGACCCCGGCGGTTGCAGCCGCGCCGCCAGATCCTGAGCGAATGGATCATGCGGCGCCAGCCACGGCGCGAAGGCGGCAATGAAGACAAGAATCAGGAGTATGACGAATCCGATCATGGTCATGGGATTGGCCCTGAATGACAGCCAGCCCTGGTACCAGGCGGCCAGCCGCGCATGTCCTCGCGACGTCGGGGTGTCGGTCAGCAGCCAGGCGCGAAGCCCCTGGTTGGTCGGATCGGAGGCGCTCATTGGGCTCTCGGATCGAAGAATTTGTAGAGCAGGTCGGAGAAGATGTTCAGACAAACGAACACCAACCCGACAACCACGGTGCCGCCCATCACCGCGTTCATGTCGGCCGACAGCAACGATGTGGTGATGTAGGAACCGATGCCGGGCCAGGCGAAGATGATCTCGGTTAGAACCGAGCCTTCCAACAGGCCGGCGTAACTCAGCGCGATGACCGTAATCAGCTGGACCTTGATGTTGGAGAATACGTGGTTCCAGATGACTTCGCGTTCCGACAGGCCCTTCACCCGGGCGGTGATGACGTATTCCGCGCTCATCTGCTCGAGCATGAAGCTGCGGGTCATGCGGCTGATATAGGCCAGCGAATAATACCCCAGCAGCGAAGCCGGAAGGATGATGTGGGAAATTGCGTTCTGGAATATGTCCCAGTTCCCGTCCAGGGCACTATCGATGAGGATCATGCCGGTCACCGTGGGGACAATATCTTCGTAGTAGATGTCCAACCGTCCGGGGCCGCCGACCCATCCCAGAATGCCGTAAAGAACCAGAAGGCCGATCAGGCCAAGCCAGAAAATCGGCATCGAATAGCCGATCAGGGCGATGACGCGCGCCAACTGGTCGATCCAGGTGCCGCGCTTGACGGCGGCCAGGACACCCAGAGGCACACCCAAAATAACCCCGATCAAGGTGCCGAGCGTCGCCAGTTCCATGGTCGCCGGAAAGACCCGTATGAGATCGCCGGAGACTGGAAAGCCTGTGCGCAGGGAGGTTCCGAAATCCCCCTGAACCACGTCGCGCAGATAGTAGTAAAACTGCACGATCAGCGGCTTGTCGAGCCCCAGTTCCAAAAAGGCGGCGTCATAGATTTCTTTTGTGGCGCGCTCGCCGACGATGGAAAGAACCGGATCCACCGGCATGACACGGCCGATGAAAAAAGTAACGAACAGCAGGCCGAGCATGGTCACTGCTATGGTGGCGAGTGTTTTTCCGCCCTTGTAAAGGGCAGGAAGAAAGGGCGACTGACGCCGCCCTTTCCCCATCTCGGTGGCACCTGCCATTTATTTTGTTACGACCCAGTATGACACAGCCGTGATAGCGCCTCCCAGGTTGAGGTTTTTGATGTTGTTTTGACGGCCGGTCTGTTCGATCTTCTGGAACATAATGGCGAAGGGCGAAACCTTCTGGTGTTCGCGTTGGATCGACTCGTACATCTTAGCCCGAACGTCACGGTCGTTCTCGACCACGGCGGCCAGGGTATCCTCGCTTATTTTCGGGATATCCCACGAATTCCGCCAGGCCAGCTGACCGGTCAGGCCGGCTTCATCCCGGTTGTCCTGGTTGACGGCGAAGGTCGCGGCGTTGGTGTTCGGGTCGGGATAATCCGGCCCCCAGGCGCCGAGGTAGATGTCGTGCTGGCGGGCGCGATAGACGGCGAGCATCTGTTTTGCCGTGCCGACCGTGATGTTCACCTTGATGCCGGCCTTGCCGAAGGTGTTTTGCAGCGACTGTCCGATCTCAAGCCGCTCCTGGGCCTCGCGAACGATGATGCCGACCTCGAAGCCATCGGGGTAGCCGGCCTCGGCCAGCAAGGTCTTGGCCTTCTGGACGTTCAGCGAGTAAGGCGTATCGCTGATGGCGCCGAGATAGGTGCGCGGCAGGAAGGCTTGATGGATGGTGTACTGACCCTTCAGGAAGCTGTTTTTCATTCCCTCGTAGTCGATCAGGTATTTCATCGCTTCCACGACCTTTGGATTGGCCAGGATTTCGTTTTTCTGGTTGAACGCGATGTACATCAGGCGTCCACGCAGCTCGCTGTCGACCCTGATGCCGGCCTTGCCGGACACCCCGGCAACGTCTTCCGGGTTGAGGTTGCGGGCGACGTCGATATCGCCTTTTTCCAGCAACAGGCGCTGGGTAGCGCTTTCTCCGATGTGGCGCACTACGACGCGTTCCATGGCCGGCGCTCCAAGATAGAAATCAGGGTTGGAGATCAGCGTGATCGACTCGTTGGCCTTCCAGCTGCCCAGCTTATAGGCGCCGGAGCCGGCGGTGTTGTTGCGCAGCCAGGTGTTGCCCAGGTCGCCATCAACCTCGTTTGCCATGACCAGCTTGCTGTCGACGATACCGCCGATGGTGCTGGTCAGGCAGTTCAACACAAACGAAAGCGCATAGCGCCGGTCGGTGGTGATCTGCAGGGTCATGGGGCCGGTTGCGACGATGGTTTGTTCGACGTTGTCGGCGCTGAAGCCGAACTGCGTGAAGATGAACGAAGGTGTCTTGTTCAGGGTGACGGCGCGGCGCAGGCTGAACTCGGCGTCCTTGGCGGTGACCGGGTTGCCCGAATGGAATTTGACGCCTTCGCGCATCTTGAAGGTGATGGTTTTTCCGTCGTCGGACACCGTCCAGCTTTCCGCCAGGTCCGGGCCGTAACCCGCATCCAGGTTGCTGGGGTCGAAATTGACCAGTTTGCCGTAGATATTGCGGCTGACGTCGCTGCCCGAGAACTCAAACGACTGGGCCGGATCAAGCGTCGTGATGTCGTCGATCTGTCCGGCGATGATCAACATGTTTGACGGCGTTTGGGCTATTGCCGGAACGCCTATGGCGCCGACGGCGAGCACGGCGGCCGCGCCGATGGTCATGGATCGCATGGATATCATTGGATGTCCCCTGTTATTGATTCCCCGCAGAGCGAGTCGTTGTGACACGCACACGCGCTCTCTGATCGAGATCGCGAATAGTAAGGCCGAGACCACCGAATTTGCAATCACGCAAATCAACATACGCCACTCAATTCACCGGATACGGTTGAAATCATTCCACGCCGCGGCGAGGCTGGCTACAGCCCGCGATCCCGGTCTCCACTCGGCTTGGCGTCGCCGATGCGCCGGTAGTAGATCAGGGCGGTGATCACCGTCGCGGCGAGGAAGCCGAAGACCGCCCGGTAGGCGATTTCGGGCGATGCGCCGGCGGCTGGCGACAAGGCGCCGACGATGAAGCCGGTCACCGCCTGCATCACCGCGACGCCGGTGAAATTGACGAAATTGACCATGGTGACGGCGCGGCCCACGAGATGCTCGGGGTAGCTCGCCCGGCCGTGGGCCATGACCATCACCGAGTAGGAACCGAAGAAGCCGAGCAGGGCGAGCAGGCTGACCGCCAGCCACAGAGGCGGCTCCGGGACGGCGGCCAGGGTGGCGAGCACGGCGGTGGTCGCCAGGGCGCCGCCGATGACGATCCCCCTGCGGGTGTCCAGGCGGCGGTCGAGCGGTCCGTAGAACAGGGTGCCGAGGATCATCGCCAGGGCGGTCAGCAGCAGCACATTGCCGCGCGCGACGCCGCCCAGGCCATGGACATCGGCGAGATAGGGTCCGGCCCACAGGGTCAGGATGGTGGCCAACGCGGGATAGGCGACGAAGGCCATGGCGGCGAGCAAGGGCAGTCTGCGGTTGGCGAACACCTCGCCGAGACCGATCAGGGTGGCGCCCAGGGACTCATGGGTTCGCCCATGATAGGGATGGCCGGGCGGCGCGTCGCGGACCAGCAGGAAAACCATGCCGGCGATCAGCGCGGTCAGCCCGGCCATGGCCAGGAAGGCGCCGCGCCAGCCGATCTGATCGGCGGCGTAGGCCAGCGGCGTGGCCGACAGGAAATTACCGGCGCCGCCGACCGCCAGCACGATGGACGCCATGGTGGCCAGTCTGTCGGGCGGGAACCAGCGGGCGCAGACCACCACCGAGCCCATGAACACGGCGGCGCAGCCGACGCCCATCAAGGCGCGCCCCGTGGTCAGCATGACCGGGCTCTCGGCGGTGGCGAAGACCAGGGCGCCGGCGACCGCGAAGCCCAGCATTCCGGTCATCGTGCGGCGCGGCCCGAAGCGGTCCAGCATGATACCGAGCGGTATCTGGGTGAGCCCGAATGCGAGGAAGAAGGCGCCGGTCAGCAGCCCCAGGGACTCGTGCGAGAATCCGATGTCGCGCACCAGGTCGGGGGCGATGACCGCCGTCGAGGAGCGGAAGAACTGGCTGACGAGATAGGCCGCGCAGAGGGTCGCAAGGATGCGTACCGTCGGCGTTAGACGCGTTGTCACAGATCCATATCCACCCACAACGGCTGATGGTCAGAGCCCTCGGCGTCCCGGTCCACCCGGGCGGATCGGACGCGGCCCGCGAGGGCGGCGCTGACGAAACAGTAATCGAGCCGCCGATCGGTATAGTTCCGGTTGGCCGGGAAGGTCACGCCATCGGCCTCGTCGTTGCCGGCGACGGCCCAGGCGTCGGCGAACCGGTCGGCGTAGCGCGCCCGTCCATAGACCGGGTCTTTCGGGCCGACAATGGCGTCGTATTCGGGGCCGCCCGGTTTGGCGTTGAAATCGCCCATCCAGATTGCCTCATGGGGCGCCGCCGGCGGCGGGGCGCCCAGGGACCATTGTTCATCGCCCCTTATGTCGGTGGCGCCCGTCCAGGCGCCGGCAGTGGCGGTGGCGCGGTCGTGGAGATCGAGGAGTTTGTCGATCTGCACCATGCGCTCGCGGCGGGAGACACTGCTGAGATGGATCGACCACACCCGGAGCGGGCCCTTGGGCGCATCGACTACCGCCTCGACCGCCGTCATGTCCATGGTGAACTCGTCGATGCTTTTCAGCTTGGGCAGGATATGAAGGCGCGACCAGGTCAACGGCCAGCGCGCCAGCAGCATATTGCCGAACTGGCGGCGACGGTTGATGACCACGCCGTCATCCGACTTCTCGCTGGCGTCCATGTCGAATCCAGGGCCATAGACCCAGTAACAATCCGGCAGCAGGGACGACAGTTCTGCCGCCTGGTCGGCCATGGCGGTGCGCGGCCAGTTGCGCTCGACTTCCTGCAGGGCGATGACGTCGGCGCCGTCGAGGGCGCTGGAAATGCGCCCAAGATCATAGCGCCCATCCTTACCCTTCGAGTATTGGATGTTGTAGGTAACGAGTTTCACGGCTTCTCTCCATCCGCTGCGAGAAATGATCTATGGCCGACTCGACGATTCAGGTTGTCACATTCACCGCCGCCTTGTCAGTGGCCATATGGATTTATCTGATTTTTTGTCGCGGTGGATTCTGGCGCGCCGATCAGCGGCTTGAGCAGACCGCGGCCCCGGATGGCGGCGATTGGCCGGATGTGGCGGTGGTCGTTCCCGCCCGCGACGAAGCGTCGTTGATCGGCCGCGGCTTGAGCGCCTTGATGGGCCAGGATTATGCTGGCCGCTATGTGGTCATCGTGGTCGATGACGACAGCCGCGACGGCACCGCCGATATCGCCCGCGCGGTCGACCACCGTCTGGCCATTCTCCAGGCCGCGTCGCGGCCGGCGGGTTGGACCGGAAAGCTCTGGGCCCTGGCGAGCGGTATCGAGCGCGCCGCCGAGAGGCTCCCCGGCGCGCGCTATATTCTGCTCACCGACGCCGATATCGAGCATCACCCGGCGACCCTGCGAGATCTGGTCGCCAAGGCCGAGGCCGAAGGATTGGATTTGGTCTCACTCATGGCGCTGCTCGCCTGCCGGACGCCGTGGGAGCGGTTGCTGGTGCCGGCCTTCGTCTACTTCTTCCAGAAGCTCTACCCCTTCGCCTGGGTCAACGACCGAGACCATCGGGCGGCGGCGGCGGCGGGCGGCTGCATTCTGGTTCGCCGTCAGGCCCTGGCCGCGGCGGGCGGCATGGCGGCGATCAGCGGCGCGTTGATCGACGATTGCGCCCTGGCGCGGCTGATCAAACGCCGTGGCGCCATCTGGCTGGGCCTCACCACGACCAGCCTGAGCATCCGGCCGCATGGCCGACTCGCGGATACCTGGTCCATGGTGGTCCGCGCCGCCTTCTTCCAGCTCGGCTACCGCATGGCGGCGGATAAGGGCCATGCCAAGGCGGAATACAACATCGGCGTGATGTTCGAAAACGGCGAATCCGTCGAGCAGAACTATGGCGAGGCGGCGCGATGGTACGGCCGCGCGGTCGATCACGGCAATCCGCAGGCCTACAGCGCCTTGGGCAAGCTTCATGAGCTGGGCCGGGGCATGGAGATCAGTATCAATCAGGCGATGCTGTGGTACATCAAGGCGACCGAGAAGGGCTGCCTGCAGGGGCAATATTCCCTGGCGCTCCTGATGGAGAGCAGCGTTGGCGAGAAGCGGGATTACGTTCGCGCCGCCCAGCTCTATGCGGAAGCCGCCAAGCGGCAGCATCCGCCTTCCTGCTACCGGCTGGCCCTGCTCTATGAATTGGGCAAGGGGGTCGATCAGGATTTCACCGCCGCCCGGCGTCTCTTCAATACCGCCGCCGACAAGGGCTATACGGCGGCTTATCACAGCATGGGACTGCTCTACCTGGAGGGCCGGGGCGTGCCGCTCGACGATACCAAGGCGCAGATGTGGTTCCAGAAGGCGACCGATGCCCAGTATGGCGATTCCCAGTGCATCATGGGCCAGCTTTACGAGACCGGCCGCATCCTGACGAAAGATCCGCAAAAAGCCATACGCTGGTACAGGCTGGCGGCGGCGCAGAATCATCCGGGCGGCAACTACGCGCTTGGCCTGATGTACGAGAACGGCGTCGGAATGGTGTCCGATTACGAAGAGGCCGCCGGCTTTTACAGAAAGGCGGCCGAGAGCAGTCACGGACCAAGCTGCTATCGACTCGGCCTGATGTACAGGTCGGGCCGCGGCGTCGAGAGCGATGAGCCCCGGGCGATCGAGCTGTTCACCGCGGCCGCGAAAGTCGATTACCCCCAGGCCCTCGACATGCTCGGCTTGATGTATCTGAGGGGTA
>Ga0209554_1001941_pt1 | contig 14958 bp, 14 predicted proteins | sample MarorgKNORR_S2LV_5_FD_188221 | JGI IMG/M metagenome (GOLD analysis project Ga0209554, IMG submission 188221) | Marine microbial communities from the Southern Atlantic Ocean, analyzing organic carbon cycling - Bottom_A/KNORR_S2/LV (SPAdes) (version 2) | ecosystem: Environmental > Aquatic > Marine...
GGAGCCGATAGATATGGATAAGATAGAAAAAATAGCAGAAAAGATTCATAGTTAAATTCTAAATAATTGTTATTTATATTTTCGCTGGCATTGATTGCAAATATAAGTTCCCCTGCCAGCCACCCGAATTTTTTCTATTTCACACCCACATTTCAGACAAGGTTCCTCAGAGCGCCCGAAGATCCTGAGTTGATCCGCATAATTCCCGGATTGACCCTTCAAAAATGAAAAATTAATAATGGTCGTCCCCTTGGCTTCAATTGCCTCCTTGAGCAACGTTCGGATTGCGTGATGCAGTTTTATCACCCGTGTTTTTGGGATGGCGTTTGAAATAGAGTTCGGGTGAATGCCGCTGACCCATAAGGACTCATCTGTATAAATATTTCCCAAGCCCGCAATGAATGACTGATCCAACAGCAATGCTTTAATATTTCGTTTTTTCTTTTTCAGTTCTGTAAATAACCAATCCTTTGTGAATTCATTGCTCAAAGGTTCAACGCCATGACGTTTATTGATATGGTCCAGATCCTTGTATAAATAAATCCTCCCAAATTTCCGTGTATCCTCAAAGATAATTTTCTTGCCACTTTCCAATTCAAATATCGCTGAAGTGTGTTTTGGAATTTCTTCATTGGATAAATATAACTTTCCCGTCATGCGAAGATGGATCGCCAATAAGGAGGAGGGTAGCTGAAGTATAATGAATTTTGCCCGCCGCGTCACATCTTTGATCTCCTGTCCATGATTATTTTTGAACAGATCATTTTGGTCAAAGTTATGCAAAACCCTGGGCCAGATCGGCTTGACCGCAATAATCTTTTCACCAATGAGATCTGCCTGTAAATGATCTACAACGGTTTGGACTTCGGGCAATTCCGGCAATGTGTGTTAACCTTTTTTCTTTTGGGTTATTTCATTTTCTTGCAAGATGGAAAATCTAATCATGTAAAACAGCCTTCACCGAAAAAAACTAGCAGCTTGCTTTACACTTTTACGGGTGAACACGTACCTCTAAACGGATCACAGGATGTGTAGCCGGTGCTGTTAGGGCATTCAGGACTTCGAACTGTAAGTTGAATTTTCGTTTTTTCTCTCCAACCCTAACATCTAAAATGGCTTCGCCATGAGGTGGAATTGATACCACATCAGTTGAATTATAAAAGTCATTCAAGCCCTGGTTTCGCAGTATAAAAGGCGCATCTGAATTATTTATAATCTTTGTATGAACTACAGTGGAATTTTTAATATAACTTGCTGATGAAATACTCAGGCTGGCATTGATCAACGGGATAATATGTTCTCTTTTACCGAGTAGTTTATCATTGAACCAGACTACGGTTCGTCCCTTTTTTAAGGCTCGTTTTAATGCCGGTTTTGTTTTTTCAGTTGCAAAAACCAAGGTAACAGGTCGGTGCCCACCCTCCGGAACTTTATATTGCCAATCAATAAAACCATGAATATCCGAAGTTCCCAAAATTGTAAGATTGTGATCCAAGGCTAGTTGGAAAGCTTCATCAGAGTAAGTTGTGTCATTTACAATTTCAATCCCTTCCAATAGTCCTTGTTCTATAAGCTCAAGATGAAAGGGACTTAAGGGAACACCCGCATCCGGTGATTGACTGATCCAATAGGGATGGTTCCAAAAAATAAATGCATCTTGTTTTCGTGCTTCTATGAAAGCATCCATAGGATCATCTACCAACAGCTTATTTGCATCCTTAATAAAAATTGCATTGACATGCCCCGGCGGCATCTCCCGGGTGATCTCAGACCCATTGATCACCATAACATCGGTATTTTCAGCAAAATGACTCGCATGGATAAATGATCGGTTACGATCAGGATGTGGAATATCATCTTTCCAGGGTTGATACTCTAAGTGTTCCGTGGTTGCAATTACATCTAAATGATCCTTTTCAGCCTCATCCACCCGAATATTTGGCCAAACGCTGCCATCGGAAAAAACCGTATGCATATGCAGATCACAAACCAGCGTTTTGAATCCGGGAACATCCGGGAATTCGATTGCACGATTTCCTCCATCATGGGCAACCAATAAACTGGAATGGAAAAAAACTATCGAAAAAGCGAATTGTTGTAAAAAATTAAGTCTCATCTAGTGAGTCTCATCCCACCGAATATCCATGGTATGGTACTGAACTGTTTCCCCAAGTTTAATTGTAACGGTTAATAGATAGGTTGCAGTTTGTCCCGGTTCCAGGGCTGTATCTGCTATCACATTAGAGTTATAGGCGATGCGTGTGCCTTTGATAAAAACAGAGTCTAAACCTGCACTGGATGTAGTTTGATCCCATAGGTGACCGATGATCCTTACAAAATCTGCCCGTTTTTCACCTACGTTTTTGATCCGGCCAGAAAAAATCTGGTAATCGGGATAATAGTCAATAAAGGGTTCACCTAAGAATATGACCTTTGGACCTGGTTTATCATATTCATCCATCCTGACAACCATCCGTTTTTTCAACACCAGGTTTCCAATCTGGGTCTTTAAGATCAAGGTCGAGTCAGATTCTTCAAGAATATTTCCCAAAACCACTGTCCCATTTTGCAATTCAATCCGATGTTGAAATTCCGGTACTTGGATCAATTCAAGCAATTCTCTACTCAAATCGGGCATGGTTTGTTTTTTCTCATATCCCTTCACAACACTTTTCAGGGAATCTATTTCCGACTGGATTTTTTTTAAGTTTGATTCATATTTAAAAAATGTTTCATCAAATGAGAGCTGGCTTTTTGGTTTTCTATCTCGCTGTTGGGGTAGAATACCAGGTTCAGTAGTTGAATCCGCCACCGTCTTTTCTGATTCTATTTCCACTGGAATTTCTTGGATGGTTTCGTCAAAAGTTAACTGGCTTTTTGGCTTTTCCTCTTGCTCCTGAGATAGAATACCAGGTTCAGTGGTTGAATTCGCAACCGTCTCTTCTGATTCTATTTCCGCTGGAATTTCTTGGATGGTCACTGTGGAAATAACCAATGAGGTCGATACATTATCATTTTCAACAGTGACTTTTATTTCCCCGGTCCCTTCTTTCTTATGTTCCCCTTTTAGGCTATAGGTTCCAGGCTTGATCTTCTTGAATTTAAACTTACCACCTTTTTTTGATTTCCCATCAGCGATCTCCGTTCCGTCAGCACCTACGAGAATTAGATTCACTTTTTTAATTCCATCACCATCCACATTTTGTACCACTCCTGTGATAGAATATTTATCCTTACCCGAAAGGAGACCTATAAACAGAATGAGCAGAAATGTTTTATAGAATTTATTCATGCTCTCTCCGGCTGTAATGAGCTCGATAAGCCATTCGACGGACTTTTTCAGCATATAATTTTTCTTCACCAAGTATATAGATCATATCTAGGATATTATTGTAGTAAATATAATTCCCCCTGGTTTCAAGGATGGGCAGCACTTTGTCGATGACGGTTGGATCATTATAGGCGCCGAGATTATCAATAGCCTTCTTTCGAATATCTACAGGATAATCGCTGTTTTGTGCAATTTCTAAGACAGCCTTTTTTACTTCTGGGTCGTCAAATTCTCCCAGGGCTGCCAGCATGGTATTCAGGAGACTGTAATATTGAGATTTCCCCATGTTGTATGTATTTAACAGGGCCAGGACGAGGCTCTCTTCCCGAACGCCTTTCATTGTATTTAATGCGAATTCCCTGACTTCAAGATTGGTGTTAGGATCACCCAGTAATTCAGCAAAGGCGATAGCCACATCGTTTGGATTTTTTTTCCCCAGGATCTCTACAGCTTTATTTCTAATTCCAATATTTACTTTTGGATCTTTGGCTACCATGGTCAGGATCGGGATCACTTGGTCATTCCCCAGTGCGCCTAATGTTTCTGTTAACAGTCGCTCGGTCCGGGACATATTGCTTTTTGCTACTGAATAGAGATCCAACAATGCTAGGATCTGGTCCTTGGTTCGGACACGATTCAGGTTCTTAATGAGGGATATATGAATTTTATTGGTTCGATCTTCAAGCCTATGCATGGCTTGGACCAATGACTCTGCCGCTTTTGGATTTTCGTTAAACATTCCCAGCATGTTGATGGATTCGTTCAGGAGCGTGTAATCCACTGCTGTAGTTGTACCCACCATTTTTGCTATGGAATTCAACGCAGTGGGATGCTGGGATTCTGCCAGTGTTTTCCCCGCTGCGATCCTTGCATTAAGATGTTGGTCTTTATCCTCATAGATGTCAATCAGTTCGTCCAGGGCCTGGAAGTTTCCGTCTTTGTATGCGCTTTTAAGTTTCTGAATATTATTCAGAAAATCCGGGTCATCAGGATCAGAAATTGATTTCTTACCTCCAAACAATCCTTTCACCATGGCACAACCTTGAAGTAAGAACAGGCATGAAATAGTCATGATGATCAGTCTACGCATAGGTCTCCCAATGGACCAATATCAGGTCCTGCCCATCAAACACTGCATAGGAGGGTTTATGGAACCAATCCCCCAAAACAGCGAGTTTTCCTTTATTCACGGTAAACATTTCACCTAAATGATAATGCCCGCAGATCATGTAATCAAAGCCATTATCGAAATGAGTTTTTGCAACATTCTGAATCTCAATTCTTACATCTTTATTAAAATCTTCAGAGTGGGTGTCATGCCGGCCACTCTTGGAAATAGAGTTGGCAATCTTATAGGCAAGTGTGGGATGAAGCCAGCGAAACATCCAAATGAAAAATCGGGACCGAATAACTTTCTTTAATAGACGATATCCATGATCCCAACTCAACAGCCCATCCCCATGTGTGATGTAAAACTTCTTTCCATTTATTTCAAGGGTGGTATCATCAAAATAAACTTTATCCATTAAGACATCTGTCATAAATCCATCGACCCAATAATCGTGATTCCCTACCATAAAATGAAGTTCAATGCCATCTTTTTTCATATCCAATACTTTTTGATAAAAGTCTGCATAGGATTTTGGAATGAGATCAGGATATTCAAAATAGAAATCGAATAGATCTCCCACAAAAAAGCATGACCCTCCGGTATTCCGGATATGATCCAGCAGGCGATACAACTTTTCCCGTCGGTCCATTTCGTCAGGAGTAGTTTGTAATTTTAAATGAATATCAGAAATAAAATAGAGGGGTGTCTTCATGACGGGCGAAACTTACTTGTGACATTTTCTTTGGGCAAGTGTAGAGCGATGGAAAAAATGAATGAGACGAATAGTTGACTTCTCTCCACAATTCTAACTAATCTCCGGGAACCACCGTCGAATAAAGACGTTGATTTAAGACCTATGAGACTTCTTTTTACAATCATATTATTCTTAGGAACTTCCCTGCATGCCTTATCATTTGGGCAGAATAAGGTTCAATACAGGGAATTTGACTGGCAATTTATCCAAACACCCCATTTTGATATTTATTATTATGGGGGAGAACAAGACTTGGCAGAATTCACAGCGGATGTTGCGGAAGAATCCTACGAACAAATTTCACTCCATCTTCGGTGGGATCTGAAACGTCGTGTATCCATCATGGTTTATAATTCTCACAATGAATTCCAGCAAACCAACGTGGTTGGGACCTATATGCGGGAAGGGATCGGTGGTGTAACAGAACTCTTTAAAAATCGTGTCGTGTTCCCATTTGAAGGGAATTATGAACAATTCCGCCATGTGATCCACCATGAACTTGTTCATGCCTTGATCAATGATATGGTTTATGGCGGAAGTATGCAGCATGTGATCTCCAGTCGGACCAAGATTCGTGTCCCAATCTGGTCCAATGAGGGTTTAGCTGAATATTTGAGTTCAAACTGGGATACAAAAGCGGATATGGTTATGAGAGATATTGCCATCCATGAACGGATGCCATCTGTGAAAGAATTGAACTATTTCATGGCCTATAAAGGCGGACAATCTTTATGGCGATTCATTGCAGGGAAATATGGCCGGGAGAAGGTTGGTGATATTTTTCGATCCATGAAACAGACTCAAAATGCAGAAAAAGGATATGAAAAAGCCCTGGGGATGAATTACAAAGATTTGACCATCCAATGGCATAAATATTTGAAAAAAGAATATTGGTCGGATGTGAAAGATCGAGATCCGTTGGAAGATATGTCCGAAAAACTAACGGACCATAAAAAAGCACGAAATTTTTATAATGTGAGTCCAGCTCTATCCCCTGATGGTTCTATGGTGGCAGTTCTTTCAGATCAAACCGGTTATTTTGATATTCATATCATGGACGCAATGACGGGAAAGCGCATCAAAAAATTGGTGAAAGGAAACCGTTCTGTCGATTTTGAAGAACTAAAATGGCTTCAGCCAGGGCTCTCCTGGTCACCTGACAGCAAAAAGATCGTAGTGGCTGCCAAGGCAGGAAAGGGAGATGTTCTCCATATCATTGATGTAAAAACAAGAAAAGGCCAAAAGATCGAACTGGACCTGGATGGTGTATTCTCTGCAGCATGGAGCCCTCTTGGGAATGAGATTGCTTTTGTTGGCCAAATGGGAAATTCCAGTGATATTTATATTTATGATTTAAACGATCGGTCGAAAAATAGAATTACAAATGATATTTTTACTGATTCATATCCATCCTGGAATCCAGAGGGTACTGAGATCGTTTTTGTCTCCGATCGTGGAGAGTATATTGATGGCGAATATGATGGAACAATGTTTGAGCACAATTATCGTCAGACGGATATATTTACTGTAAATGTGAAATCTGGAAAAATAGACCGAATCACTGAAACAGACTATAATGAATCCCACCCAATCTGGGCAAACACAAAGAATACACTATTTTACACAGCGGATAAAAACGGTGTTTGGAATCTATTTATTCACCCGTTCCAAACCGAATATGATCCAGAATCAGGTGAACATGTTGACGCAGGGGGTCCTTATGCAGTGACCAATGTTCTCACCGGACTCCAGCAACCAACCTTATCCGGAAATGACGATATGCTTATTTTTGCCGGATATGCCGGTATTGGCTGGGATCTATACAGTTTGCCCAATCCGTTAAACCTGTCGAAAAAAGAAATAGAGCCAACCCAGTATGAGATCCATCGTAAAACAGATGATGAAAAAATCGCAGACCTTCGCCGGCATAAAACATCTCAACAGGAGCAAGGATTTTCCGAAGGATATTCCGGTTGGATCTTTGCCAGGGGATATGAACATTTTAACTCGACAATGGAAGAAAAACCGTCCGAGGAACTTGTTTCTGTAGATTCCGCAAAAGTGGATGGACATTACATTCCCAAATCTTACAAAACGAGATTTACATTGGATATCATTAGTGGGAATCTTCAGATCAGTAATGTATTCGGCACCAGTGGTATGACCTATTTTTCTTTCAGTGATATTTTAGGAGATCACCAAATTGCTTTCGGGACAGAAATGGTTCTGACACTGGAAAACAGTGATTATTTCTTTTATTATGCCTATCTCAAAAACCAGATCGATTATCATTTTGTCGCCTTTCAAAACGCTGATTTCTTTAATGTTGATTATTATTCCATTGGCAGATTACGCCATTATGGTCTCCAGGGATTTATTTCTCATCCGTTCAGCCGATTCCAGCGATTTGATTATGGGTTATCTTGGCACAACATCAACTATGCCATTTTAGAACAACGGGTGGATGAGTTTAATCAAATACATTATGTGACCACTTATTCATCGAAATATTCAACAATTCTGCCAATGGTGAGCTGGGTCTATGATAATTCGGTTTTTGGATTTACTGGACCCATTGACGGATTCCGGCAAAACATGTCTTTTACCATGAGCCCAGGATATGGGTCTGACAATTTAAAGTTTCAAACATTGAAAATGGATATGAGGAAATATTGGCGGGTTGGTAAAGATTATACGTTTGCTGTCCGCGGATATTTGGGTAAAAGTATGGGGGCAAATAAACAGAAATTTTTTCTGGGCGGTATACCCTATTTGCTCGGTGGCAGAGGTGAAACAAATGGCAAGGCTGATAAAAGCCATTTTCGCAGTGTGATCCTGGATACATCCAACGCATCCCTGATTCATGATATATATTTTACTGAATATGCATTCCCGCTCCGGGGTGCCCGCTTTGCTGAACGATTTGGGTATAATACCGCACTATTTAACTTGGAAATCCGGTTCCCTTTTATCAATTATCTTGCACTGGGATTCCCATTAAAAGTGATCTTCGGGAATATTCGCGGTCATGCGTTCATGGATATAGGTGCAGCATGGGATGATCCAAAAGAGTTCACCACTACATCTTGGCCTGATCGGTATGGCTCCAGTAATTCCGGTGAATTTTCACCCTGGGTGACCACTGTTGGATTGGGGACCAAGATCAATCTTGGATATTTCCTTTTAAGGATTGAAACAGCCTGGGATAAAAATCCCAATAAATATTCCAAGCCACAGTGGTATTTCTCTTTAGGGCCGGATTGGTAAACCTTTCTTGATTCCCTTCGCCGTGGTGTCCAATTTCCTGCCCCACCATGGTTAGAATTAAAACTAAAATAGCTTTTCTTTGCTCCGCATGCGGAGATGATTTTCCCAAATGGAATGGCCAATGTCCCAGTTGTAAAGAATGGGGGACACTTTCCGAATTCAAAGTATCTGCCAAGAAAAATGGCCGGAATCATGAACCTCGGGAATCCAAATCCTTATCTGATGTTTTAACAGCAGATTCCGGCAAGAGAATTCCAACAGGACTCAAAGAAGCAGATCGTGTCTTGGGAGGCGGCTTGCTATCGGGATCGCTCATTTTATTGGGTGGAAGTCCAGGTGTTGGAAAATCAACTTTGGCGCTTCATATCTGTACCGGGATCAAGCGGAAAGCGCTCTATATTTCTGCGGAAGAAAGTGAAGAACAGGTTGCCCTTCGGGCACGTCGTCTCAATATAAAACCGGATCAATTATACCTGTCCAGTGAAAATGAATTGGATGGCATCATTTCTCATATTGAACGTATCAAACCAGAATTGGTGATCATTGATTCGGTGCAAACAGTCATGAATTCCAGTTTGGATTCCTTGCCCGGGTCCCCAAGCCAGATCCGGGATTGTGGTCAGCGGTTCCTGGAAGTATCCAAACAAAAGAATATAACAATCCTAATCGTAGGCCATGTGACAAAAGATGGCTCCATCGCCGGACCTAAAATGCTGGAACACATGGTTGATACTGTTTTATACATGGAAGGCGATGACAGATATGACCACCGGATCTTGAGATCAGCCAAGAATCGATTTGGCGCAACACACGAAGTTGGCATTTTCATCATGGACGAAGATGGACTTCGTGAAGTCGCAAATCCATCTGAAATGTTTTTGGCGGAACGAAGTGTGAATATACCCGGGACATCCATTTATCCGAGCTTGGAAGGGACACGACCCATTTTAGTAGAAGTTCAAGCCTTGGTCTCAAATGCAAACTTTGGAACGCCCCAACGGAATGTAAATGGGTTCGACTATAAACGGTTAGGGATGCTCATCGCTGTTTTGGAAAAGCGTATGGGACTCGCCATGGGAACCAAAGACGTTTTTGTGAATTTGGTTGGTGGGCTTCGAGTTGATGATCCGGCTGCTGATTTGTCCATTATTTGTTCTGCTGCATCCAGCACCATGGATAAACCCATTGGAGAAGATGTTGTCCTGTTAGGAGAAGTGGGTTTAGCAGGGGAAGTCCGTTCCATTAACCGGCTTGAACAAAGGTTGCAGGAAGCAGCAACCCTGGGATTTAAAAGAGCGATCGTTCCATCAGCCAGCGTGAATGATAGAGTAAAAAAGATAAAGATCGATCTTCATCCGGTTAAAACTGTAAAAGATGCTTTTAAAGTATTGTTTAATTGAATGTCATGCTGAGCTTGACGAAGCATAATGTTTCAAATTTCACCCTTCGTTGGGCTTAGGGTGACAATCTAATTTAAATGAAATTCACCCTTCAAAATTCTGATTCAATTACTTCAGCCCGTACGGGCTTATTAGAAACGGATCATGGCTTAATCGAAACACCCGCCTTTATGCCGGTTGGGACCGTGGGCGTTGTTAAAACCATGGCACCCCATGAGCTGGAAGGTGTTGGCTCCCAGATCATTTTAGGAAATACCTATCATCTTTATTTACGCCCCGGGACTGATGTGATCCATGAAGCAGGCGGGCTCCATCAATTCAATTCTTGGGATAAACCCATTTTAACAGATAGTGGTGGGTTTCAGGTATTTTCCTTGGCGCGACTCAATAAGATCACAGATGATGGTGTGGAATTTCAATCTCATTTGGATGGCAGCCGCCACATGTTTACTCCGGAATTTTCCATGGAGATCCAACGAAAACTGGGCGCGGATATTATCATGGCTTTTGACGAGTGTCCCCCGGGAGATTCGGATGAAAAAACTGTCCGAGATGCAGTAGAGCGCACAACACGATGGATGCAACGCTGCAACGATTGGTTGCAAGAGAATCCTGAACTCTATAATTATGGGCAAACAGTATTCCCCATCATTCAGGGATCTGTGAATCATGATATGAGACAAAAAAGTACCGAAGAATTATTTCCATTTTCAACCTGTGGTATGGCCATGGGTGGACTCGCTGTGGGCGAAGAAAAAAATGCTATGATGGATACGGTTGAATTTTGTGATACCATTTTACCCAAAGATCAACCGCGTTATTTGATGGGCGTTGGAAAGCCATCAGACTTGGTTCAAGCAGTTCGCCGTGGCATGGATATGTTTGACTGTGTTATGCCAACACGGAATGGGCGAAACGGTCACATTTTTACATCAGAAGGGGTGATTAATATAAAGAATGAAAAATTTAAACATGATTTTTCTCCCGTTGATTCCAATAGCTCACATGCGTGGGGACAAACTTTTTCAAAATCGTATGTTCGCCATTTATTTAATATTAATGAAGTCTTAGGACTTCGAATCGCATCCACATTGAACTTATCTTATTATTTAGATTTGATGAAACTGATGAGAAATCAGATTAATGAAGGGAATTTTGATGTTTGGTCAAATTCATTGTTGAGTGATATGGAAACTTTAAAAGGAATGTAATGACAGAAATTTTAGTAAGAGTCATTGATGCCTATATTTTCCGTCAAACAAATGATGGATTGAAATTTCTGCTCTTGAAGCGTGCCGATACCAAAATGTACGAGCATCTTTGGCAAGGTGTGGCCGGGAAGATAGAAGCCGGTGAAACGGCTCCCGAAGCTGCCATCCGAGAGTTAAAAGAAGAAACGGGTTTTGACCCAATGTGGATGTTTGTGGCAGATCATGTGAGCAAATTTTATGAAGCTTATAGCGACAGAATTAATCTTGTTCCAGTTTTTGGTATAGAAGTTGAGAGAGAAGATGTGACAATATCAGAAGAACATTGCCATTACAAATGGGTAAATTTTGAAACAGCCAGAGACACTTTGGTTTGGAAAGGACAGAAAGAAGGAATAACAGCCGTATTCGATATGCTGAATTCAAAAGATGACCGCATCAAATGGTCTGAGATAAATCATTAACACAAAGTGTACTCTGTGTTTAGAAAAGGAAACATTATGTTAAAAGAAGGAACAAAAGCACCGGCATTTACCCTGGATGACCAAGATGGAAATTCAGTGAGTTTAAATGATTTTGAAGGTCAAAAAGTATTACTCTGGTTTTACCCCAAAGCCAGTACACCCGGCTGAACTATTGAAGGTCAGAAGCTCCGGGATGAGTTTCAAAATTTTAAAAATAAAAAAACAGTTATTCTTGGTATGAGTGCTGATTCAGTTAAAGCCCAAAAGAACTTTTGCGATAACCAATCCTTTCAGTTTCAGCTATTATCGGATCCGGATAAATCAACCATTTTGGCGTATGAAGCGTGGGGAAAAAAGAAATTTATGGGACGAGAATATGAAGGCATTTTCCGGTATTCTTATTTGATAGATGAAAATGGAATGATTGAAAAAGCCTACGAAAAAGTAAAAGTAAAAGAACACGCAGAAGAGGTATTGGCAGATATATCGTAAATATGTAAAACGTTATTAATTTGTAGAATCAATCAATGTTTCCTAAAGCAACTTTTTACATAATTACATATTTACGTTTTACTTAATTTTAAATGAAATGCCCCGTCGCGAAAATTTTCTTCATTCAAAGTATTGTCCAAGTATCCCATCATAACAGAATGGCCATGGATCTCTAATTGGCTTTCTTTGATATTTAATTCTGTAAGGTGAAGTGTTTCCTGTCCCTTTGTTAAAATTGCAGAATTCTCCGGACAAACCGCCAATTCATTCACTCCAAATTCAGACAGGTTTTGCAGGTCATCTCTTAAAATAAAATCGCCGTTTGAATCACTGATCCGTATGTCAGGATTTTCTTCATCATAAATACACCCACAATAAATGGGAAGGATCGCTTTTAAAACGGCCCACGCAGATGATTTAGGTTTTAGGTCACATGAGAATCGGGTCCTGCTTTTTAGATTGATGGCTTTCTGAACACTATTGGTATTGACCAATAAATTATAATGGGAAAGATGAATGCCCACGCCTTTCTCAAATGTGACCAATGCTTCATCGTCCAAAAGGGGTTTGTATTTTGGGTTGAAGGTTGTTGGGAAATCCTTGATGGCCTCAAAGAGATTGATCCCTGATTCAATGACGAGATCTGTTTCGCAAATTGTTTTTACAGAATTTAAAGATTCATTTGCAGGAATGACCGCAATAGCGCCCAGGTGCCAAATACCAAAAAGAAGGATCTCTGTTTGGGGAAATTCCAATTCAGTTAAGATAATTCGTTCTTTGGGTTTGAGTCCGATTCTATCTAACCAGTGAGCCGTTTGCTGAATGGTTTCATAAAATTGAAGATTGGTGATGTTGGATTTTTCAAAGATTACTTGTTCGGAAAATTTGATATTCTGCCCTTCGATCAGTGAGCGCATTGATGGATATGGAATCATGTATTCAATAGGCTCCACATTCCCGATACATTGGGCTTTGTAGATTCGTTTTTTAAGGTCGATGTTCATATTTTGATTCTATCATGTTGAGTTTATCGAAGCATGTGTTCACCCTTCGTTAAACTCAGGGTGACAGAAAAATTATTTATCCGGCTTGATCTTCCGAATAATTTTCAATATATCCGTTGTCCGTGTGTACCAGTTCCCGGCCAATCTTCCCAAAGGCTGAAGTTTATCCAATAATATTCTACCATTGTCATAAACATCATCATCAATATGAAAAAGGACAATACTACCGATCACAACAAAACCGCTCCCGGCAGTTCCATCTCCAATTTCCACGATCTGGTTTAGTTTACATTCAAAACTGACTTTGGATTCTCCAACTCGGGGTGGTGCTACTTTTTGGGATGTAACAGGTGTGAGTCCGGACATTCCAAATTCATCCACATCAGAATCAAAATCGGTGGAACATAGTACCATTTTCTCCGCAAAAGGTTCAGATACAATATTCACTACAAATTCTTCCGTATCCCGGATATTGATCAGCGTGTCCTTTTCTTCGCCGTCCCAGCCACGCCGTGCCGGTGCGAACATGATGGTGGGCGGCTTGGAACATACACCATTAAAATAGGAAAATGGTGCCACATTGTTCTTCCCATCTTTAGAAAGGGTGGACACAAAGGCAATGGGCCGGGGTACAATGGACCCGATCATGAGCTTATGGGTTTCCTGGAACGGAATTTTTGTTGGATCAAAGATCATGAATCAATCCACGAATAGGGGTAATCTTCATCATCCACACCCAAGGCCGCTTCTGTCATGTTCAACGGTTTGAAGGTATCAATCATGACAGCCAATTCGTTGGTCTCCTTGGCACCAAGCGATTCTTCAATCTTGCCCGGTTGTGGACCATGGGGCAAGCCCATGGGATGATAGGTGATTGATTCCGAATCAATATTTTTCCGGCTCATAAATTCTCCTTCCACATAATAAATAATTTCGTCTGAATCCACATTGCTATGTGCATAAGGCGCCGGAACGGAATCATCATGATAATCGAATAATCGGGGAACAAAGGAACAGATCACAAATCCCTGAGCCTGAAATGTTTGATGTACCGGTGGTGGTTGGTGGATCTTTCCCGTAATGGGCATGAAATCATTAATATTGAAAATGTACGGGAAGTAATAGCCGTCCCAGCCAACCAGGTCAAATGGATGGTGCTGATAGCCATAGGTCTGAATTCCATGACGAAGTTTCACTTCCACTTCCATGGGTGAATCATCCACAGGACCCACAAAGTCCGGAGTGCGAATATCTCGCTCGGAGAAAGGTGAATGTTCCAGGAGTTGGCCAAATTTATTCCGGTATCGTGTGGGCGTTTCGATGGGAGATGAAGATTCAGTTACAAGGATTCGCATGTCTTCTTTTACATCAATTTGCCAGATGACACCCCGGGGAATCACCACATAATCACCAGACGTTAACGGCAGATTTCCGAAATTGGATTTGAATGTTCCTGAACCTGTATGGATGAATAAAACTTCGTCTGCGTTGCCGTTTCTATATAAAGTGCTCATGGAATCTGTCACATGGGCTTTGGAAATAACCAGATCAGAATTAAAGAATAGTGGAATACGGGATGAAATAGCATCACCTTTAGAATCCATATTAGCGGTGCGGATATGATGATGGCGATGCGTTTGATCAGCAGATTTCAGATCGATCTTTTTTAGCTCACCTACGGCTTCCACACCTGTGGGCGGATGAATGTGGTACACATTGGTGTACATGTGGCTAAACCCTTCCCGGCTGATGAGTTCTTCCCAGTAAAGATTCCCGGAATCATCCCGGAATTGGATATGTCGTTTGTTTGGGATTTCTCCCCGTTTTTGGTAAAAAGGCATTTGTGTTCCTTTTAATTAAACACAGATTTTTTAGATGAGCTCAATTATAAAATGAGTTGACCAAAGTTATGACTTCAAGATATCTT
>Ga0209554_1001943_pt1 | contig 14955 bp, 17 predicted proteins | sample MarorgKNORR_S2LV_5_FD_188221 | JGI IMG/M metagenome (GOLD analysis project Ga0209554, IMG submission 188221) | Marine microbial communities from the Southern Atlantic Ocean, analyzing organic carbon cycling - Bottom_A/KNORR_S2/LV (SPAdes) (version 2) | ecosystem: Environmental > Aquatic > Marine...
AATACGTTGAGAATGAAAAGCTTTCCCCCTTTCGTAAAGGGGGGACCGAGGGGGGATTTTCGGTAGAAGTCATAGCCGCCCACAAGGACGGCCTCAAAACAGTCCGCCTGTCTTCTGAAGAGGGCATCGAGCGTTTCGGACACACGCCGTTGCCTCCTTACATCAAGGAGCGGCTTGGCGACTCCGAGCGCTACCAAACGGTTTACTCCCGCCAGCCGGGCAGCGTGGCAGCCCCCACCGCCGGACTGCATTTCACCGACGCCATGCTGGGGAAGATACGTGACCTGGGCGTGGAGACAGCCTTCGTGACCCTACACGTAGGCCTGGACACCTTCAAGCCGGTGGACGAAGAAGACCCAACCGAGCACAAGATACACACCGAGCACTTTCAACTGGACGCCCAAACCGCTCAGATTCTCAACCAGGCTCGGTCGGACGGAAGACGCATCATCGCCGTGGGCACAACCTCGGTGCGTGTGCTGGAACAGGCGGCGCAAGACCTGGAGCAAAGCGGCCAAAGCGACCTCTCGGAAACCAAAGCCGAGGCCAGTCTTTTCATCCTCCCCGGTCACCATTTCCGCCTGGTAGACGCAATGATCACCAACTTCCACCTGCCCCGCTCCAGCCTGCTGATGCTGGTGTCGGCTTTCGTTGGAAGCGGCGCTTCGGCAATTTCTGGGCGCGAGAGGGTGATGGCGGCATATCAGGAGGCGATTGAGCGGGAGTACAGGTTCTACAGCTTTGGCGATGCCATGCTGATTACTTAGGCTACCGTCAGCCTTACCTCACCCAGCGTATCGATCACGAACCCGACCTCGTCCCCCTTGTTCAGGAACTTGGTGCTTACTATGCTGCCGGTCATGACGATCATGTCTTTCTGGAGGCTTTGGCCGCGTCCGGCCAGGTTGTTGGCGAGCCAGGCTAGGGCTTCCAGGGGGTGGCCCAGAACGTCGCCTCCCTTGCCTTCGCCCGCCGGTTGGCCGTTGATGGTCATATTCCCGGTGGCGGCCACCAAGTCGATATCCTGCCAGGCGATGACCGGCTCGCCCAGCACTATGCCGGCGTTCCACGAGTTGTCGGCAGCCACGCCCAGGAAGAACAAGTTTGAATAGTCCGCGCCACGGTCCTCTATGAGTTCGAAGGCCGGCATCACAGCGGAGACGGCCCCGGCAACGCTATCCCGGTCATAGGGGGCGGCTGAGGCGGGAAGGTCCTGGTCCAACAGCACTGCAATCTCGCATTCTGCGCCCAGATGAACATAGTCCGAGATGTTGATGGTCACCGGCGAATGGTGCACGCCGCTGGTGAAAACGGCCCCCGAGGCAGGGTGGCCGAAGCCCACCATCTGCTGCATCACGGTGGTGGTCAGGGCGACCTTGTAGCCAACGATCGCCCCGCGTTCCGGCTTCAGCAGTTCATGGAATGCCTCTTGGATGTCGTAGGCCTCATTGATGTCCCGGGGCGCGAAATCGTCGGGTATCGGTTGATACGGCGCTCGCTCTCGGTGGGCCTCATGCAAGAATCTCGCCGCCTGCCACACCCTTTCTTCACTGGCCATGCTGTCCTCCCTAGCTTCCGTTTCGCCCGGTCCGATTTCATCCCCCGACGCGCCGAGGTCGACCTTAGGCCGGAGATCAAGCGCTTACGATATATCCCAACCTAGACCAACTGCAACAACTGCAGCACATTGCCGTCTGGGTCTTTGCTAGACCAACTGCAGCAGTTGCAACACGTTGCCGTCTGGGTCTTTGAAGGTGGCGACCCACCCTCCCCAAGACTCCTGCTCCGGCTCCCGGATGAACTCCACTCCGGCTTCCGATAACCTTTTGGCCTCAGCGTGTATATCATCCACGCCTAGGTGCGCCATGAACCGGAAGGGGTCACGAGACTGCCCTGAGACCTCGTTATGCCGGCCGATGTTGAACCTCACCTCGCCGAGTTCAAAGGCGATGAAGTCCTCATGGCGGGAGTGTAACGGAAGGCGTAGCACATCGTGGTAGAAATCAAACATGCGCTCCAGTCCGTCGGTCCAGAAAGTTACACCGATAACCCCAGTCACCATGTCGGCCTCCTCTTAATGGGCGACAGCAAGAAGGCCGTCCCGATACATCGGGACGGCCTTCTTCGTCGCTAGCTATGCCTTGATTTAGACTTCGGAAAGTTCGCCCCGGCGTTTGGCTTCCGCGCAGCGGGGGCAGAGTCCGTAGAAATCGACCCGTTGCCAGGCGACCTCGAAATCGGAGTTGTCGGCTATCTGCTTCCGCAGGCCCACAACCACGTCCTGAATGTTGTTGCCGGTGTCCGCGTCGATCACGTTCTCGCATTCGATGCAGACCAGGTTGACGTGGGGTTCCATGTTGGGCTCGTAACGCGACATCTTCTGGAACGGCAGTTCCTGGATGAGGCCGCTCTTCTGGAGCACGCCCAAGGTGGAATAGATGGTGGCCAGGGTCATGGACGGGAAATGCCCTTTGACCCTCTCATAGATCTGCTGCACGGTGGGGTGGTCTGACGAGTTGAGGACCACCTCGGCGATGGCGAGGCGCTGCGGAGTGACCCTTACAGCCCACTCTCGCATCCGCTCGACAAGTTGTTCCTGAGTTAACATTGAAGCTCCCGGTAACCGTCGCGGTGACGCCTCTAGCGCCCTGAAAATTCCCGTTGAAATCGCTCGGAAAATCCCCAGGCACGGCGTGCGACGAATTCAATCCAACTATAACCGGATTCAGCCGCCCAGGCAACCCTAATTATCTAGAATCTTAACTATCTTTATTCGCATATAAGGGGTGAGCCGGGCGTTTGTACCGGTTTTCACAAGTTGAAACCGGCCAACCAGGGGCGTGCGCCACCGATTAACCATCAGCTATAATACTGGCCCCGGAGAGATGGCTGAGCGGACGAAAGCGCCGGTCTCGAAAACCGGTATGGGGGCAACTTCATCGTGGGTTCGAATCCCACTCTCTCCGCCAGACCGGTCAAAATAGGGCTCCTCGATCTGAGGAGCCCTATTTGGTTCGAATATCTGACCTTGGAAAATGAAACCTAAGTAAACAGGCCGAAGATGCTGCCCAAGGCCCCGCTGTCGGCCTTGTATATCTCCGTGTACTTACACCGCGTGCAGGTCACAGTGGTGAACTTCCGGCTCTGAACATCAAATACCTTGGACAGGAAGCCACCGGCCGCCCGGAACTCGCTGGTTTCGTACTCATTGTCCGAGCACTTGGCGCACTTCGAGTTGGTGGCTGCCATGGTCTCATCTCCTGGAGTTCACGCCGGTGTTCGGCGCCACGCGAGCGTGGCAAACCACTGCTGTCCTATCAATTCAGGCCGCTTTTCAGACCGCTTCCGTAGGCTCGAAATTAGGGCCAAATAGCATCTGAAGTGTGACACTCAGCCTACTCAGATCTCCCCAAAGTCAACCCAAACTTGCCTCCGTCCCGGACCGTCAATACAATCATGCGACAGGAAAGACGACCGGGAGGCGGGATCATGGCGGAAGAACTGGGCCGGATACAACGGCCCCCGGCAAGCCAATACGACGGGCGGCGCAAGCTGCTGCTGGTGCCCTTGATCTATGGGCCTCAATCGGACGACCCCGCAGGCGCGGAGGTCCTCCAGAATTACTGGGAGCAGATGCAGACCCAGGTGGAAGCCCTGGAGGCCGCTCTGGGCGGACTGCAGCACATCTATCACGAGAGCCTGACCGTCGGCGGAAACGAGGGCCTGGAACAATTGGGCGCCGCCGACCAGCGCAGCCACGGCTTCATCACCGCCAAGACCCAGGCCGGCGCCGTACTTGAGGCCACCGAGGACATGGACGTACTGCTGGAAACCTTAGACCTGCAGCGGTGCATGATGATCCCCTTAGCCAGCGCCAGCGTCGGTTCCAGGCTCCAAGAATGGCACGCCGAAAGCAACCGGCAGCGCTACGAGCACATCGCCAGCCAGATAGACAGCACCCTGGGAGAGAACGAGACCGGACTGCTGCTGATCAGCGAGCGGCACCAGGTACAATTCCCCTCCGACGTAGAGGTCTTCTACGTCTCTCCACCAGCCCTTGACGAGTATCGCCGCTGGTTCAACAACTGGATGGAACAGCAGCAGGCGTCAGCAGCCGCAGAGAGGGAGTCGTACGCGGACTACGAAAAAGTAGGAGACGTGCCTGACGATGAAGGAGACCCAACAGACGAAACCGAGGCCAACTGATTGGAAAATCGTGAGCCGGAGCGCATTCGGATTCCCCATTCGCATAGCCAGGGCTATTATGCTTGCAACCCGATGGGACAGATCTGTCCAAAATAACGGTTCGAAAAATAATAGATACATTTGCCTAACTGAGGCACAAAAACCAGTAACGCTGCCAAATATTTGGCGGCGCGGCTTAAAACTTGATTCTTGTGGTACAAGGCCTCGAATTCGTCTCATTGCTAAGAGGCGCGGTATCTTTTAAGAATCCTCAGAGCCGTGCTCCGCAGGTTACATTTCTTGAGATTACTCCTTGGAATCGTCGGCACATTGACTGCCGCAATCGCCATACTCGTTGTGGTAATCGCGGTGTCAGATTCGATTGGGACTTCTGATATCCCTGTCGTTTCGTATTTCTTTGACGATTCAGCGGATCCCTCTGAAGCTACGATCATCACATTCGTCATCCCCGAACCAGTTGCCGAAGAGCCGGACTCTACCGCGTCCATTAAGATTGTTGCCGACGCTCCCGTAGCCCTCACATCAAGCAACGGCATAATCACGGTTGAACTAGAAGCGGGGGCTGTAGAAGTCGCGGCAGAGATTGTCTACCGTCGGGTTCGGTTGAAGAGCTCTTAGATGGAGTGACCGAGATTCCGGTGGATTTTAAGGAGGGCACACGGGCGTTTGACCTGAAAATCGAGTCAACGGAAGACGCCGAACCCGGGGAAGTCGGTCTTCTCAAACCTCTGACCATCACGGTAAATTACAATGCCAACGACCTTATCGTGGCCGACGGCGACCCACGTCTTCTTACGATTCTCCATTTCAGGAATGACGAATGGGTCACCCTGGAAACGGTCCTCGATATAGAATCCTCCACGCTCGTCGCTCAGGTCACCGAACTGAGCCCATTTTTGATGACAGCCTTCTTTGATCTTGCTGTCGCGTTTGCGTTCCAACCCGCCCATTTTCTTGATTTCGATATAGCCAATTTCCCATTCCTAGCCGAGCCCATCGTCCCTCCATCGCCGGACGAAGGCGCAACCGCACTCGTCGATCCGATCGACGATCCCACCATCGATCTCCCGCCCAATCTGCGCCCGGTTCCAGATGTGCCAATACCGCTAGCCTTCGTCCCCCCAAGGGGAACCCGGACCGCAAGGTGAAACGGGAGACACGGGACCGAGGGGGTTGACCGGGTCACCAGGACCGCAGGGAGAACCGGGAGCTGATGGAACTGTCGGCCCTCGGGGTCCGGCAGGCTCAAGAGGCGCCACTGGAGCCAGTGGATTGACCGGCGCCGCAGGCGCAACCGGCGCAACCGGTGCAACCGGAGCGACCGGGGCGTCAGGCGGTGCGAGCATCGGCGACGACACTTTGGATTTCGACAAATTCAAAGATGCCCTGGCGCTTGATGCTAGTACCACGATCACGCAGAGCGATGCGGAGGCACTCACTTTCATCAACAGCTCGTCAGCCGGGACGATTATTAATCTCGCTTCGACCGGCGATTTCATAATCCAGGACAACGGCACTCCATTCGTAACTTTCTCAGATGCTGGCCTCACGACGTTCGACGGCAATATAGCCATAAACGGAGAGACCACGATCGGCGACGGTACGAACACAGTCGCTATCAACTCGACAAATTGGGATATCTCCACCGCTGGCGCGCTGACTGGCGTCTCCTTCACTAGTTTGTCGGTTTCCAGTTTCTCCGCGCCTACTATTACAGCGTCCACTATCACCACTAACGGCATCACCAGCCTGAACTTGGATACCGGCACCACCGGGAGCATCAATATCGGCACCAGCGCCAACGCCAAGGTGATCAACATCGGCAACGCCACCGCCGGCGGCGGCTTCAACCTCAAGGCCGGGACCGACGCCGAATTCACCCTGACCGCCACCGGGGCCACCGTGAACTCCGCCGTCTTCAACGTGGAGATTCTCGGCACCAAGGAAGTCTCGGTCACCGCCAGCGGCCTGAACCTCGTCACCGGAAACGACTTCCGGATCAATAACACGTCTGTGCTCACCAACACCACCCTGGGCTCCGGTGTTACCGCTTCGTCACTGACCAGCATCGGAACACTCGGGAGCTTGACCGTCACCGGCGCCACCACACTCGGGAGCTTGACCCTTTCTACTTTTTCTGTACCGACTATTACAACGATCCACCACCACCAGATGATGGCAGCGATGCCGCTCTCCGGGGATACGTTGTAGGTTACCAACAACCTAGGGGCCCTATCTAAGCCCTCTCTGGAGACGAACAGAACTTGCTCTTCATTCTCTTCCGAAGCGCTGCGGTGGGCGATGGCGTAGGAGACTTCTCCCAACCGGGCTCCAACTGTCGCCGAGCCTGTTATGTTCCAAGAATACCAACCACCGGCGCCGTATATAGCAGCCGTGGCGATGGGCGTTTAGTCCCAGGGAGGGCGGGAATTAAACGTTACGGTTTCCTCTGACCACGGACCGTTGACCAGATGAACATCCACCAACCGGGCAACCTCTGTGAGATCAGTCTGGCGTGCGAAAAGCTGCAATGAGACTGATTCAATGTCAAGATCTCTCAGTGGGGCCAGATTAAATTTGACGAGGTCAATGGACAAAAGCCTCTCATCTCCGATAACACCCCAGGCGTATCAGGTCTTTAGGAACTCCAATGAACCGTAGTTGGCCTCCCGGAACCCTTGTGGGTCAGTATCATCGTTGATATCGGTGACGACGTAGGAATCGGCGGATGCATTGATGATGAGACTTTTCACGGGTGTTTGCCCCATGAACACCATTGCCAGGGCAGCCATGACTACAAAGAGCAGGCCAAATCTTAGTTTTCCGTGCATATGATCGTTACACCTCAGATAATCCACCGCGATTCCAACGGGAACTAAGCAGCGCCGCTATTCGGATGTACTCGTGGCCCTGTCAGTCTCGCAAAGAGCGAAAACCCATTGGTTTCGACGCCATATCACATGGTATGTATCGACATACGGCGTGTTAACACGGCTGTTCATGGCGTTGACCCAGATTGTCGACGAATCGATGGGAGTGATAGATCGGCTGGCATATGCAGACCTTAAACTACAGCGACGGCCGTAACCTCGATCAACTGCTCAGGACGGCCCAGTATCTGGTGCATGGATATCCCGGTAGCCGATGGGAACCGGTCGCCAAAATACTTCCGCCGCACTTCCCCCACCTTCCGGTAGTCCATCATGCCGTTGGGCGCGACCCACTCGATGGTATTCAAGATGTCGTCCATCGAATAACCACCCTCTTCCATGATCCGCGCTATGTTGCTGTAAGCCTGCTCAGTCTGGGCGACGATGTCGTAGCCGCCCACCGGGACGCCGGTGATATGGTCCACTGAGGACTGTCCCGATATCTGCAGCAACCGGCCCTTCTTGACCCCAGCGTTCTGGGTGAGACCGCCGTAATTCTTCTCCCACTCGGGCACCCGGATCTCCTCCCGGGTACCGCCCTTTACCGCCACTGCTTCGATCTCTACATGACCCTCCGGCCGCAGCAGCCGGTTGACCGGGATGCTGGTCGAAGCCGGGAACCGGTCTCCGAAGAACCCGCGGCGCACGTCGGCCGTGTTCGGATATTGGAGCAGGCACTGGGGTGAGATGTAGTCCAGGGTCTTGATAATGTCCTCCGGTTTGGCCCCGGCGCCGTTCAAGACCTGACTGATGATCCCGTAGGTAAGCTCAACCTGCCGGGCAGTGTCCTGAGGGTAGTTGGCCTGGCCGTTGATGTCTTCGCTGCCCACGAACCCCGAGGTCCAGACGAAGTCGTCGTCCACCACCACTCCAGGCACGTAAGTTAGCTGGCCGTAGCGGTCCCATCCGGGGTTGATGGGCTTCTTCTCGCCCTTCATAGCCACCATACTGACTTCGATAAAGGCGTCGGGCCGCAGCAAACGTTCCACGCAGATGCCGGTGGCCCCCACTGGAGTATCGCCCAGGTACTGCTTCCGAATCGCTCCGGTCTGGCGGTACAACGGCAGCGCCGTGGAGTCGATGTAATCCACCGTCTGCACCACGTTCTGGAAGCTCATCCCCGCCGCCTCAAGAACCACCGCCAACTTCTCATAGATCACCCTGGTCTGGTCCAGCAGGTCGCCCTTGCAGACCACCCTTCCTTGCTCCGGGTCATACTCGCTGGCAGTCTGGCCGGACAGGTACAGGATGCCGGCGTTCTCGGCCCCCATGCAAAACGTGTACCGGTTCAAGTCCAGCCAGGGGAACTTGGCCGGGTCTACTTCAATAATGTTTTTGCTCATCTCGACTCCGGTTTTCTTCTGTACGTGTTTAGAACGATCTCTGCCCGAACGTTTGGTACGAACGGCTTCGCCTAGGCAATTACCCCATTCTCCACCAGGCGCTTGAACTCAGCGTCCGGCACCTGGAGCAACTCTTGTAGCACCTTCACGTTGTGCTCCCCAAATAGCGGTGCGCTCCGGGCGACTCCAGGCTGGCCACCGTCCACGGCCCATGGGAAAGCGCCCAACGGCCGGGGCCCCACCACCGAGTGGCCGGGAAATTGCACAAAGCCCCTTTCGATCATATGGGGATCGGACAACACCTGGGCCGAGTCCAAAACCGGCCCGGCCGGCACACCCGCGTCCTGCAACCCCCGCACCACTTCCTGGACCTGCAGCCTCTCCGTCCACTGCTGAATCAACGGCTCCAACTCGTCCTGGTGTTTTAGCCGTGCTTCGGACGTGGCGAACCTGGGGTCGTCCGCCCAGCCTGGATTGCCGGCCACGTTCGCTAGGGCCTGGAATTGGACGTCGTTTTCCACCGAGATCGCCACCCAATTCTCCTCGCCCTGACAGGGGAACACGTTGTGGGGCGCCTTTTCCTTGTGGCGGTTGCCCACCCGCTCCGGCTCCGTGCCGTCCAGGGTGTACTCCATCACAGCCTCGGGCAGCAGCGTGGCCAGGGCCTCGGTCATCGCCACTTCGATGTGCTGTCCCTCCCCGGTGTTGGCCCGGTGGTACAGGGCCTCCAGCAGCGCCAGCACGCAGTAACAACCGCTGAAGGCGTCGGGGAACAGGCCGCCCATGATTCGGGGGTGAGAACCCTTGTGTCCAGTCACGGACGCCAAGCCGCTGAACAGGTTGATGACGCTATGAAAACCGACCAGGTCTTTCATGGGACCGGTGCGTCCGAAAGCCCCCAGAGACAGGTAGATAACATCGGGGCGCAGGCTGTGCACATCTTGGTAACCCAGGCCCATGCGCTCCATGGTGCCGCTGGAATAATTCTCCATCACAACGTCGCTCACGGAGATGATCTGCCTGGCCAACTCGACCCCATCGGGGTCACGCAGGTTCAGTGTGCAGCTCATCTTGCCAGAGTTGACCATGTTGAACCCGCCGCTGCGGTTGACACCCGGCTCGGCCTCGGCGAAGGGCGGCCAGATACGGGTAGTCAGGCGCTGCTCGGTCTCGATGAGGACCACTTCGGCCCCCAACCAAGCCAGCATCTGCGCAGTGTAGGGGACGGCTATGATCTGACCAAAGTCGGCGATGCGGACTCCCTGTAGTGGCAACACGTTCATCTTGCCCCCACCCCAAACTTTAATAGTTGTTCCGCCGAATAGCCCAGCCACTCGCCCAGGACTTCCGACGTGTGCTCGCCCAGCTTGGGGGCCGGCCTAAAGAGTTGCCAGGGCGTGCGTTCCAGGCGGACGGGATAGCCGGGCAGCTTGAACTTCTGGCCGCCGGGCCCCTGCATGTCCACCATGAAACCGCGCTCGGTCACATGGGCCGAGTCGACCATCTGGCCCACGGTGTAGGCCGGGAAGCAGGGAATGCCACGGTCCTGGGCCAGTTGGGCAATCTCAGCGCCGGTGTGGGCCATCGTCCACTCCAGGAGCAGGGGCTCTAAAGCATCCCAGTTCCGGGCCCGTTCGACGCCCGATGAGAACACCTCTAGTTCGGCCCAGTCCGGGTTGTCGGCCAGGTCCATCAGGTTGCGCCAGTGGGCTTCCATCACCGCCATGACCACCACGTACCCGTCCTGGCAGGGCAGGTAGGCGTTGGGCATCACGCCAAAGACCTCCGGCTTGCGGGGCTTGGCTTCGTGGTAGGAGGCATGGGCCAGCTCGAAGGGCATGACCGCGGCCACCGCCTCCTGCATGCTGAGGTCGATCTCGCAGCCCGTGCCTTGAATCGTCCGTGACAACAAGGCGGCTACGCTGGCCATGGCTCCTTGCACCCCGGCCAGATAGCCGGCCATATTGGTGTTAGAACGTAGGGGAGGTTCTAAATCGGGGTCGCCCACGCTGTCGGGGATGCCGGGCGTGGCGTAGGCCATACCTCCGGCGCTGATGGCGATCAGGTCGTCGCCCAGATAAGCGCTGTTGGGGCCGGTGAGGCCGAAGGGGGTGATGGTCGTGACGATGAGCCCTGGATTGGCTACAGCCAGCTTCTCCCGGCGCAGACCCAGCCGCTCGACTTCCAAACTGTTCTGGCCCAGCACCAGGAAATCCGAGGCTGCCACAAGCTCCAGAAGCGCGGCCCGGCCTTCCGGTGACTCGATATCCAGGGACACACCCCGCTTGTTGGAATTCAAATAGAGGAACAGCCCGCTCCAGTCCGGGTCGGGCACGCCGCCGGGGTAGGGGCCGGTCCTGCGGTAGGGGTCGCCTTGCAAAGACTCAACCTTGACCACGTCGGCGCCGGCGTCACCCAGCAACCGGGCACAGAATGAGCCTGCCACTTGGCCTGAAATTTGGTCCGAAAGTTCTACTACTTTGAGCCCGGAAAGAGCGCCTTCCTGAAACATGCCGCTAGCTGCCCGCCCGCAGTGGGAACCGAAGCAACGCACTGGCCGGATCGACCACTTTCTCGCCCCGTTGGTTCTCCATCCAGAGGTCGCATTCGACCATGCCGCCCTCGTCCGTGGCTGAAACATCGGTAACCAAGCCATGGCAGGTCAGCGAGTCGCCAGGGTAGGCCATGACCCGGTTGCGGAAGGCGAGTTTGCGGAGGAACGCACCCGGCCCGGCCCAGTCCTGTACCTGCTGGGTCAGGAATCCGCCCATCATCTGGCCGTCGACGAATGGGGCTTCGAAACCCAACTCCCGGGCGTAGTCAGCGTCGTAGTGCAACCGGATGAAGTCCCAGGTTGCCGCCCCGTAGGCCATCATACGGGCGATGCCGATCTCTTTGACCAGAGGCGTGATCTCATCGCCGATCTGGATATCCTCAAAGTAACGGACTTCTATGCCCATGCTATTGTCCCTCGCCTGGGGCTGGCGGCCTATAGAACATGGTCTCGGTGTTGCGGGCCAGCAACTCGTCAGACTGGTTATAGAAAGTCGTCTCGATCACCTGGAAAATGATCGAGCCGGTGCGCCCAGTCTTCTCGTAAACATCCTTAACCGTCCAGTGGGCGGTTATAACGTCATCGGGATGAATCGGCTGAAAGAACTCGTATTCATTGCCGGCCCGCAGACCCTCAAGCTCGCGGATGGGCCCGCGTCCCAGCAGGTCCCCCCGGTCGTCCATATCGCCGTCCACGTACTGCCAGGTGTCGCAGATCAGCGTCGGCGGGGCCATGACGTCGGGCAGTCCGTGGGCCTGGGCGAACTCGCGGTCGGAATACAGTGGGTTGAAGTCGCCGATGGCCAAGGCGTATTGGCGCAATGATGAACGGCCCATCTCATCGGGGGCCTGGAGGACGATCTCTTGCCCCACAGTCTCTTTTAGTTTCTCCAGAAGGCTGGCCATGTCGGTTCCTCGCTACTCGCCCTTGTAGATGGGGGCTCGTTTCTCCCTGAATGACGCCAGAGATTCGATGTGGTCTTTGCTGGTGAGGGTCAGCACCTCTACCTGGGCAGCTTCAGCTAGGTGGTCATCCAACGTCTGGGTTAGCCCCCGGTACATCATGCCTTTGACGATCCGGTTGGGAATGGGCGCTTTGCCGGCGATCTTCCGCGCCAACTCCATGGTCGTCTCTTCCAGCTTGTCGGCGGTGACCAGATGGGCGAGCACGCCGCATTGCTTGGCTTCTTCAGCCTCCAGCCAGTCTCCGGTGTAGAGGAGCTCCAGGGCCTTGCTGATGCCCATGGCCCGGTTGTAGAGCCAGGTGGACCCGGTGTTGGAGACCAGCCCCATCTGAAGAAAGGCGTTCATGAACCGCGAGTTCTCGCAGCCCACCCGGATGTCGCAGGCCAGCACCCAGTCAAACCCGTCGCCGATGGCCAGGCCGTTGACCATGGCGATGGTGGGTATGTCCAGGTGGTGCAACTTCAATGTGACGCCCTGGGGCATGGCGCGGATGAACTGGTAGGTCTCGTAGGAGTCTTTATGACCAAGCAATTGGTCGCCGCCCCGGCTCTCGTCCTTGATGTCGGCCGAGGCGCAGAACGCGCGGCCGGCCCCGGTGATGATGAACACTCTCAGGTCTTTGTCCGCAGCCACGTCTTCCAAGGCGTGGTTGAGCTCGGCAAACATCTCTTCGTTAAGTGCGTTGAGACGCTCCGGCCGGTTCAGCGTCAGCCAGGCGATGTGGTCGGACTTGTCCAGCAGTATGGTGTTGTAGGCCACGCCGGTTACCTCCAGGCAGGTTGGCTCCCTGATTTGGAGTCTAGCCAGGTGCTGATTCTGGTGCCACGGTAATGGCCTGTCAAGTTGCGGCGCCACGTAAACAATCGCGTTGACAGAAATCATGTTGACACTATCGATCAGTGATTCCATACTGCCCCCAACTCGAGTCAGGGTTCCCGAAGCAGACAGTCTGGAGGCTACACATGCCACTCGAAGTGCTGTTCTTCACCGAGATGGGGTACACGGCGTACCCCCAAGACCAAGCCAAAAAACTTGGTTACAACAACCTGATGTTCCCCAACGAGTATTTCGACCCCGTAAAAGCCCAGGAACTCTACTCGATGTATTTCGAAGAACTCCAGTACTGCACCGAGTCCGGCTTCGATGGAGTCATGATCAATGAGCACCACAACAACCCGCTATGCATGATGCCGTCCGTGAACGTGATCGGGTCGGTGCTGGCCCGGACCACCAAGAAAGGCAAGATCGCCTTCATGGGCAACGTCCTGCCCATCCACGAGAACCCCCTCCGGATCGCCGAAGAGATCGCCATGATCGACATCCTCTCCGGAGGCCGGGTGGTCTGCGGTTTCGTCCGCGGCATCGGGCAGGAGAGCATCGCCACCAACACCAACCCGATCTACAACCGGGAGCGGTTCGACGAGGCTCACGACCTGATCATCAAGGCTTGGACCACCCCCGGCCCCTTTCGGTACGAGGGCAAGCATTACCAGTACCGCGTGGTCAATCCCTGGGTGATGCCCCTGCAGAAACCCCACCCGCCCATCTGGATACCAGGCGTGGCGTCCACAGAATCGATCGTCTGGGCCGCGAAGCACAAATACCCTTACGTGTCTTTGGCCCCGCCCATGAACCTGCTGCGGGGCATCTACGACCTGTATGACGAGACCGCCAAGGCCGACGGCTGGACTCCCACGGCCGAGCACCGGGCTTACGCGATCAGGATAAACGTGGCCGACACCGACGAGAAAGCCTACGAGGAAGGCAAGAACTTCTACTGGCAACTCGGAACATCGTTCGGGGTGACTCCGCCCCATTGGCAGGCGCCTCCGGGGTACATCTCCAAGTCGTCGGCGCAAGGGGCGCGGGAAGCCAACCGGCGCGCGGCAGCAAACATCACCCCCGGCGGACCCAGCCTGCCCTACGAGGAAGCCCAAGAAACCGTCCAGATCATCACCGGCAACCCGGACACAGTCATAAAGAAGCTCAAGAAGGTCATCGACCTGATCGACCCGGGCACCATCGTGCTCTGGGGCCGTGAGGGCCCCATGTCCCACGAAGTAGCCATGCGCAGCATAGACCTAATAAGCCAAGAAGTGATCCCAGCCATCAAGGAATACCAGGCGGTGGGGCAAGTCTAACCGCCCACAAAAAGCCCCCCTTTCGTAAAGGGGGGTTGGGGGGCTTTTTGGTCGCCAGCCTCAAATTCCAATGTCATCAATCAAAAACGTAGGGGCACGGCAATGCCGTACCCCTACGTTTTGTCGATCCACGCCCGAGACCCTTAATCCGCGGCAAACACCGCCAGCTCTTCCTGGTCTATCAGGGCGGCGTCGCGGCAGCGGCGCATGATCCGGAAGATGGTGCGCACGGTGACCGCGAACCGGTCCGCGGCCTCTTCTACCGACAGGTCATCCTGCTGCATGGCCGACCAGATCTTGAAGTCCCGGGCCAAACGCCGGTTGCGCTGGAACCAGGCTGGGTCGTCGTACTTGCACTGGGGCAGCGGGCAGTCAAGGCAGGCAGCGGAAACCTCACAACCCGTATCTTCGTAATGGTAAAATTCGGGCACGGCATCGAGAACGGGGCTGGAAGTGATTGGCCAGTCTAAAGTAGTCATGTCCTTTCTCCAAAACAGATGTTCTAATATTGCCCATTTAGTTTAGAACACACGTTCTGATCATGTCAATACTTTTCCGAACGAATTTTCTGATTTACCAGATTTCACGCCTACACCAGCTTGGAAATCAGAACATCTCTCATAAAATCCGGAGGTGGCCCAAGTGTCTGAAACGTCAGTAGAAGAGCCAAATATAATCACCGAATACGAAACTATGATGTACAAAAGGCGGGGCAAGACCGCCTACATCATGTTCAACCGGCCCCAGGCGCTGAACGCGGTCAACGACCAGTTCGAGGAGGACCTGCATTCAGCCCTGCTAGAGTTCGATCTAGAC
>Ga0209554_1001948_pt1 | contig 14944 bp, 11 predicted proteins | sample MarorgKNORR_S2LV_5_FD_188221 | JGI IMG/M metagenome (GOLD analysis project Ga0209554, IMG submission 188221) | Marine microbial communities from the Southern Atlantic Ocean, analyzing organic carbon cycling - Bottom_A/KNORR_S2/LV (SPAdes) (version 2) | ecosystem: Environmental > Aquatic > Marine...
CGCGATCCGCCAGCTGGAGGTCCTCCATGATACGCGGTAGCCCTCAGCCGTAACCTCATTCCCTTCGGCGTCAATGAGAACCGATGTCACGATGACCCGGCTGGATCGGTAATCGACCACGATGGGGGACGGCTCGATGCGAATTTCCGACAGTTCTGCCGGCTCCACGAATACCCTACCGGCGCCCGACCCGCGGCCCAACTCCACGCTGACGAACGTGGCGCCGGGGGTAACCCCGGTAACGGCCGCTCCCGTTTCCGTCGTCTCGAGCAGGGCGATGTCGGGGTTGCTTATGAACCACTCGACCCTGCCCGCCCGATCCGGCAGCGGGTTGTCATGTTGATCTCTGGGCACCACGCTGAATTCTCGAACCTCACCCGGCAGCAAGTAGAGAGAGTCGGGCTGGAGACTCAGGCTGTCCACCCATTGCACCCCGGTCGAATCCTGGCACGCGAGCGTCACGAGCACGACGGCGAAGGCGCCTCCCAGCAGACTCAGGCCCACCCGACGTGGTTCACTGACTCGCGCTCTCTTCTCCATTTCAGCGACTCCTCCCGAGCGTGACCCGCATACCGAACTGCAGTTGCCACTGTGAGTCTGGACTCACCGTGGTCCAGGGATCCGGCGATCGCAGGGCGCCCGACTCGTCTCGCGTCGGCAGCACGGCGGCACCCCACCTGGCGGGCAGCGGGCTCTCGCAACCAAGGTTGCACAGATCGAGCAACGGCACCACTGGGGCGACGGTTTCCACCTGGCCCCACGACGAATTCAGCACATTGAGCACGTTGATCAGGTCTGCCTCGAAGCGGACGTCGCGACCGCCGAAGCTCATGGTGTGCGCGAGCCGCATATCCAGCCGGTTCTCCCAGGGCGCCCTGCACCCGTTCCGGGGCACGAGCCCACCCCGGTGATCCGACAAGCACTCATTCTTGTTGATCGCGTCGGTGAACAGGATCGCCGTGATCAGCCCGAGCGGAGCCTGAGTTGGATTCTCGGGCACGTGTATGAGATCATTGTTCCGGTCCAGCGCTCCACCGACACCCGGATAACCGTCTCCGTTTATGTCGCCGTTGTAGACGTAGGAAAACGGGAGGCCGGACTGACCGGTGTACAAGAACGAGACTTCCGTCCTGGGCAGGCCTGGAAACGGCGTACCGAAGACCATGGCCACGAGCTTGTGCGGCCGGTCGAAGTTGGACCTGCGCAACGGCGGACGATTCACGTCGAACTCGCTCGGATTGAAGCCGAAGTTCGAGTGCATGTCCTGGAACGTGAGGCTCATTCGGTCCCAGGACCTCGCGAAGGCATACCCCAGCTGATAGGTGAGCCGGTCGCTGAACCGGCCACGAAGCTCAGCGCTCCCCGAGACGGCCCAGTCCTCCCCCTCGTTGGTGACCAGGAGGAGCTGCTCGAACTCCCCTCCGATTCCGTCGTAGTACCGCCGCTCCGTGCCCCCGAGCTCGGCCAGGTCCGTATTGCCCGGCTCGATGCTGAGGTCCATCAGGCCGATTTGGTTCAACGCTTTGTTGAAGAGCGCGCCCAGTGTGAAGCTCGTGTTGTCGCTCAGCTCGTGGTCGACGGAGACCGAGAACTTGAGATCCAGCGGGTACTTGAAGCCGGGCTCGAATACCACGACGCTGCGCAGCTCGTTGAAGCCGGGCTGCGTGGTCGCATCAGGGTTGTAGCACGAGGTCGGCGGCGCTCCCGCGCTGAAGGGCGGCGCCGGCCGACTAGGAGTAGGTTCGAGGTCGTATCGGCCCTCACACGTGAGTGTCACCGATCGCATGCCGTCGTTGTGGAAGGCGTTCGACAGCCACACGTACGGGATCTGCCCCGAGAAAAAGCCGAATCCGCCGCGCACCTGCGTCATGCGCGCCCCCTCGCTCTGCCAATTGAAGCCGAATCGTGGGGAGAACTGCAAGTTGCCCGAGGGAAGGTTCGAGGTGTCGTATCCATAGTAGTCGAGCACCCTTGTATTCTGCACGGGCGCGCCGATCACGTGAGGCGCATCGAGGCGCAGACCAAAACGCATCGTGAGTCCCTTGCCCGCATTCATCAGGTGCTGGACGAACACGCCCATCTCGAGCACCTGGAACTCGGCCGCGGGATCCTGCCCCTCGGTGAGCTCGGTGCGCTGATAACGATGCGGCGCATTGCGCTGGAGGTCACCGAAGCTCGGGAAGTAATACTCGCCCGCTGCGCCGGGCAGGAAGGTGTGCGAGATGTCGTAGTAAGAGGCGGTCAAGCCGAGGGTCACGACGTCGTCGCCCTCGCTGCGGATGTCCAAGGAGTTGGTGATGCGCAGGCTCGTCTGATCGAGCCCGTTCTCCTGTGCGAAGAACTGACCTCCCACGCGCACGGGACGCCTGAGTCCAACACCGTCCACCGAACTCGCGACATCGACCTCGAGCTGTGGCCAATCCACTGCCGGGGTGGTCTGGTCCGAACTGATCTGGAGCGTCACGTCCAATTCGTTAGCGTAACGATCGCCGAACCCTGAAAAGAGCTGCAGGGACGTGATGTTGTTCGTCGAGTTCCGGAACACCGCATTCGAGCTCAGCTCGTACGGGAGGAACGCGGAACGGTTCGGGGACTCGTCATTCTTCGCGTTGGCGAAGACGTTACGGACGGTCAGCCGGTTGCCGCCTCCGAGGTTCCAATCCGAACGGGCGAAGATGTTCGAGAGCTCCTGGCCGAGCGAATAGATGCCAGGGGATCCGACCTCGACCCCGAATTGGTCACGCATCAATGAGGAGAACGCATCCATGCTCTCCTCGGACACGCGCACGAGCGCGGCGGGGTCCCGAAACAGGTTGTACCCCGTGGGCGGTTGGTTACGCCGCTCGAACTCGCCTGAAATGAAGAAGTGGCCCTTGTTCTCGATGATCGGCCCGCCAACCGACATGGCGATCAGGCTCCGGTCCACGCCGGACGCTGCGACCGGGCCCGTCGGAAGCGAGAGATCGCCCATGAGTGCCTCGGCACGATGCACGGCCCCGACACGGACCCGCCAGTCGTTGGTACCGGAACGCGTCACGGCATTCATCACTCCGCCCGTGAAGCCTGAGAGACGGACGTCGAACGGCGCGATCAGAATCTCGTACTGGGCCACCGCGTCGATCGGGATCAGCTTGGCGCCCGCCTGCCCACCCGGCACGCCGCCAGCGGTCAAGCCGAACATGTCCTTGCTGACCAGCCCGTCGACCAGGATGGCGTTGTAGCGGTCGTTCTGTCCGGCGACCGAGAAGCCGCCGCTCTCGGTGGTCCTCACCAGCGGTGACAAGACCGCCAGCTGGGTGATGTCACGAGAGAGGATCGGCGTGGCATCCAGTACCCGCTCAGTGAGCCGCGTCGCCGGACCGATCTGGGTGGGGGTGAAGATGGTGGCCCGGTCGACGGCGACGTCGATTCCCGCCAGCTCTACCGCCTGCTCGGCGAGATACACCTCGAGTGTGTAGGTCTCGCCGACGGGAAGCTGTATCTGCTCGACAGCACTCTCCGAGTACCCGAGGTGCTGGATCGTCAGGGTATAGGGGCCACCCGGCGCGAGCAGCAGGATGAGAAACGCACCCTGCTGGTTCGTGAGGCCCGTGCGTTCGGCGCCTGTATCCGTCTGACGGACCGTAACCGTGGCGCCCACCAAGGGAGCCTCGTTCGTTCCGTATACGAACCCGCGGATCGCGGAAGTCGTGCGGGATTGCGCCTGCAGATGCGCGGGCGCGCCGGTGAGGACTACCGCGAGCGCGGTGAGTGCCAACAGAGTGGTGCGCATGTGGCTCCGACACGGCCGGACGTGACCGTGCATGTGACGGTTGGATGGGCGGGAAAGCGGCATAGTTATCGATGGTGATAGGCGGGGACGCAAGTCCCACTTATCCTCGGGTTCATGACAGCCTATATCGATCAACCCCTCGCTCGGGTCGCTGAAGCACTCAGGAGGAGAGACGTCTCCAGCCTCGAACTCGTTAAAGAGGCGCTCTCGCGACACCGTCGCAGCGGAGCCGCGCTCGGCGCCTATAAGTACATGGACGGTGAGGCCGCGCAGAGTGCCGCCCAGCTCGCGGACGACCGCTTGGCGGACTCATCGGGGGGACCGCTCTGCGGCATCCCCGTCTCGGTCAAGGATCTCTACGGCGTCGGCGGCATGCCGACCTTCGCCGGCACCGCGCGGCGGCTACCCGTCGCCTGGGAAACCGACGCTTGGTTGGTCGCCCGACTGAGGACCCAAGGCGCCGTGTTCGTGGGAAAGACGCACACGGTCGAGCTCGCATATGGCGCTGTGGGTATCAACCCGCATTGGGGCACGCCCCGAAACCCCTGGGATGGGGACAACGCTCGCATTCCGGGAGGTTCTTCCTGTGGAGCGGCAGTGAGCCTCTGGGAAGGCTCGGCACTGGTGGCGCTCGGAAGCGACACGGGTGGCTCGATCCGCATTCCGGCGTCCATGACCGGCACCGTAGGCCACAAGCTCACGTTCGACCGCTGGTCGGTCGCCGGAGTGGTGCCGCTGAGCACCTCGCTCGACACGGTCGGTGCACTGACGCGCTCCGTAGAGGACAGCGTCTACGTCTTCGGAGCGGTGGATCCCGCATGGGGCGATCCGGAGGCACTGCTGCGACAACTTTCGACGCTGGCGGCAGCCGGACTCCGCGTCTCGGTGCCGAAGTGCGACATCTGGGCCGAGTGCCAGCCCGACATCGCGGCGGTCCTCCACGCCGCGCTGGACGATCTGGGCACGAAGGGGTGGGGCCGCCTCGCGGTCGACGGCTCACTGCTCGACGAGGCGGAGCACCTGTATATGACCGGCGGGATCGCCGGGGCCGAGTGCCGGGCGTTTCTAGACCGTGACCTACCCGGTTGGCTTCAGCTCCTCCACCCCACCGTGGGCTCGCGCATCGAGCGCGCGCCCGCGCTCGACTCGGAGATGTACGCAGCGTCGGTCGCCGAGCGGCAACGTCTGATCGGGCGGGTGGACACGCTCTTCCAGAAAACCGACCTGCTCGTGCTGCCCGCCGCGATGATCACGCCGCCTCTGGTCTCGGAGCTGGACGACCTCTCTTTGTACGGCAAAACCAACGCCGCAGCGCTCCGGCCCACCTGCCCCGTCAACCTGCTCGGCTTGTGTGCGATCACGATTCCGGTGGGCCTGGATGAGGCGGGGATGCCGGTCGGCCTTCAGCTGGTGGCACCGGCGGGTCGCGACGAGATGCTGCTGGGAGCCGCGCTCTCTGTTGAACGAGCCCTCGGCACCGCCGAGCAACGATTCGGGCGGCCGCCCTACCCGCCTGAGCTCTGACCACACCTGCTCTCATTTCCTAGCCCGAGATCCGGCTCTTGGGTATCGTTGTGGGCTCTACAACGAAGGCTCGAGACAGGGAAACGCGCCCGCCGGATGTCGACCAAACAGTCCAACGCAAACGGATGGGCCTTGATCCTCGGAGGTTCGAGCGGTTTTGGGCTCGCCACGGCCCACAAGCTCTCTCAGCACGGCCTCAACATCTGCGTCGTCCACCGCGATCGCAGGGGCGCGATGAAGCGCATCGAGCCGGAATTCGATGCGATCCGTGCGCGTGGCGTCTCCCTGGCCACCTTCAACGCGGACGCCCTGGACGCGGACAAGCGAGAGCAGATTCTAGACGGCCTCGCGGAGGCACTCGGCTCGGACGGCCAGATACGCTTGATGCTGCACTCCATCGCGTTCGGCAACCTCAAGTTGATCGCTCCGGAAGCCCCCTCCGCCGACGTTGCCACGGAGCGCTTGGCTGAGGCGATGGGGGTAGACGCGCAGCAGCTAACGGATACTGTCGACGGTCTCTTCGAGCAGGACGTGCACGGCCTGCAAGCGCTCACGACCGCACCCGAGTACTCCTCTCACGCCTTCATCGAGGAAGAGGACTTGGCCCGCACGATTCACTCGATGGGCACGAGCCTGCTCGGTTGGACCCAAAGGGTGCGCGAACGCGGCATGTTCGCGAGCGACGCCCGCATTCTGGGGCTCACCAGCGAGGGCAACACGGTGGCGTGGAAGGGGTATGCCGCAGTCGCAGCAGCAAAGGTCGCGCTCGAATCGGTATCGCGATCCATCGCGGTCGAGATGGCGCACTTCGGGATCAGGTGCAACATCATCCAGGCCGGTGTCACGGATACCCCGGCGCTGCGCATGATCCCCGGAAGCGGACACCTGAAGGCGCAAGCCAGAACGCGGAACCCCTTCAAAAGACTCACGACTCCCGAGGATGTCGCCAACGTGATCTACTTGTTGTCGCGAAGCGAAGCTGCATGGATCAACGGCACCATCATTCGGGTGGATGGCGGCGAAGCGGTCTCGGGGCTGTCCCGATGAGCATGTACCTACATGCACTCGGGCATTTCCATCCCGAGAACGAGATCACGAATGACTTTCTGACCGAGCTGGACATCGGTACCGACGCGCACTGGATCGAGGAGCGAGTCGGCATCTTGAGTCGGCGAACGGTGATGTCGCTCGACTACATCAAAGAGACGCTGAATCGCGACTTCACCCAGGCGGCCGAAGCGTCGCTCTACACACATGCCGATACCGGTAGGCTGGCGTCGGAGATGGCCTTGAAGCGCGCGGGGCTGGAGCCCGGTGACATCGGGATGGTCATCGCGGGAGGCTGCAACCCCGAGTTCATGTCCCCGGCGGACGCGTGCACGATCGCGGCGCAGCTCGGCATCGAGGGCGCAGCGTTCGACCTCAACTCGGCGTGCACGAGCTTCCACGTCGCGCTGTATATGCTCTCCATGATGAAGCCCGAGGCGGTGCCGGAATTCGTGCTCGTGGTCACACCGGAGACCGTTACCTGTTCGGTCGACTACTCGGATCGAGCCGGCGCGGTGCTCTGGGGAGACGGTACCACCGCGGCCATCGTATCGACGAAGGTGCGCTCGCCCATCGAGATCCTCGGCAACACCATGCAGTCGAGTCCGGCAGGATGGGACAAGGTGACGATCCGTTCGAACGAGCACTTCCGTCAGGACGGCCGCACGGTTCAAATGTTCGCCATCAAGAAGACAGTGCGCGTGCTCAAGGGATTGCAGCAGGAGTTCGCTGACCCCGAGCGGCGCCTCCACTTCGTGGGGCACCAGGCCAATTTGAGGATGCTCGATGCCGTTCGTCAGCGGTGTAATATCGCGGACGACCGCCATCACTCCACCGTGATCGACTTTGGGAATACCGGGGCCGCCGGTGCCCCGGGCGTGGTCTCGATGCGTTGGGACGAGTGGCAACCCGGCGACGACGTCGCCCTGGTCGGGGTCGGTTCCGGGCTTACCTGGGCGGGTCACCTTCTTCGTTTCGGGGCGCCTTCGTGAGATACGAGGAGTTTCTGGCTCGGCCGCATCTCACGAAGGAAGAGATTCTGGCCATGGCATACGGACGCCTGATCGACGATCCGCCGGAGGATTTCAAGACCCGACTGCCCGCTCCACCCATGCTCATGATCGACCGCGTGGTCGAGATGACGGAGGACGGCCGCAAAGGGCGTATCGTGGCCGAGCAGGACATCAACCTCGACGACTGGTTCTTCCAGTGTCATTTCACTGCGGACCCGGTGCAGCCCGGTTGTCTCGGGGTCGACGCGGTATGGCAGCTCATCGGCCTCTACTGTGTATGGCGGGGAGCCATGGGTACCGGCCGAGCGCTCGGCTCCGGCGAGATCGAGTTCTTCGGGCAGATCCGACCCCACGACCAGGTCGTGCGCTACGAAGTCGACATCGTTCGCTACCAGGTTCTGCCGAGTTCGGGCTCTGCCGTCGCGATCGGCAACGCGAGGGTGCTGGTGGACGGCGAGGAGATCTACACGATCAAGCGAGCCAAAGTCGGTGCGTTTCGGAACATCGACTATCCCGACTATCCGTACCCGAGCGAGCATTCGCGGGGCGGGAAGATGGCCCCGGAATGAGCGACCTGGCCGCTGGCGTAGTGCTCACCCCCGAAGAAGTCCTGGCGATGCTTCCGCAGAAGGAGCCCTTCCTCTTCGTGGACGAGGTCGTGGAGGTCTCGAGCGATCACATCGTCGCGCGCTTCACGTTCCGAGAGGACCACGACTTCTACCGCGGACATTTTCCGGGCCGTCCGGTCACCCCGGGAGTGATCCTGCTCGAGAGCTTGGCACAAGTCGGGGTGGTCGCGCTCGGATTGTACCTGATCGCGCGTGACCAGGGCCGAGAAGCCGTTCTCGACGCGCTGGCGCTCTTCACGGATGCCAAAATCGAGTTCACCGGCCTCGTGAGGCCCGGGGACCGGGTGACGATTCGCGCGACGAAAGTATTCTTCCGAAGGGGCAAGATCAGGTCGGAGGCGGAGATGACCCTCGACGACGGCACCGTCGTCTGCTCAGGAACGATCTCAGGTATGGGAGTGCCAAGGCAGTGAATCGACGTGTGGTGGTAACGGGAATGGGCGTGGTCGCCCCGAATGGGAACGGACTCGAGGCCTACGAAGCCGCGCTGCGCGGAGGACGGTCTGGAATCCGAAGTATTCCCCTTTTGCAAGAGCTCAAGTTCGGATGCACGGTGGCGGGAGTGCCGCAGGATGCAGACGCACTCGCTGAGACGTACTTCGACGAAGACGATCTGCTCGCGATGAACTCCAACCAGCGCTTCGGTTGCATCGCGGCGATAGACGCGTGGACCGATGCCGGCTTCGAGCGCCCAGAGCACGGAGACGATCAGGTGAACTGGGAGGCCGGCGCGATCATCGGCACGGGTGTCGGCGGCCTCGATACCGCCGGGGAGAAGCTGGTCCCCATGACGGACGCCGGCAGGGTACGCCGCATGGGCAGCACCATCGTCGAACAGATCATGGGCAGCGGCGTCTCCGCCAGGGTCTCGGGCATGCTGGCGCTCGGTAACCAGGTCACCTCGAACTCGAGCGCGTGTAGCACCGGTGCCGAGGCGATCGTAGGCGGATACGAGCGCATCAAGAACGGTCTCGCCGACCGCATGATGTGCGGGGGAAGCGAGGGATCCAGCCACTACATCTGGGCGGGTTTCGACGCAATGCGCGTGCTGGCCCGAAAGTTCAACGACGAACCCGAGAAGGCTTCACGACCGCTCTCCGCGAGCGCCGCTGGCTTCATTCCCAGCAGCGGCGCCGGAGTGCTGCATCTGGAGAGCCTCGAGAGCGCCCAAGAGCGCGGAGCGCGCATCTACGCCGAAGTTCTCGGGAGCGCGCTGAATTGCGGCGGGCACCGCCAAGGCGGCAGCATGACAGCGCCGAACCAAACGAGCGTGCGACGCTGCATCCGTGAGGCGATCACGGACGCAGGCATCGAGTCCGGCGAGATCGACGCCATCAATGGTCACCTCACGGCGACCGTCGCGGACCCCCGTGAGGTGGCGTCTTGGGCGGCCGCGCTCGATCGCACGCCGGAAACGCTTCCGCTCATTTGCTCGACGAAGTCCATGATCGGGCACGGCCTCGGCGCCGCCGGCGCGATGGAGTCCGTCGCGAGCGTCCTGATGTTGAAGGGTGGCTTCGTCCACCCGTCGATCAACTGCGAGGACGTGCATCCGGAAATTGAGGCGTATGCCGACTCGATCCCCCACGAGGTAGTGGACACGCCGAACCTGCGTACGATCATCAAAGCCGGATTCGGATTTGGAGACGTCAACGTGTGCGTGGTCTTCCGTAAGTGGTCCGCATGACCTTAGTCTTTACGATCCTGAATCGAACCTAGAGGAGCAACCACCCCCATGGATCAAGATGAAGTGCGCGCCAAGATCGTCGAGATCATCGGCACGTATGCCAAGGACAAAGAGGCCCTGGCGTCGGCGACGGACGATACGAACATCCTTGAGGACCTGAAGGTGAACTCGGCGCGGCTGGTGGACGTCATCCTCGACTTCGAGGACGCCTTCGATATCGAGGTCGAAGACGAAGACGCCGATAAGGTGAATACCATCGGAGACGCCGTCTCCCTCATCGCGGCCAAGATCTGAATACAAGTATGAGCCTGCCGGCACGGACCCGCTTCAGCCTCTTCGCGCAACGCGAGGTCGGAAGACTGTGGTCCGTCGTCTGGGTTCCGGCGTCCATCTTCGTGCTCAGCGTCATCATGCGGTACCGCATCAGAGACGTCCGGGACCTTCGCCGACGCTTTCGCACGCTAGTCAAGGAAACCGACAAGCCGATCGTGATCTGCCCGAACCATCTGACCATGGTCGACTCGGCTCTGGTGACATGGGCGCTCGGCGGGCCATGGTGGTTGGTGTTCCACTACCGTTGGGTGCCGTGGAACTTGCCCGAGTATCACAACTTCGCTTCGGTCTGGTTCAGCCGTTTGGCGGCATGGGCGACCAAGTGCATCCCGATCGTGCGCGGCGGTGAGCGCAACCAGGTTTCGAAGGTGCTCAAGCGCATTCAGCACGTCGTTTCGCGCGGCGACACCGCCATCATCTTCGCGGAGGGCGGTCGCAGCCGTACCGGCCGCATTCAGATGGAGACGATCGCGCACGGCATGGGCAGGATCATCAATTCGATCCCCGACTGCCATGCGCTGTGCGTATATCTGCGCGGAGACCGCCAGGACCGGTGGTCGACGATCCCCAAGCGCGGCGATTCGTTCTACGTCGACTTCGAGTTCTTCCGCCCCGAGTCCGAGAACTCCGGCATGCGCCGCTCGCGTGACTTCGCAATGCAGATCGCGGACCGCCTGGTTCAGCTGGAGGAGAAGTACTTCGCGCGTCAGGCGACTGCCTGACACTCCATCAGCTACGAGATCGGCGCCCGCACTGCGGCAATCCACCGATCGACCCGCGACTCGAGAATCGAAAGCGGCAGTGCCCCACCGCCGAGCAAGGTGTCGTGGAAGCCACGAATGTCGAACGAGTCGCCCCGCACCGGACCCTGCGCGACGGGCCCCTGGAAAACCTCGCCGGTCGGATCGTGGAACACGGCGTCCGGCGAGTAGAGTTCGAGTAGGGCATCATAGTCCCGGCCGAACGTCAATTCGATATATCGGTCTGTGGTGGACCGGGTCAGCACTTTCAACTGGGCTTCCATGCCTGTCGGAGCCAGAACGAGCAAGACACAGGCCCACGTCACCACGAGCAATCGCAAGACGACACCGCGCATTCTATTCCTCCAAAGGCTTCGTTCCTGCGCATTTCCGTGCGGTTCCAGTCCTCTCGCCGCGCGGGCGCGCACCCTCCTACGTCCCTACGCGACGATACTTTCCCGTGCGCGTCCCTTGCGTCGCCCGCAACGATCTCTGATGGTGTGCCGGGCCCACCCGCCTCACGCAGTCATCCACCTGTTCGCCGTGGAGATATCGATGCTCCGGAGACCCCAGCTGTTGCTGCTCGTCCTCGTTTTTTCTGGAATTCCCAAGGCTGTGGAAGCCCAAGAAACCGCGTCCCCAGTCGACCCTACAGTATTCGAGTCGATGCAGTGGCGCTCGATCGGTCCCTTCCGCGGCGGTCGTTCCGTAGCGTCCACCGGCGTGCCCTCCGAGCCGAGGACGTACTACATGGGCACGGTGGGCGGCGGGGTGTGGAAGACGACCGACGCCGGCGTCACCTGGGACAACGTGAGCGATGGCCAGCTCGGAACGTCCTCGGTGGGCGCGATCACGGTCGCCGAATCGGATGCGAACGTCGTGTACGTCGGCATGGGGGAGCACGCGATCCGTGGGGTCATGACGTCCCACGGGGACGGGGTGTACCGGTCGACGGACGCCGGACGGACGTGGACCCACGTAGGCCTCGATCGGACCCGCGCAATCTCGCGCATCCGCGTGCACCCGACGGACCCCGACCTGGTGTACGTCGCGGCGCAAGGCGCCCCCTACGGCGCAAACGAGGAGCGCGGGATCTATCGCTCACGGGACGGCGGCGAGAACTGGGAAAAGATCCTGTACGTCGACGAGGACTCGGGCGCGTCCGATATCTCGATGGATATGAGCAACCCCCGCATTCTGTACGCCGCATTCTGGCAGCACCGGCGCTTAGGATGGCAAGTCCAGAGCGGAGGCCCGGGCAGCGGCCTCTGGAAGTCGTCCGACGGCGGCGACTCGTGGAGCCGCCTCGAGGAAGGACTGCCCGAGTTGATGGGCAAGACGTCGATCGACGTCTCGCGAGCGAACCCCGACCGAGTGTTCGCGATCATCGAGGCAGACCCGGGTGGAGGGATCTTCCGCTCCGACGACCGCGGCGAGTCGTGGCAGCTCGTCAGCGACAACTGGTCGGCCCGAGCGCGAGCCTGGTACTACATGGAGATCTTCGCCGACCCGATCGACCAGGAGACCGTCTATGTGCTGAACGCGCCCATGATGCGATCGATCGACGGGGGCCGGAACTTCACGGTGGTGGGCGTACCACACGGCGACACGCACGATCTGTGGATCAACCCGAACGACAGCGAGACGATGATCAACGCCAACGACGGCGGTGCGAACGTCTCGTTCAACGGTGGAGCGAGTTGGTCCACGCAGCAAAACCAACCGACCGCTCAGTTTTACAGGGTGAACGTGGACAACCGCTTCCCCTACTACGTGTACGGCGGCCAGCAGGACAACAGCTCCGTCGCGATCGCGAGCATGGGCAACGGCGGCATCACCTGGAAAGACTGGTATTCGGTGGGCGGGTGTGAGAGCGCTTATACCGCGTTCGACCCCGACGACCCCCGCTTCGTGTACGCCGGGTGCTACATGGGCATCATCAGCGAGTTCGACCATCGGACCGGAGGCACACGAGACGTGGGCGTGTACCCGGTGTTGCCCGCGGCCTTGCAGGGCCGGGAGATGAAGTACCGTTACAACTGGAACGCCCCCATCGTCGCTTCGCCGCACGACTACGAGGCCATCTACCACGCGTCAAACCACCTCGTGCGCACGCGGGATCGCGGCATGACGTGGCAGGAAATCAGCCCGGATCTCACGCGTGACGACGACGCCAAGCAGGGCTATGGTGGTGGCCCCATCACCAACGAAGGGGCGGGCGGGGAGATCTACGGTACGATCTACTACATGGTCGAGTCCCCGCACGAGCAGGGAACGATCTGGACCGGCAGCGACGACGGACTGATTCACCTGACACGCGACGACGGCGCAACCTGGACCGACGTCACCCCGGACGGCCTCGGCGAAGGCCAGATCAACGCGATGGAGGTGTCACCGCACGACCCCGCGACCGCCTACGTCGCTTACACGCGCTACAAGTTCAACGACTTCACTCCGCACGTCCTGGTGACCAACGACTACGGCGAGAGTTGGGACGACCGCACTGAAGGAATCGGCGAGGAGGATTGGGTGAAGGTCGTCCGGGAAGACCCGGTGCGACCCGGCCTGCTGTATCTCGGCGCGGAGACCGGCATCTACGTGTCGTGGGACGAGGGTGAGCACTGGCAATCGCTGCAATTAAACCTGCCCAACACGCCCATCAACGACCTCATCGTGCAGCGGCGCGAGAACGACCTCGTGGCCGCGACCTCCGGGCGTAGTTTCTGGATCCTCGACGACCTGACACCACTGCAGCACGCGACGGACGTGGAAGGAGAGCAGGCGTACCTGCTACCGCCACGGCACGCCTACCGATTGGCGAGCGGTGGCGGCGGCTCCGGAGGCAACGCGGGACAGAACCCGCCGAACGGCGCGGTCCTCAACTTCTATCTAGCCGCCGAACCCGCGGAGAGCGACACCGTAGTCGTCGAAGTCCTGACGGCCGCGGGAGACGTGATCCGGACGTTCTCGACGCACCCTGACGATGAAGCGAGTCCTGGAGCAGAACCCATGTCCGTGAGCGCCGGACACAATCGCGTCGTCTGGAATCTGCGCCACGAGCAGATTCCCAATATCCCCGGCGCCTACGTCTTCGGCTCACTCGCAGGCCGGCGCGTGGTGCCGGGAGACTACCAAGTCCGCCTCAGTGTCGGCGACATCTCCATGACGCGGCCGCTCGACGTGCGCCTGGACCCACGCGTCGATACTCCGATGGCCGAGTACGTCGAGCAGGACGCATTCGTGGCTCGGGTCGCCGCCGAGCTGACGGAAATCCACCGCGCCGCGATCGACGTCGTCGACGTGAACGAACAGATCGGCACGTTGCTGGGGCGCATCGAGGGCCGCGAGGGCGCCGACGTCGTGACCGACGCCGCGAGTTCGCTCACCGCCGACCTGGAAACCGTGGCGGACTCGCTCTACCAGGCGCAGGTCGTGGACGGGCAGACCGTGATCAACTTCCCGTCCCGCCTCAAATTCCAATACGTTTGGCTGCACGGAAATGCGGAGGGCGCGGAAGCAGGCGTGACTCGAGGTTCCCAAGACGTGCTCGCGGACCTGCGGGTGCGCTGGACGCTGCATCGCGCGACGGTGCTCGACCTTCTCGGACCGAGGCTCGACATGTTCAACGAACTTCTCCAGCAACACGGATTCGGGGCGATCATCGCCCCACCCGAGCCCCGCCGACCCATCAGTTGAGAGGCGTACGCAGTGAACGCTGAAGAACTCGATCGCTTCGAGTTGATCGGAAAGGAGCTCGAGGACCTCGTGCCCATCGTGTGGCAGAAACGGGTGCTCGATGTTGTGCTGTCATCGGTCCTGATCGTCGCTTTCTCGCCCATCATCGTGCTCATCCTACTGGCGATCACCGCGGAAGGCCTCATCACGCCGAGGCACCGAGGCCCCGTCTTCCTGACTGAAGAAAGAGGCTCCGAGGGTGAGATCTTCCGTCTGCCCAAGTTCCGCATCATCCGCATGGATGCATTCCGAGAGATCAGGAAGACACAGAAATTCCAGCACATCAAACCCATGGAGTCGGACCCCGCGAACGTTACCAAGGTCGGCGCGGTCCTGAAGAAGTTCTATTTCGATGAGTTGCCGCAGCTCTTCTCGATCCTGAAGGGTGACATGAGCTTCGTCGGCCCGCGCCCCTGGCCGCTCGAGGCCTACTACGAGGAACTCGAGAAGGGGATCTTCAGAAA
>Ga0209554_1001949_pt1 | contig 14941 bp, 11 predicted proteins | sample MarorgKNORR_S2LV_5_FD_188221 | JGI IMG/M metagenome (GOLD analysis project Ga0209554, IMG submission 188221) | Marine microbial communities from the Southern Atlantic Ocean, analyzing organic carbon cycling - Bottom_A/KNORR_S2/LV (SPAdes) (version 2) | ecosystem: Environmental > Aquatic > Marine...
TTTTTAGAAACTTCTTTATCCATGGCAATGCTCGAAGCAAGAACTCCTGAATGGGTATACTTTATTTTTTCTGATTCCAAAATACTTTGAATATAACCATCTTCGCCAAAACGACCATGCAACGCATTAAATACTATTTTTGGTTTTATTTTTCTAATTTCATTAATAAAATTTCCTTTTGGATCTAAGATTTTAACTTTATATTTCTTTTTTCTTAATGCCTTTACACATTCCCTTCCAGATAAAATACTGATTTCCTTTTCTCTCGAAATTCCTCCCATTAAAACTAGAATCGTTTTTTTCATTTTTTTTCACCAATAATCTGTAATTCCAATTCAAGCTTTATTCCAGTGGTATTAAAAACTTTTTCCCTTACAAGGCTAATCAAATTTTCCATATCATTTGAAGTTGCTGAATCTTCATTAACAAAAAAATTACTATGTTTTTCAGAAATTGAAGCACCTCCGATTTTCATATTCTCACATTGCGCTTCTTTAATAAGTTCCCATGTTTTTTTTTGTGTCTGGTTAATTGGATTTTTAAAAGTGCTTCCACAAGTTTTAATTTTAGATGGTTGTGATTTTTTTTTAAGCGCTAAGAGTTTTTCCATTTTTTCTTTAATTTTTTTGCTATCTTGTTTTTCACCTTTAAAAGTTCCGCTTAAAAAAATCAGATCATTAGATAGATCTGAACCTCGATAAAAAAAATTGATTTTTTCAGACCTAATCGTTCTTACAATCCCGTTGCGATCTACTACCTGGATTGAAGCAATACATTTTGAGATATCGTAACCATAGCACCCTGCGTTCATTCTTATTGCTCCACCTATAGAACCGGGAATACAAGAGAGAAATTCTAGTCCAGTAATGGTATTTTTTAGTGCAAAATTTGATAACTGTTTGTCCAATACAGCAGAACCCGAAATTACCGTATTATCATTAAGTTTAGACAAATGTGAGAAGTATTTTCCAAGTTTAATAATGACACCGTCATATCCCCCATTTCTAATTAATGTGTTCGAACCAACTCCAAGAACTTTGATTGGTAAACTATTCGAAAATTTTTTCAAAAAAAAAATTAATTCTTCTAATGTATTTGGTTTAAAAAAAACTTTAGCTGGACCTCCTAGATTAAACCAATTTAAGTGCTTCATATCATATTTATAATAAATTTTTCCTGATAATTTTTTTGATAAATCTTGAACTTGTTTTGATATATTCATAACTTATTTGATATATTTTTAATCCATGTAGATATACTTCCAGCACCCATGCATACCACTAACTCATTATCCAAAAGATTTTTTCTAAAATAATTTAATAAATCATTTTCTGATTTTAATATTACTACCTTTACATTAGATCTTTTTGCAATTAATTTTCCAAATGAATGATAGTTAAAATATTTATTAATCTTTTCACCGGCTGGGTAAATTGGACATAAAACAACCTCCTCACAAAGCTTAAATCCTGCAGCAAATTCTTTTTTTAATAACCTAACTCGGGAGAATCTGTGGGGCTGAAAAACAGAAATTATTTTTCTGGAAGGATATACTGACCTAATGCCATCAAGCAAGGCCTGTATTTCGGTTGGATGATGAGCATAATCGTCGTAAAAATCAATTTTTTTATAAGAAAATATTTTATTAAATCGACGTTCAATTCCATCAAAATTTTTTAAAGCATTTTTAATTATATTAATTTTGATACCTAAACTTAATGTCACCGCAACTGCCGCAGTAGCATTTCTTATATTATGGTTTCCAAGTAAGGGTATTTGCAAATTTGTTAAATATTTTTTATTTTTTCCAACTAAATTTAATTTAATATCAAAGTTTGAATTATTAATTTTTTTTCTAACATTATTTATTTGAAAATTTGAATTTTTATCAAAACCATAGGTTAAATAATTATTTATTTTTAAATTTTTAATTAATGCTTTGCTATAATAATCATCTTTGCAAATAATTGACTTTCCCAAAGAGGACGTTTTTTCAACAAATAACTGAAAAAATTTTTGTAAAACGGCTAATTTTTTATAATAATCTAAATGTTCCTTATCAATATTTGTAACCACAGAATAAGTTGCAGGTATCTTTAAAAAACTACCATCTGATTCGTCTGATTCTACTACACACCAGTCGCTTTTTCCCAATTTTGCAGAATTTTTTAAAAAATTTACGACTCCTCCATTAATTATTGTTGGATCCAAATTTGCTGAAAATAAAATGTTAGATATCAAGGAAGTGGTGGTCGTTTTTCCATGTGATCCTGTAATAACAATATTTTTTTTTAATGAAATAATGTTAGCAAGCATTTCGCCACGTTTGTGAATAGGTATTTTTTTTTTTTTAGCTAATAAATATTCAACATTATTTTTTTTAATAGCAGAAGAAATAACAAGCATAGTTGCTTTTTTAATATTTTCTCTTTTATGACCAATAAAAATCTTAATGCCAAATTTTCTTAATCGATCTATATTTTTGCTTTGACTTAAATCGCTACCTTGTATCATAAAGTCCATGTTGTGCATTATTTGTGCTAGTCCACTCATACCAATTCCACCTATACCAACAAAATGGATTACTTCGTTGCTTGCTATTTTCATTTGCATTAAATTAATTTTTCTATCTCTTTTTCTATTTTTAATAGTGTATTTTTACTATCATTTTTAAGCATATTTTCTCTTTTTAAACTCAATTCAACATTATTATTTAAAATTTTGATTAGAATTTCTTTCAAACTATCAAAGGATAAATTTTTTTGTTTTAGTATCCAGCAACATCCTTTTTTTTCATAGTAAATTGCATTTTGATGTTGATGATTATCTTTAGCAAATGGATAAGGAATAGCAATAAATGGTACTCCTAAAAATTCAAGTTCTCCAATAGTTGATGATCCACATCTTGATATTGCAAGGTCAGCCTTTGATATTAATTCAGCAATGTTCTCATGAAAGCTAAAAATATAATTTTCAATATTATTTTTATTATAAAAATTTTGAATTTCATTTACTTGTTTAGGTAAGGATTGTTGAATGATGCTTATTCTATAATGTTTACTTAGGTCTAAAATAACCTGAGGTATCACTTCTCCAAAAATTTCAGCACCTTGGCTGCCACCTAAAATTAAAATAGTTTTTTTTGAACTTAAATTATTTTTTTCTGATAATTCGTATTTTATAATTTCTTCTCTAAGAATGTTGCCAACCTTAACACATTTGGTTAAATATTTATTAGGAAGATTGAGAATATTGTCCGAATTTGTAAAAAGCTTCATACAAAAACGCACAAAAAATTTATTCACTCTACCCAAAACAAGATTAGGTTCATACAATAAAATTTGAATATTAAGTAATTTTGCAGCTAAACAGATAGGAAGGGAAACATATCCCCCAAGACCAAATACAAAATTTGGTTTTTCTTTTCTTAAAATTAAAAAGGAATTAATTAAAGCTAGAATTAGCTTTAAATAAAAAAATATTTTATTTATAAAACCTGCGCGAGTTGGAATATTTACTTCAAATATTTTATGTAAAAAAAAATCTTTTTTTAGATATTTTGCACCTCTTTTATCAATAACGAGTATTGTTTCATATTCCCTTTTTTTAAAAAAATTAATTAAACTAATAGAGGGAAAAACATGCCCTCCTGTGCCTCCGCTACAAAAAAGAATTTTTTTTTTCATAAATTATCTTGATTTAATGGAATTTTTTTTGTCAAATTTAAAATTAAACCAGCGATCATTGCGTTTCCTATAATTGATGAACCTCCATAACTTAAAAACGGAAGGGTTATACCTGTTGTTGGCAAAAGTCTTATATTTACTCCAATATGAATGAAGGTTTGAATTAGCAATAATGAAATTAAACCAACTAAGACAAGCTTCGTATATTCATCCTTTTCATCTAATAATTTATGCAACACCTTATAAGAAAAAAATAAGAAAATTATTATTAGCAACAAAATTAATATAGCTCCAAATTCTTCTGCGATTATAGCAAATATATAATCGGTATGAGCTTCTGGCACTCTATCTTTTAATACTCCTTCGCCCAAGCCTCTGCCAGTAAAACCACCACTCTTTATTGCCTCTAGTGCTTTTTCCGATTGATAGTTTTCCCCCTTTGTTGGGTTAATAAATGATTTTAATCTAAATAAGATATATCCAAATTTATTCGGAAAAAAAAATAAGATTGAAACGAAAATTAAAACACAGATTAAAAAAAATATACCTAAAATTATAAAATTTATTCCTGATGAAAAAACCATAATCAACCAAGACGAAAATAGTAGAATAGATTGACCTAAATCTGGCTGAATAATCAAAAGAAACAAAACAACCGATAATACAACTAATGTATAAAAATATTTTTTATATAAATTATGAATTATTTGTGAAGAGATAATTTGTGCTAATATAAGAATAAAAAAAGGTTTTAATATTTCGATCGGTTGAAATCTAGGTAAAAGAGGTATATCCAACCATCTCTTTGCACCTCTAACCTCAGTTCCAATAAAGGGAACTAAAAATAATATTAGAAGAGATATTAAAAAAAAATATGGCAGATATGCTTTGATTATTTCTCTTTTTTGAAGAGAAACAAAAAAAATAATTATTAGTGCAATACCAACAAATACAAAATGCTTTAAAAAGAAAAAATAGCTTTCCTTATTTAATTTTTCACCAATAAGAGATGATGTAGAAGAAAATGAAAAAAATAAACCTAAGAAAAAAAGTAGCAGGATTAGCGATAATATTGCCTTGTCTATATTTCTCCACCAGCTTGCTAGAAGACTTCTATTTTCTCTACTAAAGTCAAACATATATTAATAAATACTTGATCTTGCCTTATAAATAAGTTCCTTAAATTTTTTTCCTCTTTCTTCAAAATTTGTAAATTGATCAAAAGATGCGGCTGCAGGGCTAAATAAAATTGTATATTTATTTTTTGTTAAACTATTCATGCTATTTATTTGCTTTAAGTCTTCGACAACCTTTAAAACTGCATTCTTTAAATTATTTACCACAACAAAATTTACTTTTTTTCTTAATTGTTTTTTAAAAAAAATCGTACTTTTTCCAATAATATAAGCTTTAATAATATTTTTTTTTAATTTATTTAGAAAAAATTTATCACCCTTCTTAGGAAATCCACCAACAATCCAAAAAATATTTTTGTAACTTTTCAATGATTGTGAAGATGACTCAAAATTGGTTGCCTTTGAATCATTTATGCAAATTATTTCATTGTTTAGTGATAATCTCTCTTGTCTATGTGGCAATCCTTTAAATTTATTTAAGGCTTGCAATATTACATCTAATCTTATTCTACAATTGCTCGCTATTTTAAGTACAAAAGAAATATTTTCTAAATTGTTTTGTGATAACAAATATTTATTTTTAATTTTTTTTAAAATTTTTTTTACTTTATATCTATCAACTTTATACAACTTGGAAAAAAAATGTTTTTTCCTAAAGTTGTCTATTATTTTTTTCGTAAATTTATTATTTAAATTTAAGTACGAATGATCCTTAAATGACTGAAATTTTAAAATTTTTATTTTTGCATTAATATAATTTTCCATAGTCCTATGTCTTTCCATGTGGTCAGGGGAAATATTAAGTATTGCAGCATGATTAGATTTAAAATGTTGTGTATATTCAAGTTGATAAGAAGAAACTTCAACAATAATAACTGTTTTTGTATTTAACTTTTTAAGAGATAATATTGGTTCGCCTATGTTCCCTACAAGATGGGTTTTGTAACCAGCTTTTTTAAAAACTACTTCTAATAACTTGCAAGTTGTTGATTTACCATTTGTGCCAGTAACCGAGATAATTTGGCTATTTTTGTTGAAATTATAAAATATATCTAAATCTGTAATTATTTTAGCTTTATTTTTTACTAAAAAATTTTTTAGATAGCACTCTCTAATATTTATGCCAGGACTGACTACGATAAAGTCAATAAAATTATTTGTTAATTTTTCTTTGAAATTCAATAAATATTTTTTTTTTATACATTTTCGAACAAAAGAATTATCATCCCAACAATAAATTTCTGATTTAATTTTTTTTAAAAATTTTAGGGTAGCTAATCCACTTTTTGCAAATCCATAAATAAGAATTTTTTTTTTTGCAAATTTTGATCTTGAATTTCGCATTATCTTAATTTTAGTGTCGCCAATCCAATCAAAGCTAATATTATTGAAATAATCCAAAATCTAATTACAACCGTTGATTCTGCCCAGCCCTTTTTCTCAAAATGGTGGTGCAGAGGCGCCATTCGAAAAATTCTTCTTCCAGTTAATTTAAAGGACACTACCTGAATTATTACAGAAGCTGTTTCTAATACAAATAAGCCACCAATAATTGCCAGTACAATTTCATGCTTTGAAACAATGCTTATGGCTCCGAGCGATCCCCCAAGAGATAATGATCCAGTATCTCCCATGAAAATTTTTGCGGGAGGTGCATTGAACCATAAAAATCCAAGACAGGCGCCACATATAGAACCGCAGAATATTGAAACTTCTCCTAGCTCTTTAATATACGGTATTTGAAGATAATCTGAGAAAACTGTATTTCCTGCAACATAACAAATAAAAGCAAAAGATGCTGCTACCAATATCACAGGAACAGTTGCTAAGCCATCTAGCCCATCTGTTAAATTGACAGCATTTGAAGATGCAATAATTATAAATATGTAAAACGGAATAAAAAATATTCCCATATTTAAAATTAAATTTTTAAAAAATGGAAAATATAAATTTTTCAAGTGTGAATGATCTCCAAATTTATGTAAAAAAAATACAGCAATAAAAGCTAGAAATATTTGGACAATAAACTTTAGTTTTGGAGATAGACCAGATGAATTGTGATTTTTTATTTTCAAGAAATCATCAATTGCTCCCAAAATTCCAAAACTACTTGCTACAAATATTAAAAACCAAATATAAATATTGGATAAATCTGCCCAAAATAAAGTGCTTAATAACATTCCTATTAAGATCAGTACTCCTCCCATTGTTGGGGTTCCAACTTTTTTAAATAAGTGATCAATCGGCCCATCTTCTCTAATAGGCCCTGTGATTTTTTTTTGTGAAAAATATTTTATAAATGGACCTCCAATAAGAAATACAATAATAAATGACGATATTAATGATAATCCCGTCCTAAATGTTAAATACCTAAATACATTTAAAAAAGAAAATTCGTTTATAAAAGATGTTAATAAACTATAAAGCATTAATTAATTTTTCCTTTTTTTAATTTTTTGCTAAAATTGTTCAAACCAGTTAAATTTGAACCTTTTATCATTACATAATCATTATCATTTATATAATTCCTAATTAAACTGCCAATATCACTCATTGTATTTAATATTTTTCCTTTTTTGTTTTTCTTCAAGAATTTGTAAGTCTCTAATATAGATTTACCAATCACAAAAACTTTATCAATGTTACTATTATTAATATATTTTCCTAAATTTCTGTGAAAAAACTTAGTTTTTTTTCCCAATTCCAACATGTCTCCTAATAAAAGAATTTTTTGAGTCTTTTTTTTATCAATACTATTAAAATGATTTATAGCTAGTCTCATTGAATGTGGATTAGCATTATAGCTTTCGTCGAGTAAATAAAATTTTTTCTTAAAAATTTGAATTTTATTCATATCTCCTCGGCCTTCTGGTATTTTAAAATTTAAAAAAATATTTTTTCTACCTGATATATCTAAATCCAAATTAAATATAATTAGGCATGTTGAAAGAACATTTTGAATATAAGTGCTATTATTATAATTGATATTAAACAGGTAAACTTCATTATTATATGAAATAGAAGCTTGATAAATATTTTTATTTTTTCTTATATCTTTTAAATATAGATCTGCATTTTTGTTCAAACCAAAAGATTTTACCTGAACATTTTTTTTCCTAGCCTTCTGAGCTATATAATTAAAAAACTTATCATCTCTATTCAATATTAAAGTTCCTTGTGCAACTAAATTATTTATAATTTCTGACTTTGCCCCGGCAATTTCTTTTGGACTTTTAAAATTTTTTAAATGTGCTGAAGAAATATTTGTTATAACTGCTATATCGGGATTTAATATTTTTGAAAGTGAGTGTATTTCACCCTTTTTATCCATGCCTAATTCAAATACACCGAAAACATCTTTCTCTTGTAGATTAGATAAACTCAGAGGAACTCCATAATGATTATTAAATGAAAATTTTGAAGAGAAAGTGTTATCAAAATTTTTTAAAACAAAACTTGTCATATCTTTTAGAGTTGTTTTTCCAGAACTTCCTGTAATTCCAATGATTTTTGCTTGGGTATGCTGTCTAGTCGCTTTAGCAAGATTATTGAGTGCGGTTAAAGTATTTGGAACCCGAATTAATTTTTTTGAATTTACTCCTCTTATTGATCTATTCACAACTGCTTTTTTTGCTCCTCTTGCAATGGCTTCTTTAACAAAATTATGTCCATCTTTTCTTTTTCCTTTAATTGCAATAAATAAAGATTTGGAACTAATTTGTTTTGAATTTATGGAAACATTATTAAAATTAAAACTATTATAATTTGAAAACACCTCCGATGTGATACATGGGTGCCAAAAATAATTGGCAGATTGTTTTTTTTTGTTCGTTAGAAATTTTTTTATTTCATTTTCGTCAGAAAAATGGATTTTTTTTGAACCAAAATCTTGATATTGTTCATGACCTTTGCCAGCTATAAGTAAGATTTCGTTATAGCCAAGTTCTTTAATCGCCAACTGAATAGCAAGTCTTCTGCTTTTTGTTTCTATAAAATTTATCTTAATTCCTTTTTTAATTGATCGTCTAATATTTTTTGGACTCTCAAATCTGGGGTTATCATCTGTTAAATAAATCTTTTTACAATATTTACTTGCTATGTAACCCATAATAGATCTTTTGCCTTTGTCGCGATCTCCTCCGCATCCAAAAACAATCAAAATATTTTTATTAAATTGAAATTTTAAATTTTTTAGAACTCTTTCTAAAGCATCTGGGGTATGTGCAAAATCAACAAATATTCTTGAATTATTTTTTAATTTTTTTATACACTCCAATCTTCCTTTTGCAGCTTTAATATATTTTGTTTTCTTCAAAGATTTATTAATACTAAGGCCGCACTTTTCTGCTAAGAGAATGGCGAAAAGTAGATTGTTTATTTGATATTGTCCAAATAGAGAAGTTATTAATTTATATGTTTTGTTATTGTATAAAAATTTAATCTCTTGAAAATCTTTCTTATGTTTTTGACTTAATATTTTTAAGTTACCGCGGCCATAACCTATCGAATTAATGTAAATTTTTTTTCTTTTACATATTTTTTGTAATTTTTTAAAAAAAATATTAGTTTCTTCTGTAATACAGAATGTTTTTTTGTTTAATAAATTATTAAATAAATAAATTTTTGAATTTAAATAATTATTCATATTTTTATGATAGTCTAAGTGATCTCTGCTTAAATTTGTAAACACAGCTGCTTTAAAAGTAATATTATTCAATCTTTTTTGATCGAGACCATGACTCGATGCCTCTATTACCACATTATTGATTCCTCTTTTTTTTAACTCAGAAAGACTCTTATGTAATAGCAATGGATCTGGAGATGTAAGGTTAGTTTTTTTTTTAAATAAATTTGACTCTATACCCAAAGTACCTATGGAAGCAGCGCGTATTTTATTTAATTTAAATAATTGAAAAAAAAAATTAGCAACTGAGGTTTTTCCATTAGTACCTGTTACAGCAACAATATAAGAGGGTTTTTTTTTATAAAAGTTTGAACAAGCTTCAGATAAACTTTTTCTAACATCGCGCACCCTTAATAGTGGAATTTGCAAAGCTTTGAATTTGATTTTTGAATCAACAAGGATTGCAGATACTTTTTTCAAGATTGCATTTTGAATAAATTTCGTTCCAGATATTTTGTTTCCCTTAATTGCAAAAAAAATGTCATTTTTTTTTGCTTTTCTGCTATCAAAACAAATACCTTTTACATAAATTTTTTGATATTTTTTCCCTACGGATTTAAGTAGCTCGGGTAAGTACATTTAAAATTTATTGGAAGCTTGTAAATTATTTGTGGCTAAAATTGGACCTATTTTTTCAATAATATTACCTGCAACAATAACTGTATTCCATCCAGCGGTATTGCGTGTTTCTCCTGTGAGCTTGTATCCACTAGAAAATTCATAAACAAAATCTGGTGCAGATTTTGGCTCATCCAACATCACAAGTAATAAATATTGAGGTTTGCTGATTGGAAACAAAGACACAAAAGTATTTATTTTTTTTTCTTTACTATAAGTTCCGTTGATTACCTTACGGGCTGTTCCAGTTTTACCTCCTACTTCATATCCTTTTTTGTCTGCAAATGATGCCGTTCCTTTTTTATTTGAAATTACTTTTCTCAACATTGAGTTAATTATGTTGCTCGTTTTTAATGATATAATCTGCTTTTTATTTTGTAGCGTAATATTTTTATTTAACAAAATAGTTGGATGAATTTTATATCCACCATTACCAATGATTGCATAAGCTTTTGCAAGTTGCAAAAGTGTGGTGGTTATTCCATGTCCGAATGATGCAGTTTCAAGTGTACATTTTCCCCATTTAAATGGAAGAGGTGTGCCCACTTCTTCCAACTCAAAATTAATTTTTTCAAAAAGCTCTAAAGAATTTAAAAATTCTCTATAATTTTTAACGCCAATTTTTTGTGCTATTCGAATTGCACCAATATTGGATGATCTAACTAATATTTCTTCTGCTGTTAAATCTTTTGGTAATTTATCATGTTCCGAGATTGTCATTCCACCACAAATTATTTGATTTTTTAAATCTTTAAATACTGTGTTTGCTTTTATTGTTCCAGATTCTATACCTGCTGTTAATGTAAATGTTTTAAAAACCGAACCTAACTCATAAACTCCTTTTGTGATCTTATTTAAATAAATTGGATCCTCTATATTCATTCTCTCATTTAGGTCAAAATCAGGAAGTGAGATTAAAGATAAAATTTCACCACTATCAATTTCCATAAGCAATGCGGCACTACCTAACGTTTGAAATATATTATTTCCAGTTATTAATTCTTCTCTAATGATATATTGTAAGTTAGCATCTAATGATAAAATTAGTGGATTTTTAGACTCTGTTAATTTTTCATTAAATGATTTTTCTAATCCCGATATACCCAAATTATCATCGTCTATTTGTCCTAGAACATGACTGAAAAGAGATTCATGAGGATATACTCTGAATTGTTTTTCATTTAAATCAATGGACTGATTGCCTAAAAGCCATAGTTTTCTCCATTCTGATTCATTTAATCTTTTTTTTATATAAAAGTATTTTCCTACTTTTATTTTTTTTTTTATTCTATCCATATTCATGTTTGGAAAAATTAACCTTAAATTAATTAATAGTTTTCTTTTATTTTTAATTAATTGAGGCCTAATTGCTGCTGAATACAATTTTACATTTCTTGCAAGTAAATTATTATTTCTATCTAGGATATCTTGTCTGTTTAAAAAATTTGTTGGAATTGATTTATTTGTAAAATAGTTTTCTTTTTTAATTGATGCCAAATAAATAATTTTAGACCCAAATACAAAAGCAACAACTAAAAAAATAAAAAAAATAAAAGATACTCTATTCAAAGAAAATTTAACTCTGGAGAATTTTGATTGATCTTTATATTCATATTTTGGAGTTTCGTAATCTTCAAAGTAAAAGCTTTTAGTTTTCCAAAGTATATGATTACCCAAATTATTATTTTTTCCTTTTTTATCATGCATGAAAAATTATCTAATTGATATAGGCGGAATACCCAGAAGTGCCTTTATAACTTGTATCCCTGCCCACTTTTTAACTTTTTTTGAAATAACTATTTTTTTTGATCTTTGTGGTTGTCTGTCATCAATCCTTTTTGTAATGAGTAATGGTATATTATCAATCTTTTTTGTGACATTTGACTTCTTGTTGACCGATTCTTTTTTGCTTAATTGAGTAAAAGTATTGTAATTTTTTAATTTTTTTAAAATAGTTAAATCTTTTTCTGGTTTAATTGATTTTTTTATTTGAGATTCTTTGTAATATGAAAAATTTTCATCAAGAAAATTTTTGACTAAAAGAGAAATATGTTTAGGTGTCGTTAAATATTCAAAATCCAAGCTTGCTTCATTTAAGTTAAAATTTAAACTATTAATTTCATTATCTAAGTAAAGTAATTTTTTCTCCAACAATCTTGTTTTGTTTTTTATCAAAGACGTAAAAATTAATCCTGATATTAGAGTTATTAATATTAAAATGTTTCTCATAAATGCGAACCCATTTCTTCTATCTCTAAATAATTCTTAAATTTTTCTGTTAATTCATTAGGGAAAAAATATTTTTTATTATTTCTTATTCCATAACGTAGTTTTGCAGATCTCGATGGACGATTTATTAAAATTTCCTTTTCGGAAGGGCTTATTGATTTTTTTATTGGGCAATCGAAAAGTCTTATATCTTCTTTATCTACCTTTGGAAAATATCTTGAAGGGTTTTTGCTTTTTTCAGAATAAGTTCTAAAAAAATATTTTACTATTTTATCTTCTAATGAATGAAAACTTACTACAATTAATATGGCTCCTGGATTTAATAATTTAGTTGCTTCTATAAGTCCTTTAATTAATTCACTTATTTCATTATTTACAAAAATTCTTATTGCCTGAAATGATTTAGTAGCTACATTTTTTTTAGCAAAATTCTTATTTTTCTTAACATTTTTTATGATTCTCACTAAATCATCCGTATTTAATATTTTTTTATTTTTTCTTAACTTTACTAATTTAAATGCTATTTTTTTGTGATCCTTCTCATCTCCAAAGTATTTTAGAATAGTTGAAATTTGATTTTGATTTAACTTATTTAAAACATCGTGTGCGCTAAACTTATTAATGCCCATTCTCATATCAAGTGGACTTTTTGAATCAAATGAGAAACCCCTATCTAAATTTTTAATTTGCATTAATGAAAATCCAAGATCAAAAATAATAGCTTTGATACTTATGTCTTTTTTTATAAATGAGTTTAGAGTGCTGAATTTTTCAGTATAAAATTTAAATCTGTCTTTATACTGTTTTTCTAAAGTTTTAGAAAAATGTTTGACTGATTGATCTCTATCAAAAGCAATTACTTTGGTGTTAGGATATTTTAATATTTCTTTTGAATATCCGCCAGCACCAAAAGTACAATCAATAAACGTGCCACCATGTTGAGGGGTAATAATGCTTAAGATCTGATCTAGCATCACTGGAAAATGATCTATTTTTTTCAGTGACATGGTGGCATTCATTGTTATTATTTAATTCGTCATTCATTAATTTTTTGTTTTCTTAAAAATGCAGGAATTTCAAATTCTTCTTCCTCATCCTCATGAATTAAACTCTCTGATTCCTTTTCAGGATTCACTTCTTGTTTAAAGAAATCAACATCTTCTTCTTCAGAAAATAGCTGTGGTGTAGTTTTTTCGTTTTCTTCCTGGTTCACGCTTTGAACAAGATCTGTCTGTTGCTGATTTTCTTCTTGATTATTTTGTTTGGTGTTTTCTATGTAGTCAAGACTATCTAAAGAAATTTCATTTAATGAGTCATCTTTTATACTTATATTATTTTGTTCTACCGAAACATTTTCTTTTTCTAAATCTTGATCTATTTTCAAAGCATTAGCTCCATAAACAGGAGTTGAATTCAAACTATCATCATTGCTTGCAACATTGGTAGCTTTTGGATTTATTGCGGGGTTCAAATAACCAGAGTTTCTATTATGAATTCTGTGAACCATGCTAACAACTGATTTTTCCTCTGAAGATATTCCATCTAAAGAAGTGGCAACAATGGATACCCTCATTTTACCGTTCAATGAACTGTCCGTAATAGAGCCAATTATTACCTCAGCTTCAGAATCAACTTCTGCTCTTACTTTATTTACAGCTTCTTCCACTTCAAAAAGTTTTAAATCTTTTCCACCTGTAATATTCACCAAAAGTCCTTTTGCACCCTTCAAAGAATATTCATCAATTAGTGGATTGTTTAAGGCTAATTCTGCTGATTGAATTGCTCTTTTTTCTCCTTCAGCTTCTCCTGTTCCCATCATTGCTTTGCCCATACTCTTCATAATATTTTCGACATCAGCAAAATCTAAATTGATAAGACCCGGTTTCACCATTAAATCTGTTATACTTTGAACTCCATGTTTTAAAACATTGTTAGATAATTCAAAAGATTCTTCTAATGTAGTGTTCTCATTCGCTATCTTAAATAAATTTTGATTGGGAACGACAACAATTGTATCAACTTGTTTTCTTAATTCTTCTAAACCATGATTGGCCCTACGCATTCTACTAGGACCCTCGTACAGAAAGGGTAACGTAACAACTCCTACTACTAAAATATTTAATTCTTTAGCTGCTCTAGCGATAACATGTGCCGCACCTGTCCCTGTGCCACCTCCCATGCCAGCAGTTATAAAAGTCATGTTGCTACCCTGAAGAAAATTTATAATTTCATTTAAAGATTCATCTGCTGATGCTTGACCAATATCAACTCTTGCACCCGCACCCAAACCTTTGGTTATATTTGTTCCTATTTGAATTTTAGCTTTAGCTTTATTCAATTTTAAATCTTGTGCATCAGTGTTAACTGCAATAAACTCTACTCCTTGTAATCCAGACTCGATCATGCCATTGATTGCATTTCCTCCCGCTCCACCAACTCCAAGCACTAATATTCTTGGATGTAATTCTCTAATTTCTGGCGCATTAATGTTTATTGTCATTTCCCCTCCTTTGAAAATTGTGTTTCCCATTTTAGACTTGCTCTATTCAAATTAGCTTTTTTCCTAGCCTGCGTTTTGAATTTTTCAA
>Ga0209554_1001952_pt1 | contig 14922 bp, 17 predicted proteins | sample MarorgKNORR_S2LV_5_FD_188221 | JGI IMG/M metagenome (GOLD analysis project Ga0209554, IMG submission 188221) | Marine microbial communities from the Southern Atlantic Ocean, analyzing organic carbon cycling - Bottom_A/KNORR_S2/LV (SPAdes) (version 2) | ecosystem: Environmental > Aquatic > Marine...
CCCGCAAAGCAGCGCCTGAAGCCGGCAGCCTGGATCATTACTCTGGTCTGGCTGTTCTTCGGCGTCGGACCCGGCGCGGTTCTCGGCAACGATATCTTTGGTGCGCCGGATGCCGGCATCGAGGGCTGGACGTTCGGTATACCGTCGATCTGGGCCTGGCAAATCCTGTGGTGGGGTTTGGGCGTCTTTATGATGTGGTTCCTGGCCTACAAGATGGAGATGTCGACCTTGCCAGAGAATGAGGTCGAAGCTCTAGTCGAAGATATCGGCGATACGGTTACCCAGTAACCTTACCGACGTATATGTGACGGACGACGGGGGAAAGCCCATGCTTTCCCCCGTTTTCTTTTCTGGGTGATAAATGGAAGTTCTCTTTACATCAGAATACCGCTATCTCTGGATGGCCCTGCTGGCGGCGGCGCTGTTCATCCCGGTGCGCCAGCTCATATGGGTTTTGAGTGTGCGGCGGGCCATCGGTAAAGCCGGTGAGGAGGCGATCGACGACGCCGAGCGGCACCGCCTGAAGAAACGCGCCAGCGTTACCTCAGCCCTGCTGTGCAGCCTGTTCTCCCTGGTCTACATCAACGTGTTGTTCAGCACATGAGCGGCTACTTCAGCCAACGCATACAAAAGCGCTTCGTTTTCCTGCTGTTCATACTGACCCTCGTCGTGTTCAGCGCCTATACGGGAGTGCGCTGGTATAAGGACAGCACGCCGGGCGATTACGAGGTCCGCGAAGGGGATATCAAGCTTAGTGACGGGGACTATCAGGAGGCGATCGAGAAATTCGAATTAGCCCTCACCGCCCAGCCCGATCACCGTGGCGCCCTGCATGGTAAGGCCGCTGCCCTGATTATGCTTGAGCGCTATGACGAGGCTGAGGCGGTTCTGAGCTATCTCATCGATTATCTTATCGAAACGCTGGAGGATGACGATCCAACCGGCATCGGCGCCCTGAGTGCCGCCTACACCAACCGCGGCATCATCAAGGACCGCCATGGGCGCCACCAGGAAGCCTATGAAGATTACGTGAAATCCGTGAAAATCGACTACGAAATCGCCGACGGACCAAGCTGGATCGAGCATCTGCTCTATTACGATCACGAGCCGTCAAGCGCCCTCAAGCGTGCGCAGTATCTCTATATACAGTTCCAGTTGCCCGAGGCAGAACGCGTCCTCACCTTGCCGGAGCGCGACGACGCCCAGCGCATGTATAAGCCCTGACTGTAATCAGCCAAGCTGTATCAGGCCGAGTACATCCTGGAACAGGACAGCAAAAAAGTAGAACCCCGCGATGCAGCCAAACAGCAGATGGACGAAATCCGCCTCGCCGTCCTCGTTGCGCACGCGAAGCCCATGCCAGGCAATGGCGCCCGTGGCGGCGAGGAAGATAAAATTGATGAGCTGCTTGGTGGCGGGATCTTCGATATCAAGGAATTCGAGCATCCGCCGAATTTAGTGGCGCACAGCGGCCCGCGCAAGCGGCTAAATTTTGCTTTGGGGGACCAGTTCCGTATCGCTTAGATAGGGTGGAAACATCGATGTGCTGGGATCGGCCTCGAAATTGGAAATCGCGATGCTGCCGCCGGCCATCATCACCAACAGGCCCAGGGCGAAACATATGCTGCGCACGTCGATTGGTGTTCTCACGTTGTAATCGCAATCAAATTGATGGTAGTGCGGCTGGTTATAATCAAGCAGTCCCGATTGTTCTTCCTGCAATATCCTGCGTGCGTAATGGCGCACCCAAGGGGGTACGATGCCCTCGATCATATAGACGTGGAATAGATGATCGGCCTGGTCCTCAGGAAGATCTTCGCCGTACCAATCCTGATAAGCCAGTTGCAGGAGCTGGAATTCGCCGACCTGAAGGATATTTGCTGCATCACCAATCACGCGGCGCTCGGGATTTTCGAGCTCCTCTTTATCCGGGTGCAGCAGGGTTTCCCACAAGTTCACGACAATTTTCCACATGAAGAAGTTATAGCGTCAACTTCGCTTTAAAGATTATCACAATAGATCATATTTTGGTTAACAAAGGATGATGTGCGGAGTCTAGCCGTGGACTGTCGGCTAGCGATCATATTTCGCCAGGACCTCAAGCACGTCGGTCAGCATATCGTCCCGCGCGGCCGCGAGTTCGTCGACCGACCGCCCCCTGGCCCGCTTCTCGATACCCTCGGCGATAAGCTCGGTTACCGCCGGATCATGGCGCAGGGTGGCCTGCCCGTCGCGCTCGGCGTAATGCTCGGCGATGGGTCCGAAATGGGCCATGGCGCCGGCCATGCCGCCGGCATTGGCGAGCTGCATGGTGAGATACGGCCCCATCACCGCCCAGCGCAGGCCCGGCCCATGAACCAGGGCCGCATCCACATCGGCGGCGTCGGCGACGCCTTCGCCGACCAGCTTGGCCGCCTCGTCCCACAGGGCGATCTGTAGGCGGTTGACGAGATGGCCGGGGATTTCCACATGGAGCCGGATCGGATAGCGGCCGATAGCGCGATAGAAATCCATCAGCCAATCGATCGTCGCCGGATCGGTTTGCGTGCCGCCAAGCACCTCGACCAGGGGGACCAGATGGGGCGGATTGAACGGATGGCCCAGCCCCAGCCTTTCGGGGTTAGACATCCCGGCCTGCATCTCGCTGGGCGGAAAATAGGACGTGCTCGAGGCGATCACAGCGTCCGGCGCGAGCACAGCTTCCATGGTGGCGAGCAGGTCACGTTTCAGCTCAAGCCGCTCGGGCGCGCTCTCCTGGACCATCTCCGCATCCCGGCAGGCAGCACCGGCGTCGCTAAAAAAGCCGATACGGTCCGGGGCGGCGCCATCGGCCAGCCCCAACCGCTCGAACGAGGGCCAGGCGCGCGCGACCAGGGCGCGCACACGGGTCTCCGTATCCGGGTCGGGATCCCAAACCCGTACATCCATTCCGCGCGACAGGAAATAGGCCGCCCAGCTCGAGCCGATAACGCCGGCGCCGATGACGGCAATACGTTCGATCTTATGGGCTGCGGCTCTGGTCATGTTTCTTCTTCCATTTTGCTGTAGGGCGCGACAAATGCCATGACCACGGCGAGAGCGGACAGGCCGGCGACCAGAATAAAGGCATAGCGGAGATCGATATTGCCGAGAGCGCCGGCGCTAACCGCGCCGAGAGCGCCCACGCCGTCCATGACCGCGAAAGTAAAACCCAGGGTGGTCGCCTCGCGCTTAGCCGACAGATCGACCGCCGCGGCGAGCACCACGGAGCGAATGCTGACCAGCGCGGTCGCGGTGATCACCATGGCCACGATAGCAAGGGTCGGTCCCGGCGCCAGAGCAATAGCAACAGCGGCAACGGTGGCGATAACATTGCCGGCGACGAACAAGGGCCGCCGCCCGATCCGGTCGGACACTTTACCGGCCATGGGCTGAAGCAGGGCGCCGAACAGCAGCATCAGAGATAAGGCCAGGCCGGTCAGCGTCAGGGTCAGCCCATGCACCGTTTGCAGGAACAAAGGCGACATGCTGAGCAGCGCCATCATTGCCATGCTATAGGCGCTGATCATGACGATCAGGGCGAGCCCGTCGGGCCGCATCCAGACGCGCCAGAAGGAGCGTGGATTTGTGCTTTGCGATGTTGGTTCATGGTTAGGCGGCGGCACATGCTTGGCGAATCGCAGGAACACCACCCCCATGATAGCCGCGGGAATGGCCGAGAGGAGCAACGCCTCACGCCAATCCACATAAACCAGAAGAAAACCGGCGCATAAGGGCGACAGCACCGCCGCGAGCGAGCCGCCGATGGCGTGGGTGCCGAGCGCTTGGGCGCGCCGCTCCGGCGCCTGTTGCACCAGAACGCCGGTGGCGATGGGGTGCCATACGGCGTCTCCCATGCCCGCGAAGGCCAGCAGCAGGGCAAGACTCCAGTATCCCGGTGCAAATGAGGCAAGGGTATAGCCGACCGCCACCCACCAGAAGGTCAATTGCAGGAGCCGGCCGCGATTTGTCACCCGGTCCGCCAGGATCCCGGCGGGTAGGAAGGCGACTGCCGACCCGACGCTGTGGATGGTGAAGATCAGGCCGACCTCGGCGGGCGATAGATTCATGGTGACAGCCATGGCCGGTACGATCAGCCATACCCCCGTGGGCGCCCAGTCATTGGCGAAATGGCCGATGGTGAAGGGGATTAGAAGCTTGCCGCCGATGGATTTTTGTGCGGCGGCGTCAGGTGCGGTGATGTCGGCGGGAGGCATGGCGCTAGTTGTAGCACCCCTGAGAGGCCAGGCAACTGGGATCTCGACGGTAGCCTGTGGATGGAACGCTGGTGGTTCGGCTGATTTGATCCACTCGGAAAACCACTTCGAGAGGCCCGGCAGAAATGCCGGGTCTCTTTTTTTTATTTATGGTAATCAACAAAGCAAGCTGTCTGGGCAGGATGTAAAATTTCGCATGATAATCACCCCATGAAAATTACTGACGTCAAAACCTTTGTCGTGGGCAATCCGCCACCCCATTTCGGCGGGCTTTACTGGGTCTTCGTCAAGCTGACCACCGACAGCGGTGTGAGCGGCATCGGCGAGGTCTATTCGGTGCCCTTCCACCCCCATGTGGTGGCCCGCATGATCGAGGATGTGGTCGAGCGCAAGGTGATCGGCGCCGATCCCTTTAAGATCGAGCGGCTGTGGCGGATCATCTACTCAGGCGGCTTCACCCAGCGTCCGGACATGTCGACCATGGGCATCCTGAGCGGTATCGAGATGGCCTGTTGGGATATCATCGGCAAGGAACTCGGCAAGCCGATCTATGAACTGCTCGGTGGCCAGGTCCACGAGCGTTTGCGCTCCTACAGCTATCTCTATCCCCGCGACGGCGACGCAACGGATGTCTATGTGGACGCCGACCTGGCGGCGAGCCGGGCCCTGGAATATATGGAAATGGGCTTCACCGCCGTCAAGTTCGATCCGGTCGGTCCGTTCTCGGCCTTCGATCCCCGACAGCTCTCGCTGGAAGCCCTGGACCGCGCCGAAAACTTCGTCGCCAAGCTGCGCGACGCCGTGGGTAATCGCTGCGATCTTCTGTTTGGCACCCATGGCCAGATGACCACCTCCAGCGCCATCCGCCTGGCTCGGCGTTTGGAGCCCTACGATCCCCTCTGGCTTGAGGAGCCGGTGCCGCCGGGGAATGTGGAGGAAATGGCCAGGGTCGCCCGCCAGACCACCATCCCCATCGCCACCGGCGAGCGCTTGTCGACCAAATATGAATTTGCCGACCTGTTGCGTCATCAGGCGGCGTCAATCCTGCAAATGGCTCTGGGCCGGGTCGGCGGCATTCTTGAGGCCAAGAAAATCGCCGGTATGGCCGAGGCCCATTACGCCCAGATCGCGCCCCATCTCTATTGCGGCCCTATTGAGGGCGCCGCCAATGTGCAGATCAGCGCCTGCAGCCCCAATTTCCTGATCCTTGAGTCGATCCTGGATTGGAGCGGCTTTCACGCCGACATCCTGAAGAAACCCATGCGCTGGGAAGAGGGTTATGTTATCCCGCCGACCGAGCCCGGTCTCGGCGTCGAACTCGACGAAGAAGTCGCCGCCGCCCATCCCTATGATGGCGATCTTCTCCATCTTGATATGTACGAGGAACCGGTTTTATGAAAGCAGCCGTCTGCCGCGAATTCGGCAAACCCCTGGTCATCGAAGACATCGATATCGATCCGCCCCAGAGCGGCGAAATCATGGTCAAGCTTGCCGCCTGCGCCATCTGCCACAGCGATATCCTCTATATGGAAGGCGCCTGGGGCGGCGCAGAAAAGCTGCCGGCAATTTTCGGCCATGAGGCCGCTGGTGAGGTCGAGACGGTCGGCCCCGATGTGAAAGACTTATCGCCTGGCGATCACGTCGTCGTCTCCCTGATCCGCTCCTGCGGCCATTGCTTTTTCTGCGCCCAGGGCGACCAGCATCTCTGCGAGACCAAGTTCCCGCTGGACGGTCAGAGCCGCCTGCGCGCCCAGGGCGGCGAGGCGGTGTTCCAGGGCCTGCGTACCGGCGCTTTTGCCGAATATACCGTGGTCGATCAGTCTCAGGCGGTGCGTATCCCCGAGGCTCTGCCCCTGGACAGCGCCAGCTTGCTTGCCTGTGGGGTGATTACCGGTCTGGGCGCCGTGGTCAATACGGCCAAGCTTGCATCAGGCAGCAGCGCCGTGGTGATCGGCGCCGGCGGCGTCGGGCTGAACAGCATCCAGGGGGCGGCCCTGTCGGGGGCCAATCCGGTGATCGCCATGGACCTGGTGGAGAGCAAGCTCGAGACCGCCAAGATGTTCGGCGCGACCCACGCCATCGACCCGACAGAGGCGGGCGCCCTGGAGGCGGTCCGTTCGCTCACCGGCGGGCGGGGCGCCGATTACGTCTTCGTCACCGTGGGCAGCGTCAAGGCCATCGAGCAGGGCCTTGAGATGCTGCGAAATGCCGGCACCCTGGTCATCGTCGGCATGCCGCCCTCAGGCGTGACGGCGGCTCTTGAAGCCGTCGAATTCGCCTCCAGCGGCCAACGCATCCTCGGCAGCAAGATGGGATCGTCCCGCCTCGCCGTGGATATACCGAAGCTGGTCGCCCTCTATGAGCAGGGCCGCTTGAAGCTCGACGAGCTGATATCGCAGCGCTATCCCCTGGAGCAAATCAATCAGGCCATTGCCGAGGTCAACCGCGGCGAAGTCTTGCGCAATGTGGTGATCTTTTGACGCAGCCCGTGGAAATACGCGAACTAGCGCCGACAGTCGGTGCCGAAATTCACGGCGTCGATCTGTCGCGGCCCTTGGAGGCGGCGCAACTCACCGACATCCGCCGCGCCTTTCATGATTACGGCGTCATTTTCTTCCGCGATCAGGAGCTGACGCCCGAGCAGCATATTGCCTTCGCCAAGACCTGGAGCGGGATCAATATCAACCGCTTCTTTCGCCCCCTGGACGGCCATCCCGAAATCGCCGAGGTCCTCAAGGAAGCCCATCAGGTCAACAATATCGGCGGCTCCTGGCACACCGATCATTCCTACGACGAGGCGCCCGCCATGGGCTCGATCCTCTATGCCCGAGAGCTGCCCGAGACCGGCGGCGATACTCTTTTCGCCAGCATGCATCACGCCTATGAAGCGTTGTCCGACGGCATGAAGAGCATGCTCGGCGGCCTTCGCGCGGTCCATTCCAGCCGCCATGTCTACGGTCCGGGTATGAATTCCGAGCGCTCTGACACCGAAGGCAGGACCGGCAATTCCGAACTCGCCATCCAGGAAACAACCCATCCGGTAGTCCTCAATCATCCCGACAACGGGCGCATGGTGCTCTATGTCAATCCGGGTTTCACGACGCGCTTCGATGGCTGGACTGAAGCGGAATCGAAACCGTTGCTTGAGTATCTCTATAGCCACGCGGTTCAGCCTGAATTCGTCTGCCGATTTCGCTGGCGGAAAGGCTCCCTGGCCTTTTGGGACAACCGCGCCACCTGGCATTACGCCATCAATGATTACGGCGGCCAGCGCCGGCTGATGCATCGCATCACCCTGGAAGGGGTTCCATTCGAATGAAGATCGCCAGTATCGAGACCTTTACCAACGAGTTCATCTGCATGACCCGGGTGCGCGCCGACGATGGCGCCGAGGGCTGGGGCCAGGTGGCGCCCTACAATGCCGATATCACCGCGGCGGTGATCCACCGGCAGGTGGCACTCCATGCGTTGGGCCAAGATTCGGACGATATCGACGCCCTGGTCGAGCGTATCCCCGAGGTGGAGCATAAGTTTCCCGGCGCCTACCTGCGCCGCGCCCTGGGCGGGCTGGACCTGGCCCTGTGGGACATGCGCGGCAAACGCGCGGGCAGATCCGTTTGCGAGCTGCTCGGCGGCACGCCGCGACCCTTCCCGGTCTACGGATCCAGCATGCGCCGCGATATCAGCCCCGAAGCCGAGGCCGAGCGTCTCGCCCGCCTGCGCGACAGCCACGGCTACAACGCCTTCAAATTCAGGGTCGGGCGGGAATGCGGCCATGACGAAGACGAATGGCCGGGCCGCTCCGAGGCCATCGTTCCCGCCGTGCGCCGGGCGGTCGGCGATGATGTCACCCTGCTGGTCGACGCCAACAGCTGCTATACGCCGGCCAAGGCCATCGAGGTCGGGCATATGCTCCAGGACAATGGCGTGGTTCATTTCGAGGAACCCTGTCCCTATTGGGAATATGACTGGACCGCCGAAGTGACCCGGGCGCTCGATCTCGACGTCACCGGCGGCGAGCAGGATGTCTCGCTGCCTGATTGGCAGAGGATGATCGGAACCGGGGTGGTCAATATCCCGCAACCGGACCTTTGCTATATCGGCGGCCTGAGCCGCACCTTGCAGGTGGTTGATATGGCGCACAAGGCCGGGCTGCCCATCGTTCCCCATTCGGCCAACCTGTCCCTGGTGACGGTGTTCACCCTGCATATGATGGGCGCCATCGAAAACGCCGGCCCTTACGTTGAATTCGCTATCGAGGGTCTGGATTATTATCCCTGGCAGGACGGGCTGTTCAGCCCTGCGCTGGTCGCCCGCGACGGTAAGGTGATGATCCCCGACGGGCCGGGCTGGGGCGTCGAGATTTCCCCGGCGTGGCTGGAGCAGGCCGACTATCGGATCAGCGAGAGGGAATGATGGCTAAGAGGCTACGTCAGTATCTGGCGGCGGTAATTTTCATCGCCGTCCTGGCGAGCGCCGATCAGGCATCGGCCACCGTCGAGACGGCGGCGCGTTTCGTTAGCCAGTTCGGCAACCAGGCCATCGAAACTCTAGCGGCACCCAACCTCACGGAGCAGAACCGCGAGGCCCTGGTGCGGGGCCTGCTGCGCCAGGGCATGGACCTTGCTTTCATCGGCCGCTTCGTGCTCGGCAAGCATTGGGCCCGCGCGACCCCGGCCCAGCGCGGCGATTATCTCGCCCTGTTCGAGGGCTATGTTGTGAAAACCTATGCGGCCTGGTTTGCGCGCAATGCCGGCAGTCAGCTCACCGTGGTCGGCGCCAAGCAGGTCAGCGACAAGGACGTGGTGGTTCGCACGGAGATCAACAGGCTTAACGCGCCGCCGATTATCGTCGACTGGCGGGTGCGCGCTATCAATGGCGTCGACCGCATCATCGACATCGCCAGCAACGGCATAAGCCTGGCGGGCAATCAACGCCTGGAGTTCGACGCCGTGATCAAGCGCCAGGGCCTAGACGGCCTGATCGCCTTCCTGCGGGCGCGCTAGAACCGTAGCGCCTTAAGCGACATCCGCCGCCGCGGCGCGCGCTGCGCGTTTGCGGTCGTTGGGATTGAGCAGGCGCTTGCGCATGCGCACATGGCGCGGGGTCACCTCGACCAGTTCGTCGTTCTGGATATAGGCCAGGGACTGCTCCAGGGACAGGCGGCGCGGCGGGGTCAGGCGCACCGCCTCGTCGGTGCCGGACGCGCGGATGTTGGTCAGCTGCTTGCCCTTCATGGGGTTGACCTCAAGGTCGCCGCCCCGGTTGTTCTCGCCGATGATCATGCCCTCGTAGACGGCGATGCCGGCGCCGATCAGCATGGCGCCGCGATCCTCCAGGTTCATCAGGGCGTAGGCCACGGTCTTGCCGCCGGAATTGGAAATCAGCACGCCGCTGCTGCGCCCCGCAATCGGCCCGGCGTGGGGGCCGTATTCGCGGAACAGGCGGTTGATGATGCCGGTCCCCCGGGTCTGGGTCATGAACTCGCCGTGATAGCCGATCAGGCCGCGCGACGGGGCCATGAAGGTGAGCCGCGTCTTGCCGCCGCCCGAGGGGCGCATATCTTCCAGGCGGCCGCGCCGTTCGGAGATCGCCTCGACAACCCCGCCGGCGTAATCGTCATCCACGTCGACGACCACATCCTCATAGGGCTCCAGGGTTTGCCCGGTCTCCGGGTCCTCGCGGGTTATCACCCGGGGGCGGCTGACGGAAAGCTCGAAGCCTTCGCGGCGCATGGTTTCGATGAGCACGCCGAGCTGCAGCTCGCCGCGCCCGGAAACTTCATACCCCTGGCCGCCCTCGACTTCGCGGACTTTGATGGCGACGTTGCCCTCGGCCTCGGCCAGCAGGCGGGTGCGGATCATCCGCGAGGTAACCTTGTCGCCTTCCAGGCCGGCCATGGGCGAATCATTGATCGAGAACAGCATGGCCAGGGTCGGCGGATCGATCGGCGCTGCCGGCAGACCCTCCTTAACAGTCAGATCGCACAGGGTATCGGCCACGGTCGCCGTCTTGAAGCCGGAGATGGCGACGATATCGCCGCCATGAGCTTCTTCGAGAGGCACCCGGGAGAGCCCCCGGAAGCCGAGCACCTTGGTGATGCGCACCTGCTCAAGGGTCTTGCCGTCTTGGCTGAGCGCCTTCGCCGTCATGTTTGGCTTGATCGTGCCCGAGAGGATGCGCCCGGTGAGGATGCGGCCGAGATAAGGATCGGCCTCGAGATTGCTCACCAGCATGCGGAAGGGTTCATCCTCGACCACCGACGGTGGCGGCACATGGGCAATGATCCGCTCGAATAGGGGAGTCATATTGTCGTTTGGCTGGTCCGCCTCGTCCGATGCCCAGCCCTGCTTCGCCGAGCCGAACAGGACCGGGAAATCGAGCTGCTCATCGCTGGCGTCGAGCAGGGCGAAGAGATCGAAGACCTCGCTGTGGACGTCTTCCGAGCGGGCGTCGGGCTTGTCCACCTTGTTGACCATGACGATGGGCTTCAAGCCCAGGGCCAGGGCCTTGGCGAGGACAAACTTGGTCTGCGGCATGGGTCCTTCGGAAGCATCGACCAACAGCAACACGCCGTCGACCATACCCAGGATACGCTCGACCTCTCCGCCGAAATCCGCATGGCCCGGCGTATCCACGATATTGATGCGTACGCCTTCCCAATCCACCGAGGCGCATTTGGCGAGAATGGTGATGCCGCGCTCGCGCTCAAGATCGTTGCTGTCCATGACCCGCTCGACGACGATCTGGTTGTCGCGGAACAGCCCGGATTGGCGCAGCAGCACATCCACCAGAGTGGTCTTGCCGTGATCAACATGGGCGATGATGGCGATATTACGAATAGATATAGACAAGGACGTATTCTCCATGGGCCCGCTTCGGGCCACAGCGCCGCGCCGCGCCAATCAGGCCGCCACGGTTATAATTTCAGAAAATTAGAAAGCCGGCCTTCATATAGGGACGGAGCCCTAAATGTCAACGGTTGTCAGCTCCGCTAACGCAGTCTCGAAATCGGCGGGAAGGGTGATTTCGATCATCTCGATATCGTCTGAATGCTCCAGCTCCTGGTGCAGGATGCCGGGCGGCTGATGAACGCAGGAGCCGGCTTTGAGTAGCACTTCCCCATGGCCTTCGTACCAGAAGCGAACCCAGCCCTTGAGCACGTACACCATTTGGAATTGCAGAGTATGGGTGTGCTTTTCTCCGCTTGCATGTTTGCCTGGCGCCGCGCGGATCACATGGGCGCTGGCCGCGCCGTTGGTGGCGTCGCGAATGCCCAGGTCGCGGTATTCGAAAAAGCCGCGCAACCCGCCCCCTTCGAACGTGCTGTCGGCCGCATGGCTGATGCTTAAGCGCGGTGCAGTTTTTTTATCGTTCATGTTCAGGCCTTTTCGGCATTTTTTACGACCAGCCAGAGCGCGTGGACCACGTCTGGCAGGAAGAAGAGAAGGGTCAGTATGATATTCAGCCAGAAATGCAGGCGGATACCAACTGTCAGGAAGGCAGCGATAGGGGGCAGGAAAATTGCCAGAACGATTCGTATGATATTCATCGGATCAGCTTCGCTTTATTGCTGTTTGGGGGGCCAGGTTCCCGCGAAGGGATTTTCCAGGGCGCGCGCGACCAGTTCCAGGCGGTCCTGGCCGTAGAACATGTCGCCGTTGACGAAATAGGTCGGCGAGCCGAAGACGGAGCGGCTGATCGCCTCCTCGTTGTTTGCCGCATAGATCGCCAGGATTTCCGGCGTGCGGGCGGCTGTGAGCAGGGGCTCGGAGTCGAGGCCGGCCTGGGCGCCCAGGGCCGCCAGGGTCTTGCGGTCGGCCAGGTCCGCATCGTCCCGCCAATGGGCCTCCAGCATGGCGTGGGCGAGGGCGTCCATATGGACGCTCTGTTCAATCCCGGCGATGATCATACAGTTGGCCAGGGTCATGTCGTTGTCGTGATGGGTGGGGCGACTGTCGCTCATCGGCACCGAGCGAAATTCGCTCCAATGCTGTTTGTCACGGCCGAAGAAATAGGCGCGCCGGGCCTCTGTACGGTCGCCGTGCCAGCCCGGCCCGGTCGCCTCGACGACCAGGTTCAGATCGATCGGCCGGTGGGCGATGCGGCGGCCGGCCGCGGCCGCGATCTCCATGAATCGCGCCGAGCCAAGATAGGCAAAGGATGAATGAACGGAGTAGAAATATTCGATCTCGGCCATGGTTGGTTCTTTCAAGTGGATGGTCCTTGGCTTTTTACCCACAAGCGCAGACAATTTCCAGGGCATCACAGGAGTCGTTTGGTCATGGAATTCGATTTCATCATCGTTGGGGCCGGGTCGGCGGGTTGTGTGCTGGCCAACCGCTTGACGGCGGACGGGGAAAATTCGGTGCTGCTGCTCGAGACCGGCGGCAGCGACCGCAGCATCTTCATCCAGATGCCGACGGCCCTGTCGATCCCCATGAACATGAAGAAATATAATTGGCAATTCGAGTCCGAGCCGGAGCCCTATCTGAATAACCGCCGCATGCATTGTCCGCGCGGCAAGGTGCTCGGCGGTTCCAGCTCGATCAACGGCATGGTCTATGTGCGCGGCCATGCCCGGGATTTCGACCACTGGGCGGAGAGCGGCGCCGAGGGCTGGGCTTACCGCCATTGCCTGCCCTATTTTCGCCGCGCCGAGCACTGGAAATTCGGCGGCGACGATTATCGCGGCAAACAGGGGCCGCTCGCGGTCAATAACGGCAACGAGATGCAAAATCCCCTCTACCGCGCCTTCATCGAGGCCGGTATCCAGGCGGGCTATCCGGCGACCGAGGATTACAACGGCTACGCCCAAGAAGGCTTCGGCCCGATGCATATGACGGTGAAGGACGGGGTGCGCTGGTCGACGGCGAATGCCTATCTCAAGCCCGCCCGCGCCCGCGCCAACCTCACGGTGATCACCAAGGCCCTGGCCAAGCGGGTGATCATCGAGGAGTGCCGCGCCGTCGGCGTTGAATTTCTAGCCCAAGGCTCCAACCCGACGACCGTGCGCGCCCGCCGCGAGGTGATTTTATCGGCCGGCTCCATCGGCTCGCCTCATCTGCTGCAACTGTCGGGCATCGGCCCGGCTGCGGTGCTGTCCGATGCGGGCATCGAGGTGATCCATGATCTGCCCGGCGTCGGCGAAAATCTGCAGGATCATCTCGAGGTCTATTTTCAATATCGCTGCAAGCAGCCGATCACTCTCAACGCCAAGCTCAACCCCCTCTCCAAGCTCTTCATCGGCGCGCGCTGGTTCTTCTTCAAGTCAGGCCTGGGGGCGACCAACCATTTTGAATCATGCGGCTTCATCCGCTCGAAAGCGGGCATCGAATTCCCCGATTTGCAATATCACTTCCTGCCCGCTGCCATGCGCTACGACGGCAACGCCGCCGCCAAGGGCCACGGCTTCCAGGTCCATATCGGCCCCAACAAGCCTAAATCACGGGGCTGGGTGCGCAGCGTCTCCCCCGACCCCAGGAACAAGCCGCGCATTCTGTTCAATTACATGCAACACCAGGCCGACCGGGAAGCGTTTCGCGCCGCCATCCGCCTGACCCGGGAAATCTTCGAGCAGCCGGCCATGGAGCCCTACGTGGCTGCGGTGATCCAGCCGACGGATGATATTATTCTGGACGAGGCCATCGACTCCTGGGTGCGGCAAAACGCCGAGAGCACCTATCACCCGTCCTGTAGCTGCAAGATCGGCGGCGACGGCGACCCCCTGGCGGTGCTCGACCCGGAATGCCGGGTGCGCGGGATCGACGCCCTCAGAGTGATCGATTCCTCGGTCTTTCCCACCATCACTAACGGCAACCTCAACGCGCCGACCATCATGGTGGCCGAGAAGGCCGCCGACATGGTGCTTGGGCTAAACCCCATGGCGCCCTCCAACGCCGAGCATTGGACCGACCCGAACTGGCGGACCAAGCAGCGCCTAAATCCTCTCTGACGGCTCGCTGGCCATGGCGGCGACGGTGATGGCCTTGGGTTCGGTGATGCAGGCTTCGCGGCATAGGGCGCAGCCGGTACAGAGGTCGGGGTTGATGGAGGGTCGGATGCCATCCGCCCATTGCAGGGCGCCGGGGACCGGGCAGGCATGGGCGCAGGCGCCGCATTCCGGCCCCGAATAGGGCAGGCAGACCTGGGTATCGATGGTCAGGGTCGCAAGCCGGGGCGCGCTTTCGTCCAGCTCCAGAGCGTTTGGCTCGCAGGCGGCGACGCAGGGCCAGTCGGCGCAGAGCCGGCAGCCCCGGGCGGACAGATCGAGCGCCGGGGTGCCCGCCGCCTCGACACCATAGAGCGCCGGCAGGGTGAAGATCACCTCATGGGGACAGGCCGCCATGCAGGCGTCGCAGCGGGTGCAGGACAGCAGGAATTCGAGTTCCGGCTTGGCATAGGGCGGACGCAGCCATTGTTTGGCCCGCTGGGTTGCCCGCTCGTCGGCCAGGCGGACGACAACCTCCGCCGCCTTGCGCCCCCCTGCCTTAAAAAATTCCCGCCGGTCCATATTATTGCCGGGCTTCTCTGATCTTGCCGGTCATGGCGCGGCGGCGCTAAATCAGGCTGATGATAACCAGCAGGGCCATCACTGGTCAGCCCCCCTTGAGAGGTCCAGTTTGAATGTTAGTGCATGATCGGCTTTTGGTCTAATGGCACGATGGTCTCTGGAGCCGGTGGGCGA
>Ga0209554_1001955_pt1 | contig 14907 bp, 16 predicted proteins | sample MarorgKNORR_S2LV_5_FD_188221 | JGI IMG/M metagenome (GOLD analysis project Ga0209554, IMG submission 188221) | Marine microbial communities from the Southern Atlantic Ocean, analyzing organic carbon cycling - Bottom_A/KNORR_S2/LV (SPAdes) (version 2) | ecosystem: Environmental > Aquatic > Marine...
TCACTCCCTCAAAGTATTGATTCTTCAACTGATTTAGTTGCCAACATTTCCACATCGGATGCTGATGATGACCCAGTTACTGTTAGCATTCAGTGGCTGCGAAATGGTTTCCGAGAAGGATCACTTGACAATTTACAAATGGTTCCAGCATCAATGATTGGCCCAGGTCAGATTTGGACTTGCAAAGTGGTCGCCAATGATGGTAGTGAAAATAGCCAAGAGGTTTCCGCTTCAACAATAATAAGCAATAGCCCGCCAACTGCATTGATTACCATTACAACCAGTCCTGTATGGATTGGAGAAACTGTAACAGTTACTTCTGAGCAGTCAAGCGATAGCGATGGAGAAGTGATCAACTCGATCTGGTCTTGGTATGATAGTAGCGGAAATTCCGGTTCAGCACATTCATTACAATCATTCACATTCACTCCGTTTTCAGAAGTTACTTTGACATTACAAATTGTAGATGATTTGGGTGGAATTGGATTAGCAACAAAAACCATTGAAGTTGTTAATGGCCCACATGTCAGTAGTATCGCTACAGTTCAAAATGGTGAAGAAGTTGAATTGTCATGGCAATGGGATGGGCCCCAAACTGAATTTTCAATAATTAGAAATGGCAATGCAATAGCCTCAACCAATCAAACAAGTTTCATCGACATACCAATTTTTTCTGGTGACAATTCTTATTCTATTCAACCGGTAATCGATGGGCGACAATTGGACGCAGGTAGTGACCTTTCATCCATAACAGTAGAATCATCCTTCAAAGAACTACAAAGCACAAACGATACTGCGGGAATGATTCTTGGATTAATTATGCTATTATCAAGTTTGATTGCGGCTGGAACGGGATATCTAAACAGGGGTGATTGAATGAGTACAATGCGAGTAAAAGCTGCACTTATCCTCTGCCTATTATTACTCTCCACCAACCTTGGTGCTGCTGAGCCGGGTGGTGTTGGGGATGGAATCTATGATATGCAATGCGGTGGTGCATGTCATGGCGATTCAGATCAAAATGCAACATCGTCAGCATCACTAATTATAACAACAGAATCCACTATTTATGCAGGACAAGCGACAACATTCACACTTCAAGTAGATCAATTAACAAATTCACCCTATGTTCCGATTGGCTTGTTTTTACTAAGCGATACAACCGGCTATCGCGATACTCCCCAAGATATCGGTTGGCAAATCTTGTCCGATTCAAATGGGGCTGTCAACAATTATATCGAAATGACCGGTTTAGTTGATGGAGATACAATTGATTGGGTGCTAAGAGCCCCAGAAGTTGGCAATTACACATTTTTTGCCTCTATTCATCATGGTGGTTATGATGTACCTCACTTCGGAATAAGTCAGGCTTACAACGTTGAGGTATTGCAAATACCGGATAATTTACCTCGCCTCTCATCACAATTCGTCCCAATTGTTGCGCGTGAAGTTGGAGAGCAAACTAATTTCCAATTGACGACTGAAGACGCAGATACAGTTGTAGTTGAATGGAGAATTGATGGAGGAGTTGCCAATCAAGCAATTGTAACAGGAGATGCAGTCAATGGTTTCGTGGTTGAATTACCTACTGCCAACCAACCATCCACAATGCAATGGCGCGCATTATTAGGTGGAGAAGGGCCACAACAGACCACTCCTTGGTTCACTTTAGTCACCAATGAACAGAGTTTCAGTATTGATGCAACAGCAGTATATCTGCAAGCGATAAGTGTACTAATTTTCTTTGCAGGTTTAACGGTATTACTTCAGACCAGAAATAGAACTACTACTCAAAACGAAGAAGAAAAATCATATGACCTGATAGCATCAACAGTTTCCGAAGAAGGAGGTGTGCTGTGATGGTGTCGGCAGCAACATTCCATGTCGTCACCACAGAATTGGTAGTCGGAACATTTGCATTAGCAGGACTATGCTTTGCCTTCAAACTATTATCAACATTCAATATTCTGTCAAATAGTAAAGTTGACGGTGCACTTGACAATATTGCACACGGGGCGTTATTGTTTGGATTACTTAGTTTGCCCTTCGCAATATTATCGGGAGTGAATTCAGCGGGCGTTGGCGAAAGCGGATTTATTAGTGCATTATTAGTCAATAAATTATGGCTTTCTTTTGCTGGCCTTGGGCTTGCAATCGGGGTCTTGGTCAGCAGGTGGAAAGTTGGAAATGACATCTGGAATGAGACCAAATCCTCCATTATCCAATCCACTTTCGGAATGGCTGCCTGCGGTGCAATATTGTTGACTGCAAGTGTAGGTGGAAAATTCGCAAGGGGTGAATCACTTCTCGATATACTTCACCTACCATATGATTTGGTACTGCTAATGCCTATTTGGTTGAGCATAATATTGTTGATTTCTGGACTAGCCAATTTTGCAATCGCAATAAGGGCAAATAGTAGCCAATGAAAAGACCCACTGTCAATCCATGAGTAACCCTTCGAAACATACCTATGAATTATTGTTTTCAACCCACTTAAACAGGTGTCTGAGGACTGGGCCGAGTGACTCACCTTTCTTTGATAATGAATACTCAACTCTAGCTGGGACCTCAGCGAAAACTTTTCTTATAACAAGACCTCTATCAACAAATTCTTCCAATCTTCGGCTTAGTGTCGTTGCAGTAATCGACAACTTACGCTTGAGTTCGTTGAATCGAACGGGCTTCCCATGATTGAACAGAAAATATAGTACCTCTAACACATGAGATTTTCCAAGCAGATCCACGATGTTTTTACCCGCGGATTGCAGGCATATGGGCTGTTCTTCAACGACTGGTTGCATAATGTTACCAAGTAGCCATCTTATATCAACTTCTAAGTATCAACTGTGATACTGCGGTGTCAAAACCGTAACCTCCTTCTCTTAATACTCGGGTGTGGTGCGATGGTATAGGGGGAATAAATCTCATGAGTGAATGTGGATGCGGTAGATCGCCAACAGGAATGTGCAAAGGGTGGCATGGTCTATCCCAAGAAGAATATGAAGCAAAATTAGCAGAATATAAAGCAAAGGAAGCAAGTCAATAGTATCGACTAATCCTTTGGGATAGTTTGGCAGGGGTTATCCGAACTCCTCTGTATTTCTTATAACGATACAATGGGATTTCAGTGGGTCAGCAAGTACTACCCTCGGATAAAGATTGAAATCAACCGTATAGCATAGAATTAGGACTTCCTTGACCTTCACTTAGTGCCGTAGCCGCCCCTTCCATCATCGTTTTGAGTTGGGCTTCTAATTGTTCAGCCTCTTCTAATAAGGGAGCATGATCCAGTTCAATGGCTGGTAATAATTCATTGAGAGTTTCAATCAAAACAGCAGCAGCGCGAGCATCAGGAAAACGTGTATCGGCTTCAACCATTATCGACATCAATCCAAGGCCACGGCGATGTGCCTCGCTCAAAATCGCTGCATTAATTCCTTTGATTACTCCCTGCTCAAGTAAAGGAATCCCCATTTCAACAAGCTTATTTCGCATTTCTTCATTCGCTCCGATACCGACTAAGTCAATCCCCTCAGTATCATCGTAATCAACAATAGGTTCTGCACCATTCAAATTGCCTTTCATTCCAGCCCTAGCAAAGGCATCAATTACCACTCCAGCCTTGATTTTCTTTTCCTTTGACCATTCAAATAAGGCCCAAACAATCTCATGAACAAGTTGTTCTGGAACTACTAATTCACTCATCAATAGAATAATTTGAGTACAACCTTCAAGGGTGCATTTTGGCTCACCCGCATAGGCGCGAATCGGAGGTAACGGTATACCATTTTGGATTAGTGAGATAGAAGGCAAGCGAGGGTCAACAACGCCGCCTACATATTCAAGGTCTAAGTGGTCAATCAAATAGTGGCCAACGATACTCGAGACCATTCCTACGGTTGGAAAACAAGTAATGACCATGGCATTATCGGTTTTGACATCTGAGTTCAATTTGAGTATTGGGCCTTCCATATAACTGCCACATGGCGGATAATGTATCAAACCATTGGCGGTCAATGTCATGACAAAGGCTTCATCATCAGTGAGGTAAACGACAACTCATGGGCGGAGATGCGATTAAGACTGCACGCCCACATCAACTGTCACCTTCGGCATGGAATCGCTACGAAACATGCCCGAGAATGTATTGGTTGAGCCGGCAAGGACTGCCTCGGAAGGCAGGAATGGCAGCATCGATAGGAACTGCAGTTCACGCATCTTTAGAAGACCTTCTAAACATGGACATTTCAGCAAAAAATGATAATGATGCTGGTTGGTTAAAGGAAGAAGGAGAGATAATTTTACGAGCCAAATGGGAAGAGGAAAAGGTACTATTTTTTGCTACACCAAGGCACCAACAATGGAAGGAAGATAAGTGGAGTGAGGCTTTGCGCCAACAAAAAGGTGGTATTATTTTACTATTGGATCACATCGGTGTACGCGGCTTACCGCATGAGAGAGTGACCGCTGCATTATGGCGAAAAATCCAATCGTTAGTTATCGCTGTTGAAGGAGAATTGAAAACTAGCGATGGACGTTTGATGGGAAGATTGGATTTGTTACTCGCCGATGTTGACGATGAAGGCAAACTGAGTGGATGGGTAGTTGCAGATTTCAAAACAGGAAGAGCGCCAGAAGGCGCATTGAAGAGTGAAGTGAACCGACAGTTGCTGATGTATCGTGATATTTTATTGGCAAATAATCCAAATGCACCTCCAGTTATTGCAGAGGGGTGGTATACTAAGACATCAGCAAAATGGGAAGCAAAAGGAGATAGTGTACTCGAGAAAGCATTTGATGCATGGCACAAAACCCAACCGACTCCGCTACCGATGGAGCCACAAATTGGCGAAGAATCGTGTGGTGGGTTTTGTGACTGGAAAGCATGGTGCCCTCATTGGTGGAAATGGCGTAGCGATAATGGCACCCTCCACAAAGGAGATTTCGCTGACGCTGTAATCTTACTACACGATATTGATTTAGAATCTGGTGCAGCTGCGATTGAATTATGCGAGCCATTAGATGATAGTGGCCGTGTAGTGCCAAGCGGTATTCGCAATAGTGCAAAATTTGACGGAAGAGGGCTGGAAGCGCTGAAGGAATTACTAGACACAGGACATCAAGGTCCTATTTTCATCGGTTCGGTGATGACGCAGGGTAGAGCCTGGAGAATTGGCCATTGGTGCGATGTATTACCTTGGAATCCAATACCAGATGGTGTTGAACATCATAGGGAATATTGAGTTCGAATTAATTCTCTAGTAGTCTCATCTTCAATTCCTTTTGGAGATAATAGCCAATTGAGATATTTAGGGTCCTCATTTTTGATTTGACTGATGTCTTTGCCCTTATGTCGTCCGAAAGCAACAATTAATTGCTCCCCATCGCTCCTTATTTTCCCATGTGGGTCGACCAAACTCAAATCATTGATTCCCCGTCCAATAGCCGAAGCATCAGATTTCATTTCCCCATGCATTAACCAACGTTCTACTTCAGTAATACTCTTTCTAAATGAAGTTGGATGGTCAACGGTTAACCTCCAAAATAATAGCATCGCAGCAGCGGCATCTGCAGCAGCGGTATGTGCGTTTTCTAATGAGATTCCATAACGCTTACACAGTGCTCCTAAGTTATGTGGGCGGGCAATTTTTAACCTTCTTACCACCTCAAGAGTATCTAATACGACTTTTGGCTTCGGTGGTAATTTACCAAGACGAAGAAATTCAGAATCAAGTAATTTCATGTCAAAACGTCTTGCATTATGGCCGATGATAACCGATCCATCTATCAGTTCAAAAGTCTCATCTGCAATAGTAGAAAAATCGCCCTTTCCTCTTACATCAGCATCATGTATACCATGAATATTACTCGCCCCATATGGTATTGGCATTCTTGGGTTAACTATAGTTTCAAAATGAATCGGTGAATCATTTGAATCGACCCCTAACAATGCCAATTGAACGATTCTATCATGATTGGTTGAGATGCCCGTGGTCTCCAAATCAAATGCCAAAACCCGTTCTCCACTGAGTAAGTCTTGCGCCATAATATCAAACCTGTTGCCGAGACTTCTTAACCAATTCTAATATCATCGAGTCCATTTCCAATTGGATAAATATCGCACTCCAATCCAACAGCATTAGAAACAAGGACTAACCCCGAAGGGGTTATGTTAGAGGCAAAAAGGATGGGTGGAACCACCTCATTGCTAGTTCTTACCGCCCTCATGATATTGACTTCAGGTTTGTCCGGTTGTATCAATGCCCTTGATAATACAGTGGACCCAAGAGCAAGCCTGCAAGCCTATCCATTGCAAATACAAGAAGGCGAAATGGTGACTTTTGATGCAAGAGGTTCATCTCCTGTTGAAGGGGTCATTAGCAAATACAAATGGGATTTCGGTGATGGTGATTTGTCCGAAACCGTAGTCGGTTTCACCTCTCACGCATATTCAGAATTTGGTGTATATACAGTTCGTCTAACCGTTGTTAACGACCAAGGTGGAGAAGATGATTCCACCGCAACAATAAGTGTCAATGGTGCGCCAAAATTGAATCTGACCATACCAGAAGTGATTAGAGCAGGAGATAGTGTATTTCTTGATGCCAGTAATAGTATTGACCCAGAAGGCGGGCCACTTGATTTTGCATGGGATTTAGATTTGGAGAGGGATAGTGATGGAGACACCAATAGTCGTAATGATATTGATGCAGATGAAGAAACAATACTCGTTCCGACCAATCGGTCAAGAATTTTATCTTGCAGTTTGACGATCACTGATGTACAAGGTGCGACAGTGACTGAGTTCTTTGAACTTAATATCACAACGAGAAGATTTGAGGTAACTTGGGAAGTTCTAGAATTAGAATATAGTTGGGATGAATATCTTGACCAAGGAGAAGAATGGCAAGGCAATATTACACCGGGGGAAGATGGAAGAATAATTTCATTTGAAGCCTTACTGGAATTAGATCAAGATTTGGTCGCTCCGCAAGATAATTTCACTTTGATATTGATGATAACAGAAGACGGATATCGTAAGACTGCAAATACCGAAGAAGGCAATTTAACAAATAACGAATCTACTTCTGCAATGATTGAAGATGGAGAAATCAATCCGCTTGGTGCCGATGGAATTTACGAGGCAGATTCAAGTTCACAATTGATGGAGATATTACTTTCAGAATCTGGAGCAAGGAATGGGCAAGGTAACTGGACTTTGACGGTAGTTGCCCAACAAGCAGACCCGGATTCAGTGATTGAAGGCTTACCAGACCCTGACCCGGGAAACGATTGGCAATTAACAATAAAAATCGTAGTATTTGTTCCAAAATTGGTCGAAATTGCTTACGAGTGAACAAAATAGTTTACAGAAAAAGGTATTGAGTAGCACCCACTGCGAAGGAATGGTCAACATGGTAGACACAATAGAAATCCGCCGCGTCAAAATCCGAGACTCCCTTTCGGTTGACCTTTCAGTTTGGATGAATAATCCGGATGATTGGCAATTCCAGCCTACCTTATCCGTCGCTGGAAATACTTTCTCAGTAAGCATCAAAGGGGATAGCACGACACTAGCGACCATCGAATTAGACGATGAACAACTTGAAGCGGTTCAACGTGATAGAACAGCAGAATTAAGAATAAAATTCCAAGTACATGGGATGCATGGCAAACTAAAGGACATTCACCCAATAATTGCAGATAGTAAAGCAAAGAAATTAGCAACTGCAAATTGGAAGACCCAACAACCAGTCACCTTCGAATAAGGCCAACAAGGAAGATTTTGATGGAATCCATCAATATTGCTTGAAAGAAATCATTTCATTTTGCAATTCAATTGTCAGAGTCATAGGTTCCATTGGCCATGCTGATGAGTACTTCGCCAAGTCCTTGGTCGGCAAACTTCTCCAATTCTTTCATAATCCTTGACGAGGCCGTGATGAGCATTATTGGCGACACCGTACACCATAACAAACCCCAGCCATACCATGGCAATGCGTTGTACTTCATCCACAATGGCAATATCACAAGCAAACAAGGAATGATGAATAATCCACTAATAATGGATAGTACGATTCGACCAATTTTAATCTTGCCAATGATATCGTACTTGGCGACAGAATTGTGTTGCTCAATTCTATCATTGATTCCATTGAGCCAATTTAAATCAAATACTTCATTGTTTGAAGGGTCTTCTTTTCGCTCTTCACATGCGCTAAAAAAGGTATCAATTTGATTACGAGTACAACTGAACAATTTCATTTTTTCAGCCAATGCTTGGACAGTAGGATGCAAATACTTTTTCTCTCCCCATGCGGCATTTGAAGAATCAAAGGTAACTTCATCGGATGATTGTGGCAATTTTTTGCGGTCGCTTGCACTCATTCCTTGCCCCTGCTTAGATTTCACGAAAAGTTTCAAGCCACCCGCATAAAAGGCGAGGGCGATGATTACGAAGAATCCGAAGACAAATAGTGGCGGAATAAATGGAGCATAATTTCCGGGGTCAGTATCATGTATTTCGGGATTTTTAGGGTCATAGGCGACATCTATCTCAGAGCCTTCCTTATGGTCAACTTCCCATACCCGCGATTGAAAATATGAAACATCCTTTGTTTCCTCGACAGAGTAGAGTTGGCCATCAACAAAATATTCAATATTATAATTGAGTGTGTATTCCTCACATGTTTGTGGCGACTGACTATCGCCGCAACTATAACTCCTCATACTAATCTGCATTTGGACTACTGTAGCGTTTGTCATTGGCCATGTAACAGAATCCTGTTCTGCTTCAAAATCATTCCAGACCATTGCAGGCCAAATGGAACCGAGGATGAGAACGATTGTGCCAAACACAAACATTAGCGGTGGCAGAACATTTCTATTTACTTCAAGTACATCTTCCATAATCACTGCTGGCGCCATTAGATGATTAAACAAACCCGCCTATGCAAGTAAAGGGTCAATGTATTGTTCAATGGGACCCCCACCATTCCTTTGATATGGGTAGAAGTGAAATTTTACTCTATGCCAAGAAGAGAAGGTAAAGGGAGTCAAAAGAAGGCTCGCTTTGAAAGATTAAAAATTGAAATAATGAAATTTGTAACAGCCAATCCAGGATGTTCCGCGCAATCCATCGTCGCTTGTTTACAACATGATAAGTTAATGCGCAATCATGGATTAACTCCAAGAAAAGTTGGTTTTTTTATTCCAAGGCACCTTGCAACATCCTTGATTTGGTGGCAAGATCACAGAGCAGGACGTCGAGTCTATGGTGAAATCGGTTGTCAAGCGGAGCCTGAGGACAACTGATCATAACAACTCGTTATTTTGCTATCTTGGTGGGGCATGGCCTCATGTATGTCGGGCTACCAGCCCATGATATGAGTGAACAGGTTGCGGTCTACTTCGACCTTGATGGCACATTATTAGATGCATCGAGTGAAAAGAGTTTGACATCTACTTTGACAAAACAGCGTCCGTGGAGAATTCCATTATCAATCACCGCTTGGAGTTTGAGATTTATTGGCTCTTTACTAACAGGCAAATCTGTTTATGATTCTTCAAGGAATCGTGGACACCTCACCATGGCAAGTTGGGAAATGCTTGATAGCATTTCATTAGAATTAGTGGAAAACAAGTTATCACAACGAGTTTCATTGGAGGCAAGGCAAAGGATTAGTTGGCATAAAGAGCAGGGGCATAGATTGGTTCTTGTTACTGCAACTGTACTGCCAATGGCTGAAGCAATGGCTAAAGATTTAGGAATGGATTGTGTTTATGGTTGTGGCCCTCACAATCGTCAAGGAAGACTCTCCGGTTCAGAAAAAGGATGGTCCGTTCCAAGAAGAAAGGGCAAAGTTCCAATCGTTGAGAGAGATGCAGAAGAAAACGGGCACGACCTTTCACAGTGTTGGGCTTATGGAAATTCCTTGGCAGATTCTTGGTTTATGAAACTGTGCGGAAACCCTGTTGCTGTTAACCCAGAAGCACAATTACGTAAATTGGCTGAACAGCAACAGTGGACAATTTTTTCATGGAAAGTATAATCATCATTGCTCTCACCTTTATTATTGGTTGAATCTAACATTCATTGATGGATGGAAGTATTGCTGACACCAATAGAAAAGTGCAAAACGAGAGATTGGGCAAATTGAACCAATCTCTCAACGAAGTGATTGCTGCAAATACTAGAGCTGTTGAATTGCTGATAGATATCATTGCATCAAATCCAAGAAGGATGTTGATGGGTAAAGAGAATATTGTAATTCGCGGAGACCTCGCTACTTATTGTATTCCGATTGAACCAATCTTGAATAGGTTGAAGTCACCATTCTCTAATAGCGAAACTGGATTTGATACAGTAGAAGTGCATCCAAAGGACCATTTTGTTGGACAGGAAGCTAGAGCCTGTATCCAAGTAGATGCAGAAGAACATATTCCTTCTGGAGATGTAATTGCCTCATATCTTCTCGGACTATCAAATGATATGGTAACATGGACAAAGCCGAATATGCGCCCATTACGCGACGCATTATTGCAAACATATGGGCTAACAACTAGCCCTATTAGCAAACCTTTAATTCAATATGTTATGCAACAACATAATGCCGCAATGGATGTTGAATCAGGATACCTAATAATGCCAGGAACAAATGGATTTACTTGGAGAATTGGTTTTGCTAATCCTCTTGTTTACGGGTTTACATTGGAGATGAAAAAGCCACGTCAAATGAATTGGCAGTTAATTTCTGAAGACACCCGCACTCTCCCCTCCAGTTATCGTTTTGACAATATTCTCGATTCAGTAGAATTAATCGCAGAGTTCCCTCACTCCTTGATAGAAAACAAATGGGATGCATTCCCATTGCTGCGTAGAATTGTGGCACAGCAGTACAAACCACTTGCAAAGCAAATATACGAGGAAAATTGTGATGAAGATAATAACACTTATGGTGGCATGGAACATTCTGAAACATTGCTAAAAATGTGCGTTAAACTTGACCAAAAAATCGCCAAACTCGCTAGTGCATAATGCGGCCATTACAATTATTGAGCGGCCCGACAGCGACCTTTGAACTAACTAAAACAAGGCATTATTGTTCAAATAGTTAGGTGGGGTAGCGTAATTAAAACACAGCAATTTCAAACGCCCTTTATTGAATTGAGCGGCCCCACCGCGATTCGAACACGGGTTCGTGGCTCCGCAAGCCACTGTGATATCCAAGCTACACTATGGGGCCTTGGTAATCCGAGCCACCCGCGGCTCCTTTTTAATAACGACGGAATTATTACAAGACCATAGTATTCGTATTTGCTAAATCCAAACAGGAGGGTTCTTTTTACAGCGCTATGTGGGCGGGATATGGCGGTAACCTTCTCTAGGTCAGTTGAATATTCAATGCTCGATGGAGCGAATATTGCCTATTACCCAAGAATCTATGATTTAGCTCATAAATTCTTTGAACAATGTTGGTTAGAAATGTGTCAAATAAGATATTCAGATCTAATCAATACCAATAGAATTGGCTTCCCAGTGGTTAACATAGAATCTGATTTTATTGCACCAATGCGATACGGAGATGAAGTAATAGCGACGATTTGGATCGATAATATCGGTAGTAAATCGTTGACTTGGAACTATAGATTTCATAATCAAAACGATGAATTATTGTGGACTAGTAAACAAGTAACTGTTTGTGTGGATATGGATTCAATGCAACCGCAACCAATCCCAGACTATCTGCTCTCAGGATTGCAAAAGCATCTAACTGAGGAGATACTATGAGTGATTCAGAAACCCAAGGGGCTTGGGGGGAATCTATTCCGATTCAAGACAGCGTCGTAATGGGTGACGTGAATCTGAACATTACGATTAATCCTACAGAAGATAAAAATGAAACGATTTCTACTATGAGTGAAGAATTAGGAATTTCCATAATGATGGGGAAGGAAGATTCAATCCCCCAAGGGCCACAAATCCCTTCCGATATATTAGCGGTTAGAGCAGATAAAAAAGGGCCAAAAACGGTTGCTATATTATTGATGATAGGTGCCATATTAATTGCAATCCAAGCATATGGTGATTGGCAACTAAATTCTGCTCATGACTTGAGTGAATCTGAAGTCGAAGAGATTTTAATAACATTAAATTCGCAAGACGGGGGTGAATTATCGGTTGACGATTATCAAAATTTCCATGATGCTGCGAGAGATTCTGGAGGGTACCTCATAAGAGCGATTGGGCTCGGACTTGCAGCGATTTTGATGCTCATCGGCGCTCCATTATTGTTCAAACTAAATCCTCTCGGTGCCAAATTGTCAATTGCAGGAGCAACGATAGGGTTCTTTGGTGGAGTTGCTGGAAGTTACCAATTGAATCAAGCAGCGATAGAAACCTTGCATGGTCCGCTCTCTTTTACATATGAAATGATGATGTACTTGTGTGGTGTTTGTATGGCAGTGTGTGTTGCTTTAGCAGTGATGCCACTGTTCAACGTAGCAGCAAGAATGGCCTTGTATGGGGAAGATAAAGTAGTCCTTGTACAGGAAGAAGAATGAGATTCAATCATCCTTTGGCCGCGGCCATTTTTTTGCTAAGACTTTCTCAAGGTCCTCGTTTACTTTGGCGTTCCACCAATCAGAACCTTGCCAAATCGCATATCGCCCTCTAATTCCTCTAAGGTCTGCTCCCGCCATCTTACAATTTCGGAAATTGGACAAATTTAGCCGTGCTTTACGCAGGTCGGCATTTCTAAAATCAGCACCATCAAAGGCCGATTTCATCAAGTCGGCTCCGACCATTGAAGCCCTACTAAAATTACATTCAGAAAAATCCCCTTCAGTCAAATCAGCATTGTCTAAAATAGCCCTTTTAAAATTTGAACCACAATGCTTTCCACCGCGTAACAATCCATCTGTATGATTCTGATAGGACCAGTCTAGGACCACGGTTTCCTTGTCAGGATCGCTTGGGTCTGTGCTTCCACCACCAGACATTACCAAAATAACACCTCAATCTGATGACCGTTTGTTCAAATGCTCCCTGCCCGCGGAGGTCAGAATAGCATATCTGTTCTTATCTTCTGTGTTTTGCGAGATTTCCAAGAAACCACGTTCTCTTAACCTGTTTAGATAAAGCGACAAATTATCTGGTGGATTTAAACCAGCGTCTTCAAATAATTTATTGATTACTCTAGGGGGTGCATCATCTAATGATTCAACTTCTCTCAAATAGTGAATAGCACCTAATACTTGGTCAGGTTTTTTGGTTAAACTACAATTGGATAATAATGCTGCGAAGGCTGAACCACGCTCGGGTAAACCAGCATCTTTAGCAGCCGCTTGAGCCGCTTCTATTGCCGCCTCTCTAGCATCGCGAATTCTTTCAATAAGAATCGTCCAAGTATCATCTTCTTTCATCGCCCCCAGCCTTTCATTGACTTCGATAGTGGCGCCCTCTAATTCTATTTCAATATCACCTACGGTGATAGATACTCGATTTGAACCGGACATACACTCTCCTCTATATGGGCGTAGTATTGCGCCTTGATAACCCTTTAGCGATATTATTGTTGCATTGGCGATGAAGAATTATCATTTATGGAATGAAATATATCATCAAATAATTATTACATTTGCTGGTTGGCCATGTTTTAATCAGATAATGGGAGAAATCACGCCCATTATTGAAGTTTCTATGCGTAAGTAACTTCAAGGGGGACTGTTCGTCGGTGTATAGAGAGGATACTATGCAACGTCATAAGCGAGGGGCCGTTTTTCTTTTCATTGCATTGCTGGTACTAAACTCTTGGTCGGCAGTATTGGTTTCAGCAAATGGACATATAGGCTCAGTAAATGTCTTTGCGAGTGGCTTTTCTAATGTTGAGGTCAACTTGCAAGGTTCCACAATAAATAGCACATCTGCTATTGAAATTCCACGAAATGTAACCTTTAACGGGGCATCTTTCCTAATCAAAGCCGATTCTGGTGAAACTAGCCCTGGTAGTGTGTGGTTAGATATTGACCAAGATGGTAGTAATGAATGGGCATTTACAGGTACAGGCTATGGTAATTTCGCACATCAAAATACATTCAATGACTCATCTACATACAAAGTAATTCCAATAAATGGATCTAATTGGTCTACCTCAGACCCCATTTTGTTGCCACATTCAGCTTCATTATATACGGCGGATTTGAATATGTCATTTTCTCCACAAATTGGAGGAGGAATGTTGCAATTAGGACATATTACTGACATGGTTCTCGGTGACGTTAATAACGATTCAAATGAAGATGTAGTACTTCTTTCACAATTAAATAATACAACCGGTGTCGGTACAGCGATTTCATATGTAACTTGGAATGCAACTAATGGCTTGACAAATACCTCTTGGACTTCTACATGCGATAATGCGACATATACTAATGTAGCAGATATGAATAATGACGGATTGGACGACGTTGCAACATTTGCCTTAGATGATGATTTGGTATGTATCCACTTAACAAATTCAACAACCGGACTTCCAGGTCCATTATTTGAACTTGATTTATATGGAAATACTATAGATGCAGGGTTTGCAGATTTCAATAATGACGGATTTGCAGATATAGTTTCAATCCATCCGAATGGTACATTCGCTTTACGCGCATATTCAAACAAATCAAGTGCTTGGGGCAATAATGTGACAACCACACTCTATGGCGACAATCAGCTAACAGTAGCCAACCTTTCTCAATTATTCCTAGGTAGTATTCGCTTTGGATTCAATATTTCTGCAGTTGTAATTGAAACAGACGGCGATGGATTTGAAGTAAAGTGGTTCCAAAATACAATTCGCGAGACTACAAATGATCTTGATAATTTGGGGTCCAATATTATTTGTGGAGATATTG
>Ga0209554_1001957_pt1 | contig 14898 bp, 15 predicted proteins | sample MarorgKNORR_S2LV_5_FD_188221 | JGI IMG/M metagenome (GOLD analysis project Ga0209554, IMG submission 188221) | Marine microbial communities from the Southern Atlantic Ocean, analyzing organic carbon cycling - Bottom_A/KNORR_S2/LV (SPAdes) (version 2) | ecosystem: Environmental > Aquatic > Marine...
AATTATTTAATAAAGTTTCAAAAAAAATTATACCATCATCTCCAGATAGATATTTATCTATCATTCTTTCGGGGTGCGGCATCATACCTAGTATATTTTTTTCTTTGTTCAAAATACCCGCAATATTTTTGCTTGATCCATTTGGATTAAATTTTTCATCTATTTCACCATTTTCCCCGCAATAAAATAAAGCAATTTGATCATTGTCTTGTATTTCTTTCATTTGACTGTTGGAACAAAAATAGTTTCCTTCGTTATGAGCGATGTGCAGCTCTAGAGTATTTTTTTTAATATTTTTAAAATAAATATTTTCAACATTATTGATTTTTACAAATACATTTTTGCAAATGAATTCTGAAAATTTATTTCTTAAAAGTACACCTGGTAATAATTCTGTTTCGGTTAAAATTTGAAACCCATTACATATTCCAATTAGCAGACCACCTGATTTAGCGAAATTAATCACTGATTGAATAATCTTTGATTTAGAAGCCATGCTACCACATCTTAGGTAGTCGCCGTAAGAAAAACCTCCTGGCAATACGACTAAGTCACTTTTTGGCAACTTCGTATCATCATGCCAAATCATTTTATTTTTAAAACCAAATTTTTTTAAAGCTACATCCATATCTCTATCACAATTAGAGCCTGGAAAGATAATTACAGATGAATTCATCGTTAATTATTGCAAACCAATAATTTTATAATCTTCGATAACAAGATTTACTAAAAGTTTTTTACACATTTGCTCAATTTTTTCTTCAGCTTTTTTTTGATTTTTTTCATCAATATCTATTTCAAAATACTTTCCTTGTCTTACGTCATTTACATTTTTAAAACTCATACTTTCCAATGCTTTTTTTATGGTTTTTCCTTGTGGATCTAAAACATCTTTTTTTAAAGTTACAATGACTGAAATTTTCAATGTATTACTTTTTGTTTTTTATAGATCTTAATTTGCCAAATTCTACAGATCTAATATTTGTTTCTTCATGAAGAATATTTAATCTTCTAGCAACTTCTTGATATGCTTCTAATAAATTTCCTAAATCTTTTCTAAATCTATCTTTATCTAATTTTTCTTCACTTATAGCATCCCACAATCTACAGGTATCAGGACTAATTTCATCTGCTAATACTATTCTTTTTTTTCCGTCTTGATTTAATCTTCCAAATTCTAGTTTAAAATCAACCAATTTTATACCTACACTTTTAAACATTCCTTGCATAAAATCGTTAACTCTTAAACATTGGTCCATAATCCAATTCACTTCTACATGATTGGCCCATCCGAAAGCATAAATATGTTCCCTTGCAACTAATGGATCGTTTAATTCATCATTTTTGTAATAAAATTCAATCAAAGGTTTTTCCAAGACAGTCCCATCTTCAATTCCTAATCTTTTTGTTAAAGAGCCAGTAGCAATATTTCTAATAATAAACTCGATAGGAATGATTTCAACTAACTTAACTAATTGTTCTCTCATATTAATTCTTTTAATTAAATGAGTTTCAATTCCAATTTGATTGAGACTGGATAAGATGTGTTCTGAAATTCTATTATTCAAAATGCCTTTTCCTTCAATTATTGTTTTTTTTTGGTTATTAAAAGCTGTTGCGTGATCTTTAAAATGTTGTATTGCAGTTCCTTTTTCAGGAGCAGCATAAAGAATTTTTGCTTTACCTTCGTATAATTTTTTGCCTTTTTTCATTATTTAAATACTCTATTATAAATCAAATTAATATTCTTAAAGTGTGATGAATAATTAAATATTTTTTTTAGTTTATTCAAAGGAATTATATCAGTTATTAGCTTATCTTTTTTTACAACTTCAAATAGATTTAAATTTTGAGCTAGGCATTTGTTTGCGTGTGATTGAATTATTCTGTATGATTTTTCTCTGCTTATTCCTGTTTTTGTAAGCTCTAACATTATTTCTTGAGAAAAAATAATACCTTTTGTTATGTTAAGATTTGAAATCATTTTCTTAGGATAAATGATCATATCTTTTAAAACGTTAGATAACCTAATCAGTGCAAAATCGAGTGTTATATTTGCATCAGGACCAATGTTTCTCTCAACACTTGAATGAGAAATGTCTCTTTCGTGCCAGAGAGCTATATTTTCCAATGCAGGAACTACATAACTTCTAACCATTCTTGAAAGGCCAGTTAAATTTTCACTTAATATTGGATTCTTTTTATGTGGCATAGCAGAAGATCCTTTTTGTTTTTTTGAAAAATATTCCTGCAATTCATAAACTTCTGTTCTTTGTAGATGTCTTATTTCAGTTGCAACTCTTTCTACAGAACCAGCTATAATCGCCAGAACAGAAAAATAAAAAGCATGTCTATCTCTTGGTATTATTTGTGTAGAAATAGGTTCAACTTTAAGTCCAAGTTTTTTTGCAACGTATTTTTCAACTTTTGGATTTATGTTTGCAAATGTTCCTACAGCTCCAGAAATTGCACAAGTTGAAACTTCATCAATTGCGCTTGTTAATCTTTTTTTGTTTCTTTTAAATTCTTCATAAAAAGAAGCTAATTTTAAACCAAAAGTTAAAGGTTCTGCATGAATACCGTGACTTCTTCCAATGCAAGGGGTTAATTTATATTTTTTTGCCTGCTTTTTTAAAACTTTTAATATTTGGTCTATGTCTTTTAAAAGTATTTTTCCTGATTGAACCAGTTGAATATTAAAACTTGTATCTAGCACGTCAGATGATGTCATGCCTTGATGAAGATACCTGGCTTTAATTCCAACTTTTTCAGTAATGGAGGTTAAAAAAGCGATAACCTCATGTTTTACCTTAGATTCAATAGCATGAATTCTTTTAACATTAATTTTGCCTTTTTTTTTAACTAACGAAGATACTCCTTTAGGAATATATCCCAACTTTTCCATTGCTTGAGCAGCAGCTATTTCCACATCAAGCCAAATTTTATATTTTTTTTCTTCTGACCAAATGTTCGTAAGTTCTTTTCTAGAATATCTTGATATCATTATTTGTACGGGGGTTTTAAATAATCTTTAACAGATTTTGTAAAAATTTCATAACCATTTTCTGTAATTCCAATAGTATGCTCAAATTGTGCTGATAAAGATTTGTCTTTTGTAACAGCAGTCCAGCCATCATCTAAAACTTTTACATCATATTTTCCACTATTAATCATTGGCTCTATTGTAAAAGTCATACCAGATTTTAATTCAATTCCTGTGTTTTTTTTCCCATAATGAAGAATATTAGGGTGTTCATGAAAAACATTACTAATTCCATGACCGCAAAAATCTTTTACCACTGAAAATCCTTTATCTTCAACATAAGATTGTATTTCATGACCTATATCTCCTAATTTAATACCTGGCTTCAAAATATTAATTGCTTTCATCATTGCTTCGTATGTAGCAATGATTAAATTATTTGCCTTTACTGAAGTTTTTCCTACACAAAACATTCTACTAGTATCGCCATAATAATTTTCAACAATTGCAGTTACATCTACATTTAATATATCTCCATCATCTAAAATTCGATCTGAAGGTATACCATGACACACAACATGGTTTAATGAAGTGCATAAAGATTTTTTAAATCCTCTGTAAAATAGAGGGGCAGAGTAACCTCTGTTGTCTCTTATAAATTCATAGCAAAGTTGATCTATTTTATCAGTTGATATACCTGGCTTAATATATTCCGTGATCATGTCTAATGTTTGTGCTGCTAACTTTCCAGTAACATGCATTTTTTCAAACTTTTCAGAATAATTATTATTCATCAATAATTTTTATTTTTTTTTCAATTTTAATTTCTTTAGAGTTTAGATCACATCTATAGGCTAAAAAATTAACACCAGCTTTTTTTGCAAGAAGATAATTTTCATAATAATTACAATCTATATCTTTAGCTATTCTAAAGTATTCTATACCCTGAATTTGAGTTAAAAATAAGACATAAGGATCATATTTTTTCTTAATTGAATCAACTAATTTTATCAAATGTTTCGTGCCTCTTGATGTTATGGCATCAGGAAATTCAGCTATTTTATTTTCACGTGTTAACGTAACATTTTTTACTTCAATTATTTTTTTATCGCACAAAAAATCAAATCTAGTATCTTTTGAAAATTTAAATTCTGGTTTAATTAATTTTATTTTTTTTAATTCATTAATAAGTTTATTCTTTAAACCATGTTCTACTATTCTGTTAGCTCTATGAGTATTTACACCAATTAAACTTTTCTTAACCTTAATAATTTCCAAAGTGTATTTTAATTTCCTATTTGGATCGTCATTTTTTGTAACCCAAACTTCATTGTCTTCATCTAACAAGCCCATCATTGAACCTGTATTTGGACAATGTGCAGTTATTATTTTATTATTTACTTTGATATCTGCAAAAAACCTCTTATATCGCTTGATAAATTTGCCTTTAATCAAAGTACTGGTAAATTTCATAATAATTTATTTATATTTGTAAATGACAAATAAAAAAGAAATAATTGCAGGCATTATAATTATAGGCAATGAAATATTGTCAGGTAGAACAAAAGATTTAAATACAAGCGTACTCTCTAAATGGCTTAATTCAATTGGTATTAAAGTAGCAGAGGTTAGAACTATACCAGATATTGAAGAAATAATTATAAATACAGTAAATGAATTAAAACAAAAGTTTGATTATGTTTTTACTTCTGGAGGAATTGGACCAACTCATGATGACATAACTTCAGAATCTGTATCAAAAGCTTTTAGTTTAAAATACGAAATTCACAAAGAAGCATATAAAATATTAGAAAAATATTATGGGGCCAATGAGTTTAACGAAGGTAGACAAAGGATGTCATGGATGCCATCAAACTCAAGTTTAATACTAAATCCTGCTAGTGGGGCACCAGGTTTTTATGTTGAAAATGTATTTTGTTTACCTGGAGTTCCTTCAATATTAGAGTCGATGCTTCCTAATTTGACTAATAAACTTGTTGGCGGCGAACCAATATTAAGTAAAACTATTAGCTTAATAACACTAGAAAGTGAAATTGCCAAACCTTTAAAACAAGTTCAAGAAAAAAATCAAGATGTTGACATTGGAAGCTATCCTTTTTTTAGAAAAGGCAAAATTGGTATTTCTATTGTTATTAGATCTAAAGACCAATCTAAAATTGATAATTGTAGCTCACAAATATTAGATTTTGTAAAAGAAAAAAACATAGAAATAGTTGAAAGGGAATAAATGTTATATTTTGCGTATGGAAGCAACCTAAACCATTATCAAATGAAAAATATTAGATGTTTCGGATCAAAATATTCAAAAACTTTTTTTCTTAAAGATTACAAACTAATATTCTGCCATCCAAATAAATTAAATAAATTTGGTTATGCAAACATAATAAAAAAAAAAGGATCTAAAGTAGCAGGAGCGATCTGGGAAATTACAAAAGAACATGAAAAAATATTAGATTCATATGAGCAATTTCCTAATATTTATAAAAAGCAATATTTTTATTTGGTTGGAAAAAAGATTATGTATTATATTATGAATAAATATTTTATTAAGGATCCGCCTAAGAGTTATATCGATATGATTAACGAAGGTTACAAAGATTGTAATATTGATTTGAGAATTAACTATAGATTTTAAATGATTGCACCGGATTTACAAAGCAAAGAAATCTTTATAACAAGTCAAAAAATTTTGAATATGTTTTAAAAAATTTAAAGGAGCAATTCTATAAATAATTTTTTTTAATTGATATGTTTAATCAAATCTTCAATTTTAATTTTTGACATATCATTTGTTTTATATAACTTATTACTATCTAAAATAACTGCGTTATCATGATTTGGTGCAAATTTTTCAGAATTAGTTGGACCAAATAAAACTATCATTGGCACTTTAGCTAAGCTCATCATGTGCATTACTCCATTATCTATTGAGATTCCTTTTTCAAGTCGAGAACTTAATGCTGTAACTAGAGCAGGGCATGCTAAATCAGAATCATGTTCTGGAAATAGTGAATTCGGCACTTTTGATTTAATTTGGTTAATTATTTCAATATTTTCTTTTTCTACAAAAAAAACTGGAATTTTATTCATTTCTTCAATTTTTTTAGCCAAAATAATAAAATTTTCTAATGGCCAACTTTTTTTTCTATATTCATTTCCTTGTGTAATTGAAAATCCAATATAATTACTGCCAGGCAACAATTTTTTTGCTTCATTTATATATATTTGATTTAGATTATCTAAACTAAAATCAACTTTTTGAATACTTACATCTAATAATTTTTCTAAATTTAAAATAGTTTTTTGACTTATGTTATTATTTGATAAATAGTCTTTTTTTAATGAACAGAAATTATAATTAAATGTAGATGAATAAAAATTTACTGAAGGAATTCTTTTTAGTATCAATGTGTTTCTTAACTTTGATTGCAAATCAATAATTAAATCAAATTTTTCTAAATTTAGTTCTAAAAACCTACTCTTAGCTTTTAATAGATGCCACCATCTAAAGCCAAAGTATTTTAAACCTAAATCTAAAGTTTTTATATCTATATTGTATTTTTTTAATTTTCCAAGAAAGTGATTTTTGTGAGCTCCTAAATAATAAAAATCTGATGATTTAAAATGATTTTTTAGACTTAAAATCAATGGAAATAGTTGAATAGTATCGCCAAGTCCTCCTCCCGAATTATAAATCAATATTTTTTTAAGCATATATGACTATAAACTATAATTTATCCTTGTTAATTAATCCTTGATTTTTTTTATATATATGGGCAAAATATGTAAAATATATGTCAGACAAAACTAAATTTTTCTTAGAAGAAAGCAAAATGCCAAAGGCTTGGTATAATATTTCTGCTGACTTGCCAAAACCTTTAAGTCCAGTACTTCATCCAGGAACACTTAAACCTATTGGACCAGATGATTTGGCACCATTGTTTCCAATGGCATTAATTGGTCAAGAAGTTTCACAAGAAAGAGATATAGAAATTCCAGAACCAGTTAGAGAAATTTACAAGCAGTGGAGACCTTCTCCTTTGTATAGAGCGAGAAGACTTGAAAAAGCTTTAGATACTCCAGCAAAGATTTATTACAAATACGAAGGTGTAAGCCCTACAGGAAGTCACAAACCAAATACAGCAGTAGCTCAAGCATTCTATAATAAAGAAGAAGGAACTAAAAAGATTATAACCGAAACAGGAGCTGGCCAATGGGGTAGCGCGCTTGCTTTTGCATGTTCAATTTTTAAAATTGAACTAGATGTTTATATGGTGAAAGTAAGTTTTGAACAAAAACCTTACAGAAAAATATTAATGCAAACATTTGGTGCAAGATGTGTTGCAAGTCCTTCAAATGAAACTAAAACTGGAAAAGCAATTTTAGAAAAAGATCCAAACAACTCTGGTAGTCTAGGTATAGCTATATCAGAAGCTGTAGAAATGGCTGCGCAAAGCGATACTACAAAATACTCTTTAGGAAGTGTTTTAAATCATGTTTTAATGCATCAAACCATAGTTGGTAAGGAAGCAATAATGCAAATGGAAATGGCTGGTGATTATCCTGATATATTAGTTGGATGTACTGGTGGAGGAAGTAATTTTTCTGGATTAGCATTTCCTTTCCTTGGAAAAAAATTTAGAGAAAAAAAAGATATAAAAGTTATTGCATGTGAACCAAAATCTTGTCCTTCATTAACAAAAGGTAAATTTGCTTATGATTTTGGAGATACTGGTAATTTTACACCTTTGGTTAAAATGCACACTTTAGGATCTTCCTTTATGCCACCAGCAACCCATTCAGGAGGTTTAAGATATCACGGTATGGCTCCGTTGGTTAGCCACTTAACAGATATAGGAGCAATTGAAGCTAAAGCTTTCGGTCAAAAAGAATGTTTTGAAGCTGGAGTAAAATTTGCTAACTCAGAAGGCATAGTCTCAGCACCAGAAGCAACTCATGCAGTTAAGGGAGCAATAGATGCTGCTATTGAATGTAAAAAGAATGGTAAAGGAAAAACTATACTTTTCAATTTATGTGGTCATGGTCATTTTGATATGCAAGCTTACGGAGATTATTTTGCTAACAAGCTTTCCGATGATAGCTATAACGAAGCTGCAGTAAATAAAGCTCTTGAAAAACTACCTAAAATTGCATAGAAAAAACACAATCAATATTAGTAATAATTATATCTATAAAATAGAATTGTTCCAATTATTGTAATCAATTAAATATCATCATGTATTTTATAAATCCATTTAAAGGGTTGAGACCAACAGAAAAAAATGCTTCTTCTGTAGCTATTACTAGTACAGATCATTTATCTAAAGAATTAATAGTCGATCACAAAAAAAATAATCGATGGAGCTATTTAAATGTTTTTAGTGCAGAAAATAATTTAAAATCAAAAGAACAATTTGAATTAATGAAAAAAAATTCAATATTAACAAAAGATAATAGTAACTCATTTTATATATACAAAATTTCTACTAAAGGTCATACCCAGGTTGGAATAGTTGGTACTGCTAAGTTGTCAGCGTATGACAATTTACATATTCGTGGCCATGAAGAGATTTTTTTAGAAAGAGCTCAAAAAAGATTTAAACAAATGAATAGTTTAAATGCGCAGATTGGACCAATATATGTAATTCACCCAGACAATAAAGAATTAAATGAATTAATAATAAAAGAAATTGTTTTGAAACCAACATATTCATTTGATGCATTAGATGGCTGCAAACATGAAATGTGGATCGTAAAAGAAGAAGACAAAGTATTAAAAATATGTGATTTATTTAACACAATTAATCGAATTTATATTGCTGATGGACATCATAGAGTTGAAGCTTTGTCAAAATATGCAGAATTTAAAAAGCACCAAAATCCAAACCACACAGGAAAAGAACCTTATAATTATTTTATGGTAGCTATATTTCCTAAAAGCCAGGCGCGTATACTTGACTATAATAGATTAATAAAAGATTTATATGGTTATTCTTCCAGTGATTTTATTCAGCAAATCAAAAAAAATTTTTCTGTGCAAAAGCAAGATTCTTCATACAAACCAAAAGAATCCAGATCATTTGGAATGTATTTAGATAAAAATTGGTATTCAATTAAATTGAAAAAAAATCATGAAAAAAATTTATTTCGCATTATTAATTTAGATATCAATATATTACATGAGTATTTACTTGAGCCAATTTTAGGCGTTGGAGATTCAAGATATGATCAAAGGATTGATTTTATTGCTGGTTTTCATGGATTAGATTCAATTAAAAGGAAAGTAGATTCGGGTGAAGCTAAAGTTGGTTTTTCTTTATTAGCAACACGAATAGAAGATGTGATTGATTTTGCAGATCAAAAATTAACTATGCCACCTAAATCAACTTGGTTTGATCCAAAACCTTTAGACGGTTTAGTTGCTTATGATTTTGAGTAATAAAGTTTTTTTTATTTGAATTGCAACATTCTAAAATTAATCTTTTATAGTTCTAAAAAATATATATAAAAAAAATAGTCATAAATTTTTTTAAAAAGAATTATACCTTTAGAAAAAAATTTATATCTATGGAAAAACCAAATATTAAACCAAAGAATCCTAATTTTTCTAGTGGTCCGTGCGCTAAACGACCAGGTTGGAGCATCGATGTTTTAAAAAACACACCAACTGGCAGATCGCACAGATCAAAAGAATGTAAAGACAAACTTAATGAAGCAATAATTAAATCCAAACAAGTTTTAAAATTACCAGATTCATATGGTTTATGTATAATGACAGGATCAAACACCGGCGCTTTGGAAGCTGCCATGTGGTCTCTTTTAGGCTGTAGAGGAGTTGATGTGTTGGCTTGGGAAAATTTTGGAAAAGATTGGCTTATTGATATTCTTGAGCAATTAAAAATAGAAAATGTAAACAGTTATATTACTGATTACGGCATACTTCCTGATTTAACTAAAGTGAATTTTAAAAATGATGTAATTTTTACTTGGAATGGAACAACTTCAGGCGTTAGAATTCCTGATGGAAATTGGATACCAGATGATAGAGAAGGTTTAACTATATGTGACGCAACATCAGGCATTTTTGCAATGGATATAGATTATAGCAAACTTGATGTAATTACTTGGTCTTGGCAAAAAGTTTTAGGAGGAGAAGCTGCTCATGGGATGCTGGCATTATCTCCTCGTGCAGTTCAAAGATTAGAAACATATGTTCCTTCATGGCCAATTCCTAAATTATTTAGATTAGCTAGTAAGAAAAAATTAATTAAAGGTATTTTTGAAGGCTCAACTATTAATACTCCTTCAATGATTTGTGTTGAAGATGTATTAGATTCATTAAAATGGGTCGAATCTGTTGGTGGCACAAAAGAACTAATAAAAATTTCAAACGAAAATCTAAAAATTGTTGAAGACTGGATTGGCAAAAGTGATTGGTTAAAATTTATGTGTGAAGATAAAAGCATAAGGTCTTCAACAAGTATTACACTTTTAATTAAAGACGAGTGGTTTAAAAAATTCAATGAAGAAGAACAAAGAGGTGTAATTAAAAAAGTTGTATCAATATTAGATAAAGAAGGTGTGGCCAATGATATTATTGGTTATCCTAAAGCGCCACCTAGTTTTAGATTATGGGGTGGTTCAACTGTACAGAACAGTGACATGAAGACACTATTGCCTTGGATAGACTGGGCTTATCACTCTGTTAAAAATAATGCCTAAAGTTTTAATTTCAGATTCAATGAGCAATGTTGCTCAGAAAATATTTGAGAAAAATAATATTTCTGTAGATGTAAAAACTGGTTTATCAGAAGAAGAAATTATTAAAATCATTCCAGAATATGATGGTATGGTTGTTAGATCAGCAACCAAAGTAACAAAAAATATAATTTTAGCTGCTAAAAAATTAAAGGTTATAGGTAGAGCGGGCGCTGGTGTTGATAATATTGATGTACCCACAGCGAAAGAAAACAATATGATTGTTATGAATACACCAGGAGGAAATGCTAATGCTACAGCAGAACATACTTTTGCTTTAATCATGTCAGTTTTAAGAAGAGTTCCTTTTGCAAATGAAACTACGCACAAAGGGCAGTGGAAGAAAAAAAATATTAAAGGTGCAGAGCTTTCCAAAAAAACACTTGGGATAATTGGTTTTGGAAATGTAGGAGTTAGATTAAGCAATTTAGTTAAAGGATTTGATATGGAAATATTAGTAAATTCTAAATCATTAGAATCTAGAAAAAAAGATTATCCACATGTTAAAAATGCTAGCTTTGAAGAATTAATTAGTAAAAGTGATATTATAAGTTTTCACTGTAAGGCAGCTAAAGATGGGAGACCATTAATAACCAAAGAACATTACAAAAAAATGAAACCAACATCTTATATAATCAATGCTGCAAGAGGTAATATTGTTGATGAAAAAGATTTAAACGAAGCACTCAATGAAAATCTAATTGCAGGTGCTGCAGTTGACGTTTTTTCTAAAGAGCCAGCAAAAGAAAATGTTTTATTTAACAATCCAAAAGCAATATTAACACCTCATATTGCAGCATCTACAACAGAAGCTTCAATTGTTGTTGCAGAAATGGTTGCAAATCAGATTTCTGATTTTTTATTAAAGGGCATTAAAATTAATACAGTATAATTTTGTATTGTTTATTTTTTAACTCGATAAGAAAGGTTTTTCAGAACAAGGAAATAAATCAATAGCTATTAAAAATTTGTGATGTTAAAAAATAAATTATAAGTTTATTTATGTTTAAGATTAGATCTATATTTATTAGCTTGTTTTTTATATATATTTGCTTTTTTTTCATCCAATTATAAAAGTTAGTATATTCATGCAAAAAAATATAAAGTCAAAGTTTAAAATGAAAAAATACAAATTAAATAATATTCAAGTCTCATGGCTGGTGGTATGATAAATTAAAAAAAAAGGAAAAGATTATGTTACGTACAGGTGATCAATATCGAAATTCTCTTCGTGATGGAAGAAAAGTTTGGATAGATGGAAAAAGAGTTGAAGATGTTCCTAATCATCCGGTTTTTAAACCAATTGTGGATATACGTGCACGAATTTATGATATGGCTCATGAAGAAAAGTTTAGTGACAAGTTAACCTACACGGATGAAAAAACTGAAGAAAAAAATTGTGTAGGTTCTAAACTTCCAAAAAGCAAAAAAGATTGGCTAATTAAAAGAGAGGCTATTAAAATTATTACGTATGAGGTTGGAGCAGTTGTAACACGAGTGGGAGATGAAACCGCGGGTGAGATGTGGTCTCTTTATGATGGAACAGATATTTTAAATGAAGTGGACCCAAGATTTGGTGACAACATCGCTAATCATATTCAGAAAGTTTTAAAATCAGATACTTTTCATGTATCAGCTAACACTGATCCAAAAGGAGACCGATCAAAACTTCCAAAAGATCAAGATCCGGATATGCTTTTGCATGCAGTTAAAGAAACTGACAAGGGTATTGTGGTTCGTGGTGCTAAATATGAAACTGCTGCAGCGTATGCAAATCAGGCCTTTGTTAAACCAACAATTGCAAATTGGGGAGAGCAAAAGCTTTCAAATTATGCTTTAGGATTTATCTGTCCCATGAATGCTCCTGGCTTAAAACATATTTGTCGTAGTGGTTTTGCAGGACGATCGAATCCTGAGGATTACCCACTAAGTAACAGAGCAGATGAGATCGATACTTTGCTAGTATTTGATAACGTATTGATTCCTTGGGAGGATGTACTGTTTTATCAGCACACTAAAGCAGCAACCTTTATTCGTGCAACATTGCACCGTTACAGCGCTCTTGCTTTTGTTGAACGGATTTTGCATATGGCTGATCTTATGATCGGTACAGCATTGCATAATGTTCGCCAAACGGGCTTAGAGCATCAACAAGCGGTTCGCGAAAAAATTGCCACATTGATTTGTTACCGCGAAGGTATTGATGCTCATTTGACTGCAGCAATAGCAAATGCAGAAGAAAGTCCAGCTGGTTTACTAATGCCTAATCAGTCTTTTCTTTACACAGGGAGAGTTCATGCTTGTAGTCAATTACATAAAATGATGCATATTGCACGAGAGCTTTGTGGTGGGCAAATATGTGTTACGCCTGATCATGCTGATTTTAATAATACAGATACGCAACCTTGGCTTAAAAAATTTTATTCGATTAATGAAAAATGGTCATCCGAGGATCGCCGCCGCTTATTAGCATTTGGACGAGACTTATTAAATTCAAGTTATGCAGGACACAAGTTAACTTTTTATCTATTTGCTCAGTCCCCACCTTTTGCTCATCTTAACGCAGTATATAATAATTTTGATTTTAATGGACCATTGGATTTTGTTAAACGTTCGGCAGGTTTATCTGATAAAGTTATGAAATAATGTGAAAATTAGATGTTGGAACTATTATGACACATCAAAGAATAAGAAAATTTAATACTGCACAAATGTATCCTGGAAAAAAAATGGATAATGATCTATCTATGGCAGTAAGAGCAGGCAATAGAATTTTTTTGCGCGGACAGACTGGTTTCGATTTAGACGGTAATATGACAGGAATAGGAGATCCAGCTACACAAGCAGAAACGGCGATGCAATGTGTTAAAACTCTACTTGAAGAGGCAGGCTCAAAACTAGAACATATTTGCAAGACGACAATCTATATCACTGATAGAACCTATCGTGAGGAGGTCTACAATGTAATAGGTAAACATTTGAAAGGTATTCATGTCTGTTCAACAGGTTTGATTGTTAAAGGATTAGCAAGACCAGAGATGGTGATGGAAATTGACGTTGAAGCTGTAATTCCGGATAACAAAAAGTGATAATGTATTAAGGATTTTTATGTTAACAAAAGCACAAGTAGAAACCTATGCACGCGATGGATTTATAATTATACCAAAAATTATTTCTAGTGATAAATTGCAAGCGATGCGAGATGAACTAGATAAATGGATTGAGGAGAGTAAAAGTTACAAAGAAAACTATGGTGAAACACCTAATGGCAAAGCACGCTTTGATCTGGAAAGAGGGCATTGTGCAGAAAATCCAAAACTTCGGCGAGTTGCTAATCCTGCGGATATCTCTCAAGCTTATCAAGATGTATTATTTGAGGGGCCAGCTGTTAAAGCAGTTGTGGATTTAATTGGACCTAATGTGAAGTTCCATCATTGTAAGCTTAATATCAAACTACCAGGTATGAAGACTCGAGTTGATTACCACCAAGATCAACCCTTTGACGTGCATACTAATGACGATCACCTAGCTTTGTTAGTTCTTATAGATGATATGAACGAAGAAAATGGTTGCCTGAGAATTCTTAAAGGCTCACATAAAGGACCACGATATAGCCATTATGAAGGAGACGAATTTGTAGGCAAGGTAGATGAAAAGGCTCAGAAAAAATGTCGTCATCATGCAAGCAAGATCGAAGGAAAGGCTGGAGATATTTGCTTAATGAATACTTGGTGCTTACATGGTGGTACAGCAAATTTATCCCAAAAACTTCGTAGAATGTTAATTTGCGACTATACTGCCGCTGATAATTATCCATTAATGCAGCCAATTGTGCCTTCAGAACACACAGGTAGAATTGTTGCTGGCAAGGCTACACGTCAAGTAAGGTTTCGTGAGGGAGTACTTGAACTACCTAAACATTATGAATCTGATTCCTTTTTCGGTGCCCAAGGTCAAAAAGGTGTTAAGAGGGAGACTATGTAATGACCTTTTCTGTTTCAGGTTATTGTAAAAAAACTGGCATGGTAGGTGTTGCTATAACAACATCAAGTATTTGTGTTGCTAGTAGATGCCCTTGGGTTAGAGCTGGCGTAGGTGCTGCAGCCACTCAAAATGTAACAGATCCCAGCTTAGGA
>Ga0209554_1001958_pt1 | contig 14898 bp, 14 predicted proteins | sample MarorgKNORR_S2LV_5_FD_188221 | JGI IMG/M metagenome (GOLD analysis project Ga0209554, IMG submission 188221) | Marine microbial communities from the Southern Atlantic Ocean, analyzing organic carbon cycling - Bottom_A/KNORR_S2/LV (SPAdes) (version 2) | ecosystem: Environmental > Aquatic > Marine...
TGGATTCTCCAGTATGTACACCCATCGGATCGAGATTTTCCATCGAACAGACAATAATGGCATTGTCATCCTCATCTCTTAGAACCTCAAATTCAAATTCAAGCCATCCCAGGATGGATTCTTCTATCAATAATTGTTTGACAGGGGAAAGTGCCAGACCTCTGCCAACTATAATTTCTAATTCACTTTCATTATATGCAATTCCACCTCCTGTACCACCTAGAGTAAAGGCAGGTCTTACAACGACGGGATAGTCCAGTTTCTCCGCCAATTTCAGTGATTGACTGATTGTCTGGGCAATTCCGCTTTCTGCAACAGGTTCCCCTATTTCTTTCATTTTCTTTCTGAAAAGATCTCTGTCTTCAGCCATTTCAATGGATTTCAATGACGTCCCCAGAATTTTCATCCCATGTTTCTGGAGTACTCCGGCCTTGTGCAAATCTATTGTGAGGTTAAGTCCTGTTTGTCCCCCCATCCCTGGAATAATTGCATCAGGTTTTTCTTTTTCAATGATTCTCGTTAAGGATTCTACAGTCAATGGTTCGATGTAGACAATATCTGCAGTTTCTGGATCGGTCTGGATTGTTGCTGGATTCGAATTGACCAGAACTACAGTATGCCCTGCTTCACGTAAGGCCGAACAACATTGAGAACCTGAATAATCAAATTCAGCTCCCTGACCAATAATTATTGGTCCTGCCCCAGGGACCAGGATCTTCATTCTACCCATTTATCATCTCCAATACCCTCTCGAAAAGGATATTCGCATCCATTGGGCCCGGTGCCGCTTCTGGATGGAACTGAACAGACCAGCAATTTCTGGATTCTATTCCTTCACAGGTTCCATCATTCAAATTGACAAATGTCTCTTTGACCTTATTTGGCAATTTATGAAGCGCAAAACCGTGATTCTGTGAGGTTATGAAAACATTATTTGTTTTCAGTTCTTTTACAGGTTGATTTCCTCCTCTATGTCCATATTTCAGTTTGTACGTTTCACAACCCAGGGCCAGTCCCAGTATTTGGTGACCTAGGCATATTCCAACTACAGGCATTTCCTTCAGGAGGTTCTTTACAGTATCTACTACTGGTTTCATATCTTTATGGTCAGGATCGCCTGGGCCGTTGCTCATGAACACCAGTTCTGGTTTCGTGGCCTTTACTTTCTCGATATCATAATTCCAGGGAACGACGGTCACCTGGCACATTTTTGCCAGATTCTTGACTATTGACTGTTTTACCCCCCAATCGAACAGTGTGATTCTTGGTCCCTTTGTTCCTCTCCTGTATTTTCGTTTAGTAGAGACAATTGATACCAGGTTTGAATCAGATGGCCATTCCATCTTCTTGGCTCTTTGCACGCCTTGTTTGGGTGTTATCTTTCCATCTGTGCAGATAATTGCTCTCAGAGTTCCGGCCTCTCTGGTAATAATCGTTAATTGTCTAGTATCTATTCCTTCCAATCCAGGTATTTTCTCTTCTTTGAACCATTCATCCAGATTCATTTTCCCCTGATGTGGACTTCGGCACCATTCCTTTACCAGACAGGCATTGACTTGTATCTTTGATGATTCATAATATTTAGGATCACAGCCATAATTTCCTATCTGTGGAAAGGTAAACATCAGCATCTGACCAGCATAACTGGGATCAGTAAGAGCTTCCTGATAGCCCGTCATTGAGGTATTGAAAACGAGCTCTCCTTCCACTGTTTTTGGATAACCAAATGAGTCTCCAAAAAAAACGGAACCGTTCTCTAGAGCAATCCATCCCTGCATCTAGGAGGTGCCAGTCAGATGGGGGATTAAAATAGGAGTGGTTAGAGGTTATCGAGGAAGTCCTTTTCTGTGAAGTGCAATCTAGATGGAACCACTAGGCTGTGTGGTTCTTTTCCTAGGTCTAATTTTGCCAGATCCTTTAATTTTCCGTACCATAATCCTTGGTCTTCTCTTCCTACTCTGGCGGCCGCTGCAACTTTTATTTCTCCAGATAATCCGGCCTCGATGATCTGTTCTGCAGCCTGGGATGCGGTCATGTAAATCGGTTCAGTTTCGGGTTGATCGGCCTTGATATCCAATAATACCAGGGTATGGTTTCCATTTTTCATATTAGTCTTGATCTTATCGATAGGGCTGGTTGGTTTGTAGTTGCCTTCTGGAAGAACTAGTGTTGCCACAGGTCCAAAGTTGTAATGCTGGAGACCAAGGACGCCTGCGACCGCTGTCAGAACAGATGCATTGTGTATTACTTGATATTCAACATTATTCTTCTTGCATTCCAACAATAAGCTAACATGGGTGGTCGCTGAGAGTGCATCACCCACAATAAGGAAGGAAATATTCTTTTCTTTTGCCAAGTCGATTAATTCAGCAGGTTCCTCTACCTGACCTCGGGATAGATGGATAGGTTCCTTTTGTGACTTTAACTTTACCCATTCCAGTGTTTCAGAATGGATGGGGGAGGTGTAAGTTTCATAGAAGATATGGTCCGCTAAACTGAGGGAGATAACTCCATCCATGGTTATGGAATTCGGACCTCCCAATCCCAGACCGATTATTGTCAGCATGAAGTCTTATTTGAGCCTCTCTTAATTAGTTGCTATGGCCTTGTATCAGAATTCGTTAGAGATTCGGACATCTCCAAAGTCTTTTCTGGAAATTACAGGCCGTGTCCAGGAATTGGTTTCAGAATCTGATATCCAGAATGGCGTATGCCATTTGTTCATCAAGCATACCAGTGCGAGCCTCATAATCCAGGAAAATTATGATCCTTCCGTACGGAAAGATTTTGAGACTATATTCTCAGAACTTGCACCAGAGGATTTCAATTATGTTCATAATATGGAGGGGAAGGATGACATGCCGGCTCATATCCGTTCAGCCTTGACCAGTACTTCTGAAACGGTTCCAGTAGTAAATGGCAAACTTTCGCTTGGAACTTGGCAGGGGATATATTTGTGGGAGCATAGGGATCAGCCACATAGCAGGAATGTAATGGTCAGTATGGTTGGTGAATAAAGAAGCTTGAAGAGAATAATGGAATTCAGTCAATATAAATCAAAGGCAATGCAAAAATTGGAATCTGCTTTATCCGAAGGTCTTGTCGACGAGGGTGTTATCTCAGTATTGAATTCTTTTAATTCACATCCTGATATTTTCACAACATCTAGCTGCGCAGGTCGAATTCAATTGATAGTCCTTCCAGATATTGGTCGCAAGGATTCCGTGGAACTAAGGAAAAAATGGCACCGTCCAGTAGAATTCCAGGATGTCAAGGATGCAATCACTAACCTGGATGTTCCTTCTAATTCAATTGTAATTCTTCAAGGTCAGTCACCTATTTTTCATGTATCCTGCCGAACGATGGAATTGGCCCAGAAATTCAGGGGAATAGTCCACATCCAGGGCTGGAAATATTCTTCATTGATAACTGGTAATGAGGACAAATGGGTAGTTGAAGTCCTTTCAGCGAATAGGATTGACAATTTATTGTTCCGAAATGGTGTCATTGATCCCCCTGATGACGAAAGACTGAAATTCATAATCGAGGAATCGAATAAGATATTGATTAAAGCTCAAGCAAGGTTGGAAGCTTTAGAGTATATTCCTTCAGGCTTATAATTAAATACAATTCATTCAGTGGTTGATTGTGAAGGCGCTCTATTTTGAAGAACATGGTGAAAAGGACGTATTACAATACGGAGATTTACCAGATTTAGAGAATAAGGAAAATCATGTTTTGGTCAAGGTTGAAGCATGTGCTTTGAATCACCTTGATATCTGGATTCGGAAGGGTTGGCCTGGCCTCAATTTGGAAATGCCACATATTGGTGGAAGCGATGTTTCTGGAACAGTTGTAGAAGGTAACGGACAATGGAAGGAAGGTGACGAGGTAGTCATAGATCCTGGAATTTCCACTAAACAGGATGTCTGGACTGAAAAGGGCCTGGATAGTATGAGTCCCGGTTATCGTATTCTGGGCGAACATATCAGTGGTGGATGTGCTGAATACGTATGTGTACCTGTAGAGAACGTTCACAAGCGTCCAGAGGGTATGTCGGCTAGTCAGGCAGCTGCACCCCTTCTTGCAGGTTTAACGGCCTATAGAATGCTTGTAAATCGAGCTGATATACAGAAAGGCGATAATGTACTGGTAATGGGCTCTGGTGGAGGAGTGAATTCCCTTTCAATACAGATTGCCAAGCATTTTGGGGCAGATGTCCATGTTGTAGCTGGTGGAGCAGAGAAGAAAGCAAAGGCAGAAGATCTCGGCGCTTCATTTGTTGTAGATTACAAAGCCAATCCTGATTGGCACAAGGAATTATTCCCAGTCATTGGTCGAAAGGGCTATGATATTGTTGTTGATAATGTAGGTGAACCAACCTGGTCAAGGTCGATTAAACTAGCTGGAATAGGGGGTAGGATAGTTACTGTAGGAAATACTAAAGGTCCGATCGCCGAAACAGATATCCGCTATATTTTCTCGAAGCAATTATCTATTCTTGGATCTACTATGGGCTCACATTCTGATTTTGCAGAATTATTGAAGTTGCTGGAATCTGGGGTGATAAAACCAGTGATTGATTGTGAGATTCCTCTTTCTGATGGGGCAAAAGGTCACCAGATCCTTGAGGAGGGAACGATGTTTGGCAAGGTTGTAACCGTACCCGGTTAATTTTTCCTTAATATTGCAATAATATGGCTTGTACTAGGACCATAGAATTTCACTCTTTCGAATTTTTCTACGCTGAAACCCTTTGTTTCCATCAATCCGGAAAATTTATCAGGAATCCCTCTCCAATCACTTCTACTCTTGAATCCCAGCCAACTGTTTCGATATGTTTCGTGAAATATTGCAATTCCGTTATCAGTCAGACAATTGTGAGTATGTTCAAGAAAATCAATTGTGTTTCCGATATATCCTAAGTGAACAACGTCAGCTTTCAATTTCACATTTCTGCAATCATCATTTATGATCTCCACGTTTTCAATATTATTCACTTTGACATTTGTGATAAGATATTCTATTGCTTTTGGATTTTTATCAACAGCTATGATCCCTGCCTTGGGATATCCTCTAGCCATTTGTAAAGCAAAATAGCCTATTCCTGCAAAATAATCGATAATTGTTCCCGGTTTATCAAAAGAATAAAGGTCATTGACTTTTTCAGGTCCGGCTAAGGCAGATCTCCATCCTGTATTTCCTGGTGACCACATAATCTCACTGAGATCGAGTCTATATTTTATTCCATATTCGGTAATTTCGGTAATGGTTTCAGTTCCGTACAACAGAACAATTTTTTCTGGTTTTCTTAATTCACCACTAACTTTACTTTTTTGAATTACAGTCTTGACATTCAATTCTTCAGCATAAACTTCCGCAATTTCTCTCTTTGTATCATCAGTTAGGTTTTCAAGATCAATCACTAATATATTTCCAATTCTCTTCCATTTCGTTGGTAATTTGTTGCGTAAGTCAGGATCCACTCTTAGCTTGATATTCTCAAGAGGTTTCATTATTCAGCCAGTTTTCTTAGTACGGCTATTTCAGGTTTCCACATTTCAGGACCCCCCGGTGTTTCAAGATAACCCGCTAGATGTTCCAACCTTTTTTCCTGCATGAAACTTTTGAAAGTCTCTTTACCTAATTTTCCCATTCCAATATTGTCATGTCTGTCGACTCTTGATCCCAGCTCACTTTTGGAGTCATTGAGATGAAGTGCTACCAAATATTCCATACCTACAATACTCTCAAAATCATCCCATATCTGATCAAAGTCATTTCTCCAATCATAACCCGATGCCCATGCATGCTGCGTATCAATACAAACCCCAACTCTTTTCTTATCATCAATATGGTCGATAATATGCTTGATCTCCTCGAATTTTATCCCGACATTTGTGCCTTGTCCTGCAGCATTCTCAATCACTAATTTTGAGTCATAGCCTTTTGTTTCTCCAAGAGTTTTATTCATATGGTCTGTAATTCTCCCTAATGCTTCGTTTCTTGTCTGTTTATCGTCTCTCATATCTTTTTTAGGGTGTGTATGTGATCCAGGATGGAAATTCAGGTAGGCAACACCTAAAGCTTCACAACGACGATATTCTTCTAGGAATGCAACTTGGGCCCTTTTTCCCTTAGTTTCATCAGGACTACCCATATTGATCAAATAGGAATCATGGATCATTAGTGGACCCAAGGCTGTTTTGGCCAATGGTGTCTTGAATCCTTCAATTTCCTCATCTGTCAGTGGTTTAGCAATCCATTGTCTCTGGTTTTTGCTGAACATCTGAAACGTATCAGCTTCTATTTCCAAAGCCCAGGGAATTGCATTTTGAAGACCTCCCGCAACACTGACGTGGGCACCTAACCTCATATTGAGTCTTATTCAAGCCTACCTTAATAATAACTATTCGATGAGACCCTGTGAAATTTTCAGTAGTAGCTAATACCCGCAATTCAGGAATCAAGAAAATACTGACTAGGGTAATTGGTTTCCTGGATGATTTTGAACTTGAGGAGAATACTGCTAAAGTCGTAAATCTAAAGGGGACGCCACTCAGTGAATTACAGGGTGACATGGTGATTTCTCTGGGAGGTGATGGAACTTTATTGTATATTTTATCAAAAGTGAACAAGCCTATCTTTGGAATTAACTGCGGAGGTGTCGGGTTCCTGACTGAAATGGAACATACTGAGGATATTTTCACGGCAATTAAAAATTTGGAAAAAGGCAAGTTTCTAAATCAGAAATTACAGAGAATTGACACTTACATCAATGAACATCATGTTGGCTCAGCCCTTAATGAAGTCGTATTGCACACATCTCGTGTAGCTAAGATACAAGGATTCGAGATCCATATTGATGGCGTTCTGGTCGACAGTTTCAGAGGCGATGGCCTGATAATTTCAACACCTACGGGTTCTACGAGCTATGCAATGTCCCTGGGTGCTCCAATCTTGTACCCGACTATGGAAGCTCACATTATTGTCCCCATTGCCGCTTATAGAATCGGTGCCCGACCATTGGTTATTCCGTCCAATTATGAGATAACGGCAAAATTGACTGGTAATCCCGAGGCAGTTATGGTCCTAGATGGCCAAGAAGAGTTGTTGATTACAATCGATGACAATATAAAGTTCAAAAAGGCATCTAAGCCTGTTGAAGTAATAAGATTCAAGGATAATTTCTTTGAGAGAGTAAGGGACAAATTAAGGTTGTAGAAAACGTGAGGAAACGAAGAACCCGATTGAGAGGGACCAAGACGGCTGCCAAGTCCGAGCAGAAGAAATTAAGGGAGCGAATTAATAAAATCAAGGAACGCCCCGAGTTGTTATTGCCTCGGACCAAGGAAGGCACAATTGCTTATGACATCTATGCGAAAGTGCTAAGGGACTTGGAATTGGCCAAGAAACAATATCTGAATCCACCCAGTTTCTTTTCAGGCATTCTTGGTCCTAAACCAAGGGATACTATGGCTAAGGCCTACGCCGCCTCTCTTACGATTCTGGATTCCAGAGCTCCAGTCATGGCCATTGCCCGTTTTCCTCATGGGGAGGTAAATTATGTGATGCGTGGATCTGGCGTTTCTAAGGAAAAATTGATAGGAATCCAGAATTATCATAATAGGCTCTGGTCTCGTTTCGCTCACCTTGACTATGTGAAGAAATACAAACTGTATATTTATGCTCTCGAGAAAGGTCTGATCTGTAGCGGTACTGATCCCCAATATCCTCCACAATTATGGAATGAGGTATGTTCTTCTTTAAAATTGAAGGAATCAAAGGAGACACAATTTGGAGTGAATGTATTTTGTGGTTCTATCCAAAAATCGGTTATGATTCCATACAAAAGACTCTTGAAATCGAAAGAGAATAGTTATAGCTATTTCTTGAAACACCAAATAGCCTTTGACCAAGACGCTGATTTTATTCTTTCAGTCAATACTTCCTTATCCGACCTAGTCCCCGATGTCCCCGAAAATATTTTTGATGATTACAAAAAAGGAATACAGGGAGATTCAGATTTGTGGGAATCAGTCATGAACTTCCAGAAAAAGAATATAAGGAATTTAGATGGGCAAGTTTTTATAATTTCCAATAATCCGATTTCCAAAGAGGAATTGATCAAGAAAATAGGCCACAATAAGATTGATGAGGCAATTATAGCTGATATCTTGGTTGATTATACTGAATCAATAATCTTAGATAATATCACCTTATCCAGTTTCACTGAGTATACTTGGAAAGCTGTAGGACAGAATATTGCGGAAAAATTTGATCCCAACTCTTCTAGACAACACAACGGTGAAAATTCGCTTGAAATCTTGAGGAAGTTGTACAATCGTGTTGTTAAAGACAGCCTGACAAGTGAATATCCCAAATTCAGGTCCTTGGCTGAGCCCTTGGAGTTATTGGATAAAGTAGTCAGATTACTTAAATCCGGGGAAAAAAATAGAGCAATTAAAGAAATTGAGACTTCTTCATCAAACAATAATATGACCAAATCACTCTCTTGGTCAGCCCTGATGTGTTTGAATGCTACATCTAGTAGGGCGTGGAAATATAGTAAGGAAGAACAAGCTCTTGGTGAAACCTTGAAATCCCTAGTTCAGAAATTGGTTGATAGCAAACCATCTGAATATTTGGGAATATTAAAGGATATTTCAACTAGAATAGGGTTTGGAAACAAATTGGAAGTTATTTAAAACAGTCCTAGATGGAGAAAATCCGGGTCCGTGGTCTAGTTGGTTATGACGTCGCCTTGACATGGCGGAGATCCCCGGTTCGAATCCGGGCGGACCCACCATTATGGTGTTAGTCTATTTCGATCTCGGGGGAATAGTACACATTCTCTAACATTTTTAGCGCCTGAGAAGATCATGGTCAGTCTATCGAGTCCAAGTCCCCAACCAGCATGTGGAGGCATTCCGTATCTGAAAGGATCCAGATAATGATTGAATCCATCAGGATCTAATCCTTGTTCCTTTAATCTTTTTCTCAATAAATCAACATTATGAACTCTCTGTCCACCTGAGGTCATTTCAACTTCGTTGTACATAAAATCGAAACCTTTACTGTATTTGGGATCTTCATCTGGCTGAATATAGAAAGGTTTCAAGCTCAATGGCCATTTAGTAATAAAATAAAATCCATTCATCTCTTCAGCTATGACCCTTGTGGCTTCCATAGATAAATCATCGCCCCACTCTGCTTTTTCTTTGGCCATCTCTACAGCTTCATCGTAAGTGATGCGAGGTAGTGGTAATTCTAGTTCAATGGGTTTAATACCTAAAGTTTCAAGAGCTTCTGTTTCTTTTGCAACTGCCCTTGCTACAGTATCCACAAGTCTTTCCATAACTCCCATTACAACGTCATCATCAGCAAAAGACATCTCGATATCTATAGATATGAATTCATTTAGATGTCGAGGCGTGTTATGTTCTTCAGCTCGAAAAGCAGGACCTACCTCATAGACTCTTTCCAGTCCACCTCCCATCAATATCTGCTTGTACAATTGTGGCGACTGTGCCAAGTAGGCAGTCCGATCAAAATATTTCATTTCGAATAACGAGGTCCCTCCTTCAGTTGCCGACGCAATGATCTTGGGAGTTTGGACTTCAAGGAACTTTTCTCTTCTAAGATGCCTGTGTACAGCCCCAGATATTGCTGCTCTAATCTGGAAGTGGGCTGCGATGTCTTTCTTCCTGAGATCCATATATCTAGCGTTTAGTCTAGTTTCGATTTCGCTATCAATCTTGTCAATTACACCTAGTGGCAATGGTGTCTCGGCCTCATTCAACAATTCTATATTATCCGGGAGTATTTCCACACCTCCAGGTGCTTCTTTGTTTTCTTTGACTATCCCTCTTACCAAGACTACTGATTCCCTGTTGATGTTTGTCCAGTTCTTAAATTTCTCTTCGTCCAATTTCTTCTTTAGCAGGGTCAGCTGGATCACTCCGGTTATATCTCTCAACTGAATAAATGCAATTCCACCTAGATTACGTGTATCCTGTAACCAACCACAAAGCGTTTGCTCAGACCCGAAGTCCGAGGGTTCTATTTCTCCGCATTTTCGAGTGTACAACATATTTCTAGTTTATCGGATACCTGAGCATTGCCGCCAGCCCTCCAAAAGCTTTCTGTAATGCTTTTCCTTCTTCACTATCGGTTGAGATAATCATGACCTCAGTCTTACTATTCTCAGCTAGTTCTCCTAATCTTTTTACAGTACCTTCTTCTATGTTGGGCATCTTTTCCAAACCTTCGGAAATTAATAATTGTTTAACGGCTCCCCTTTCCAAGGCTGTATTCACCTGTTTAATTCCATATGTCGCCAAAGTTCCTTTCGGAGACAATACTTCCTTCATGAATCGTTCCATGATGACCTTTTCTTTAATCAATTGAATTTCAGATAACCGATTTGAAGCTCTGGTCACTAATTCTCTAAGTCCGGTTTCATCAGTATATCCTGTATCAAAAGTATCGATTACAATCTTATTTAGTTCGTGATTAAGATAATCCTTGCCTAGAAAATAATCTTTTGTTGCACCTGGTCCTCCAATCAAGATGCCTTCTATACCAGTTCCAAGAAAACATTCCGTTGCCAAATTTCCAATCTTTTTGTACCATTCATGTGCAGCTTCCTCAATTAAACGCTCAAATCTTCTTTTGGATTGACCTCCTTTTCCATGTTTGGATGGGACTTGTGAAAACATGTGTTTTAGTGTAGCGATGGTCATTCCCTTTAGCATTCCCAAGGTACATTCAGATCTGTCAATAACAATCAGGCCGAATTGTGTTTTTGTTTCACCCAGGGCCTCTAGAGGTTCAAGGAAAAAACCTGAATCACATCTATAAAGAAAAGCTACTACTGGTTCTGGAGGTACCACTACTTCTTGAACCATAGTTGTCTGATTTCTCCCTTTTGCTACATGGCCTACAAAGAATACCATCCCGTTTTCGGGAGGATTCTTGTACATTTTAAGACGGGACATTATGGATTCTATGGCCGCACTGACATTCTTCTTGGTTGACTTTGATTTGATATTGGCAGACTGTGAAGCCTCATTACGAAGGTATGACTGAACCTCATGAATTTTACGATCAGGAGGGATGTAAAGACTGACAAGTTCTGTAGCATGTCCTCTATGGTTCTTGATTCGTTCAAGAGATTGCTTGAATTCGTATTTCTGTAGAGATTCAGAACTCATTATTTTTGGTAACAGGAGACCTTTTTAGGGTATTGCTTGCAATTTATGTAGATTAATTCGTGGTTACTACTCCACTTGTATCATAGTCCACATCTACCTCATAATAGAAATATATGGGATCAGCAGTTGAGCCTGTTGGTGAATTAGGTCCAAAGATACCCCTTTCCGTTTCTTCTCCATCTATGTTTGTTTTATAATCTCTATTAACTACAAAAAAATAGGTATCTGAGTGGAGTGTAATTCCCTCTTTATATTCAGAGGTATATGATACACTGTTTAATGAAGATTCTAATTCAGATAAATAAAAATTGCTAAATCCATAAGTTTCCCCATTTACAAAATTTTTGTAATTCTCATGATTCAGAATCATTGCTTGGCCTGTTGTTTCAATGTCCATTCGTGGAACACCTCCAACTCCAAACGAGGAAATTGACCACCCTATATCTACAACTCCATCAACATAGCCTAATTCACAAGCAAAAAATGATTTGAAATGGACTACTTCAAGTTCCGTTTCTTCCATTTGTGTAAGGCTATCCTTATCATTGCAATAGTCTAATCCAAAATCTCCCGTGAAACCATTATTTCCCATAAAAAGACCATTTATTATTAACAAAAAAATCACAGCAACGGGAATTACATAATCGTCATTTATGGAGCCCATATCTACACCTAATAGCCCGTAATAGAGTGCTATGGATAGTATCAATACTAAAAATATTATAAGTAATACACTCATCTCCATTTATTCCACATCCTCCTCATTTATATCCCTTTCTTGTACGTTTTCGTCATCCCTCTTCTCCCGCATCTCATCTATTTCTTCTGCGGGGAGGTCCTCTTCAAGGTCATCCTTTTCATCAGCCTCTTTGGATTCGCCTACCCTATATTCCAGAAAAGTAATAATGATTCTGATAACCAGACTTATTGCTACAAAGTATATTCCTATATCAAAACCAACTTTAGCATATTGTCTTAGACTGGGGATGAAAATATAGTTGTTTGTAATATTGAATATCAAATATGTGAAGATCACAAATTTCATGCTTTGAGGTAGAAAATTTCTAAGACGGCTATATCCTGGGGAATATTCATCATCTTCTTCTGTGGGTTCACTTTTATTTTTACTAAAGGAAGGTACGATTCTCCACATAAGATAAGGTAAAATATAAATTAGGAACAAATCACCGGCTCTTCTTTCATCTGTTTGCACCATCCAGGCACTTTGTCCGATAACGCCTAGTAGAGTATCTAAAAGAAAGAAATTAATTCCAAATATCAATACTGGCATAAATCCAGTGATTATGGTTCTTTCTTCTGGTATCTGGAAACTGATTCCCTTTATCAGGGACATCATCCCAACATAGATCATACAGGAGCCAAGAAAGGTGGTGAATTCCAAGTCAAAGATCCATAATACAATTCCTCCAAACATAATGAAAATCAGGCCAAAAACCGCAAAACTAATAGCCCATTGTTTTTTTATCACTTCAGGTGGTATTTCGATTTCTTCTTCAGGTTCTTCTTCCTCTTCTTCTTGGTCATCCATTTCTTCAGGATCCTCTACACCCTTCGATGTCTCTTCTGTACCCGAAGCTTCCTCCAGATCGTATTCATTTTCTTCTAAATATTTAGAACGCGAAGGCCGAGCTAGTAGAATCGTCATTGATACTAGAAGTATGGCAGCTAGAATAACCCAAAAATATAGTTCCATCACGTAATTCCAGCCTTCAAAAAGTACTAGCATCACCTATGCATTCGCCACCTGAATAAATTAACTTGTGGAGTGTGACATTCGAAATTCAATTTAGCGCTAGGCAGCCAACCCTCAATTCTTAGGAGGTGATCCATCCGCAGGTTCCCCTACGGATACCTTGTTACGACTTAACCCTCCTCGCTGAACCCAGATTCGAGCATGTCATAAGACAAACCCTCGTCCAGACCCAACTAAGGTGGTTTGACGGGCGGTGTGTGCAAGGAGCAGGGGCATATTCACCGCGGGATGTTGACCCGCGATTACTACGTATTCCAGCTTCATGAGGGCGAATTGCAGCCCTCAATCCGAATTACGAGCAGGTTTCAGGATTGCCTTCACCTTTCGGTGTCGAAGCCCATTGTCCTGCCCTTTGTAGCGCGCGTGTAGCCCGGGAGATTCGGGGCATACTGACCTACCGTTGCCCCCTCCTTCCTCCACTTTAACAGTGGCGGTATCACCATAGTGCTCCCTCTCCGGAGAGAAGAATAGCAAATGGTGAAGGAGGTCTCGTTCGTTATCTGACTTAACAGAACGCCTTACGGTACGAACTGACGGCGGCCATGCACCACCTCTCGGAAAATCAGGCAAAGTCATCAGCTTGGCCTTCATGTAACCGTCGCCCCCGGTGAGTTTTCCGGCGTTGAATCCAATTAAACCGCACGCTCCACACGTTGCAGTGCTCCCCCGCCAATTCCTTTAAGTTTCAGTCTTGCGACCGTACTCCCCAGGCGGCTGACTTAATACCTTCGCGCCAGCACTGGACATCCTCGTAGGATCCCCAACACCAAGTCAGCAGCGTTTACGCCCTGGACTACCGGGGTATCTAATCCCGTTTGCGCCCCAGGGTTTCGTTCCTCACCGTCAGAGCCGTTCTGATCAGACGCCTTCGCCACTGGTGGTCCCTGTGGGATTACAACATTTCACCGCTCCCCCGCAAGTACCTCTGATCTCCCCCGGTCTCAAGTCTGGTAGTGTCCCCGGAATCCGCACCGTTAAGCGGTACGATTTACCCAAGAATTTACCAAACCGGCTACGAACGCTTTAGGCCCAATAATAGTGGCTACCACTTGAGGTGCCGGTGTTACCGCGGCGGCTGGCACCGGTCTTGCCCACCCCTTACTCTAATAGCTATTTAGGCTAAAAAACAGTCTATGCAATGCATAGACACTTGGAATCCCCTCGTCACGGTTTCCCGCATTGCGAAGTTTTCGCGCCTGCTGCGCCCCGTAGGGCCTGGTTTCGTGTCTCAGAAACCATCTCTGGGCAAGTGCTCTCACACCCCATACCCGTCGCTGGCTAGTCAGGTCATGACCCTGACTACAACCTGATAGGCCGCAGACTCATCCTCAGGCGCCGGAGCTTTGAATACAGAAGCATTCCAGCCATCTGTATTTATGGGGAATTGGCCCCAGTTTCCCGGGTTTATGCCCCACCTGAGGGTAGATTATCCACGTGTTACTGAGCATTACGCCAGGGATCCGAAGATCCCTTAGACTCGCATGGCTTAATCGAACTCCAATAGCAGTAGCCTTCGGCAGGATCAACCGAAGTTTTTCCTTTCGAATGCACACTTTGAGTATATAAATTTACTAGAATTGTCGGATTGACTGCACTAGTTTCGCTTTTGATTTCGAATGTCAGATGATAGCCCAAACTGGGGGTTGTTATCATCTCCATAACATATCTGCAACAACGGAATGGTTCCATCACATAATATCAGGAGCTCGCCGAAATTATTGCAGCCGTAAAATACGGTCACCTGGTTACAGCGTTTGCTGGTCAGGCTCAGCATCATTTAAAATGGTCTATTTAAGAAAAACGGCATTTACCGTCAATAATCCTAGATTTTGACCTGAAATTGGGTTCCCGGTTGCATTCCAGCGGGAATAGTTACTGCTACAACCCTTCCATCTGGTGCTTTAATCT